>ENA-OQDT01001922-OQDT01001922.1-human-gut-metagenome-genome-assembly--contig:-NODE-1922-length-11315-cov-3.102431_pt1 | contig 11315 bp, 12 predicted proteins | sample MGYA00242786_ERZ504617 | MGnify/ENA primary metagenome ERZ504617 (study PRJEB26092, sample SAMD00036337) | human gut metagenome | host: Homo sapiens | study: EMG produced TPA metagenomics assembly of... | reverse complement strand
GTCAAATCAATTTCTGGTCCACCTGCACCCCACAGTCGGAAAATCCGCGCAGGTAGCCGCGCAGCCGGTCCGCGTTGACGGTATAGCCGGTGCAGCCGCCCATATAGGCAATGCGGCGCATGCCCAGCTGCAGCAGCAGGCGGGTCATCTCGGCGGACGCTCCTACCTGGTCGTTATCCACCTGGGGTACCTTATCGTCATCCACGCGGCCAATGGCCACAAAAGGCACGTTGTGGCGCTGCAAAGTCTGCACACATTCATCGTGCAGCATCGTACGGGACAAAATCACGCCATCCACCTTGTGGGATTCCAGCTGGCGTTCCAGCTGGCCAACATCGGTTTCTCCCGCATAGCACAGCAGCAGGTCATACCCGCGCTGGGCCGCCATGTTCCACACACCGCCCATGCACTTGCGCAGGAACGGCAAGTCCAGCCGCATAAAATGCTTGGGGATCACCAGCGCAAGGTTGTTGGTTGGGCCCTGCTGCGCAGTGCGCAGCGGCGCAGCGGCATCCTGGCGGCCCTTGCCGATATAATCGAACACACGCGCGCGGGTAGCCTCGCTCACGCGCCCCTTGCCGGATATTGCGCGGGATACCGTTGTTTTTGATATATCCAATGCCTCCGCCACTTCCGCGATGGTCACTTCATCACGCTTACCTGCCATTCAGCACCCTCCTTTTCCCATGTTGCGCATGCGTTGCGCACCAATAACAGCATATGAGTTTGTTGTACATTTGTCAATCTGCAAACAGCACAAAAAAGGCCTGCCAGATTTGGCAGGCTTGCCGCGCAGTACAGCCGTTCCAAGCATAGGCGTATGGCCGCTGCCCGGAATCTCTCCCGAAATTTTTCGTGTATTAAAAATTCTGTTGGGAGCATAGGGGCGCACATTGTGCGCCCGCCGCCTTGACATAGCAACGCACATTTATGTCATGCACATGGCAAACCTCCGTGGGCGAACGCTGTTCGCCCTTACGGAGCATCTTTGTTTCCCTGACGTTTTCGATAGGTGTTGTGCTGCTTATTTTTTCTGCGGTTCGCCGTTGGCAATATCGCGCACAACCTCACCCGCAATGATCAACCCCGCGGCGGCGGGCACAAAGGCGTTGCTGCCGGGAACCTGGCGGCGCTGGGTACATTTGCGGGCCGTGTCGGGCGGGCAGATGCAATGGGTGCGGCAGCTGATGGTCATATCATCAATGGGGGTCAGTGCAGGCTCTTTGGAGTATACCACCTTCAGGTGCTTGACCCCGCGCTTGCGCAGCTCGGCGCGCATTACGCGGGCCAGCGGGCAGACGGAGGTATCGTAAATATCCGCAACTTCCAGGGCGGAAGCATCCAGCTTGTTGCCCGCGCCCATGCAGCTGATGATGGGCGTGCCCGTTGCCTGCGCCTGCATGACCAGTTCCAGCTTGCCCTTTACCGTGTCGATGGCATCGACCACATAGTCGTACTGGCTGAAATCGAACTGGTCGGCGGTGTCTGGCATGTAGAACGTCTTGTAGGTGTTCACCACGGCGTCCGGGTTGATATCATGGATGCGCTCTTCCGCCACATCCACCTTGTATTTGCCCACCGTTTTGCGGGTGGCCAGGATCTGGCGGTTCAGGTTGGTCAGGCAGACCTTGTCGTCATCAATCAGGTCCAGCGTGCCAATGCCGCTGCGTGCCAGTGCTTCCACCGTATAGCCTCCAACACCGCCAACGCCAAACACGGCCACACGGGCGTTGTACAGACGCTCCATTGCCTCCTTGCCAAACAACAACTGCGTTCTTGAAAACTGATTCAGCATACTGCCTGCTCCCCCACGGTTTTGTAAATTAACAAACAAATGGGCGGGTTCGCGCCCGCCCAACCTATCAAATCGGTAGTCTTTTCAAATTATAAAGCGCAGCATACAAAAAGTCAAGGGGAAGCCCTGCGCAGAGCTTCCCCCCTGACATATGTTTTGCATTTTACAGCTCGCTGCCGTTTGTGGCGATCACATGGGCGTACCACGCAGCGGAATCCTTGGGGATGCGTTCCATGGTGCGGTAGTCCACATAAATCAGCCCAAAGCGCTTGCTGTAGCCTTCGGCCCACTCATAGTTATCCATGATTGACCAGTAGGTATAACCGATCAGCGGGTAGCCCTCCTGCAAGGCACGGCGGGCGGCCAGCAGGTGGCGGTGCACATAATCAATGCGCTGCGGGTCGTGCACTTTACCGTCCAGCATCACAAAATCTGTGTTGGCCATGCCGTTCTCGGTAATCAGGATGGGCCGGCCATACCGCTGGTTCAAAAAGCGGATGGCCCAATAGATGCAGTCCGGCGTGATGGGCCATTCCATCGCAGTGTGCGGGCTGCCCGCCAGGTGTTGGCGGTATACTCGCTGCCCGGCTGCTGGGCCGCGCAGGCATTGTAGACGTTAAAGCCCAGGTAATCCAGCGGCTGGTGCAGCAGCTCCAGTTCCTGCGGGGTGAACACATCCGCCCCCAGGGCTTTGGCCATCGGTTCCGGTACCCTGCCCAGCAGAACGGGGTCGCACCACCAGCTGATGGAATAGCAGCCTTCCACCTCCATCGTCCGGCGGTAAGCTTCGGCGATGGCGGCTTCGCTTTCGTCCCCGCAGGGCGAAAACACCGGTCCGGTGGGAGCATACCCCACCTTAGGCGGCGAATGATGTGGCGCGGCCCGTCCGCGGGACGATGCAAGCATCGTCCCCTACAAATATTGGCAGCGTTTATAGCAACCGGCAGGGTCTCTCCCCGGCGCGATGAGGGCATCGTGCCCTACAGATCAAACCGCCGGGCCTGACCCTTACCGCAAAATTCCTAATTACTCATTCCTAATTTCTAATTCTCCCATCCAACTCCTCACTCCTACCCCCTAACTCACTTCATGAGCATTTCCGCCGCCTTCGCCAGCTCCGCGTTCACCGCATCGGCTTCCGCTTCGCTCTTGCCCACGGCGGACAGATACACTTTGATTTTCGGCTCGGTGCCGGAGGGGCGCACCATCAGCTTGTGGCCGCCCGCCAGGTGGTATTCCAGCACGTTGGCGCGGGGCAGGCCGGTGCCATCGGTATCATAATCCGCAACACGCTCCACCGCATAGCCCGCAATCTCTTTGGGCGGGTCGGCGCGCAGAGTCTTCATCAGGTTCTGCATGGTGTACATGCCGGTTTCGCCCTCAAAGGCAAAGCTGCACAGGGCGTTGCGGTAATAGCCAAACTCTTTGTACAACGCTTCAATGGCATCCAGCAGCGTCATGCCCTGCTGGGCATACCAGGCGGCGGCTTCACACACCAGCAGCGTGGCGTTCACGGCATCCTTATCCCGCACATGTCCGCCGGACAGGTAACCATAGCTCTCCTCAAAGCCAAAGATATAGCGTTCCACATGGCCCTCTGCTTCCAGCTTGCCGATCTGCTCGCCGATGAACTTAAAGCCCGTCAGGGTGCGGCGCAGCTCCACGCCGTACTTTTTGGCAACCGGCGTTGCCATATCGGTGGAAACAATGGTGGTCACGGCCACGGGATCCTTGGGCATGGTGCCGCGGGCCAGGCGTGTGCGGCAGATATAATCCAGCAGGATAATGCCCATCTCGTTGCCGGTGATCAGCCGGTAGCCGCCCTTGCCGTCCGGCACAGCGGTGCCGCAGCGGTCACAGTCGGGGTCGGTGCCAAGCAGTAGATCCGGGTGTACTTTATCGCACAGTTCCAGTCCCTTCTGCATGGCTTCGCGGATTTCCGGGTTGGGATACGGGCAGGTGGGGAAATTCCCATCCGGTGTTTCCTGCTCCGGCACCACCGTCACATGGGTCACACCCAGCTTGGCCAGCAGTTTTTTTACGCACTCCAAGCCGGTGCCGTTCAGCGGGGTGTACACCAGCTTGAGCTGCTCAATGCCGGTGCCATCGCCAACGCGTTGGTCATATACAGCCTGTACAAAATCATCCAGGCATTTGTCGTCAATGCTCACAATGCGGCCTACCTGCACACCGGCTTCATAATCCACCAGCTTTACGCCGTCAAAGCAGTCCACTTTTTCGATTGCAGCCAGAATTTTATCTGCCACTTCCAGCGTGATCTGGCAGCCATCGGCGCCATACACTTTATAGCCGTTGTACTTGGCCGGGTTGTGGCTGGCTGTAATGCAGACGCCTGCCCCGCAGCCCAGATAGCGCACCGCCCAGGAAAGGTGCGGGCGTGGGCTCCAGCCGCGGGTACACGCAGGCGGTAATGCCGTTTGCCGCCAGCACGCGGGCAGCTTCGCGGGTGAACAGTTCGCCGTTATTGCGGCTGTCATGCGCAATGGCGATCATTTTTTGGGCAGGTCGGTCGCGTTCAGGTAATCGGCCAGGCCCTGGGTGGCCTTGCGCACCGTGTACAGGTTCATGCGGTTGGTGCCTGCCCCCAGCACACCGCGCAGGCCGCCGGTGCCAAATTCCAGGTCACGGTAAAAACGGTCCGTGATAGCAGCATCATCCCCGGCAATGCCGTGCAGTTCTTCCGCCACAGCGGTATCCAGTTCCGGCTGGGCCAGCCAACGGTCATACAGTTCTTTCGCTGTATTCATAACAGCACCTTCTTCCCCAAAGTCAGTTTCAGGAAGTGTTTCGTTATTTATCAAACATTTACACAGCCCTTATTATAGCAGATACTTGGCCGCAAAAAAAGCCGCGGCGGGCAAAAATTTTACCAGCCGCGGAAATTATACATTTTGTATTATTCTTTCGTTTACACCGTATCGCGCAGCACACCGGCGTGTTCCAGCCCCACCATCACCACGGGGATCAACACCAGCTGCAACACAATGCCCGGCAGCGCGGTGGCAAATGCACCGGCAATGAACATCTGCATGGTAAAGCCATTGCCGCCAAGGCCCAGCAGCACGGTTTGTGCCACGCCCCACACAGCGCGCCCGGCCAGCATGGCGGGCACCAGCGCCATATAAACGCCCGCCACGCCGCGCTTGTTCAGCTTGGCATACAGCAGGCCGATCACCGCGCCATAGGCAGCCAGCTCAAACGCCATGCCAATGCCGGTGGGGTACAGCACCGGCATGCCAAACAGCAGCCCGCGCAGCAGCGGCATTACCGCGCCAACGGCCAGGCCATACGGCCAGCCGCATACCATGCCGCACAGCAGCACGGGAATGTGCATCGGCAGCAGCATTTTGCCGATCTGCGGGATCTGCCCGGTGATAAGCGGCAGCACCAGGCCCAGGGCCAAAAACAGGGCGGAAAGGGTCAGCTTACGGGTGGATGTTTTCATGATTCAAACGCCTCACATTCTATTTTTTTATTTGATTTCACAGTTTGACAGCAGCAGAACACCATGATACGATGATGGTAAAACAGAGATAAAGAAAGAGGTTTTCTTTTATGGAAATTCTTGTGATTGACGGACAGGGCGGCGGGCTGGGCCGCCAGCTGGTTGCCGCCGTTAAAAAGGCCGTTCCGCAGGCGGTGGTAACGGCCATCGGCACCAACAGCGCGGCCACTTCCGCCATGCTGAAAGCCGGGGCTGACCGCGCTGCCACCGGCGAGAACGCCGTGGTGGTGGGCTGCCGCCGGGCGGATGTCATTTTGGGGCCCATCGGCATTGTGATGGCTGACGCCCTGCTGGGCGAAATCACCCCCGCCATGGCGCAGGCCGTAGCCCAAAGCGATGCCCGCCGCATCCTGATCCCCGCCAACCGGTGCGATACCCTGGTGGTTGGGGTGAGCGCCCCCATCGGCACCCTGGTGGAGCAGGCCGCCGCGGCCGTGCTGGACGGCTGCCGGAACTAAAGCGTATCGGAAAACCGCATAAAAATCCACAAAAACAAAATGCAGAAAATATCCTGTCCCCCTGCTGGGGAACACGATACCTTCTGCATATCTATCATCAAATCAATATCAAGTTGTCATCTGCCATACGGTGCAGCATGCACCAGGATGTTGGGCGCTTCTGCGCCGCAGGGCCGGCTTCCTGCCGGTCGATTGATATTATTATAGTATAAGGCGGCGTGCTGCGTCAAGCCCACCGCCGGAGGAACTGCCATGAAACTGATGATTGCATCCGACCTGCACGGTTCGGCTTTTTACTGCAGGCAGCTGCTTGCCGCCATGGAGCGCGAGCAGCCGGACAAGCTGTTGCTGCTGGGGGATATTCTGTACCACGGCCCCCGCAACGATCTGCCGGAGGGCTACGCCCCCAAAGAGGTAATTGCCATGCTGAATCCCCTGCGGGAGCGGCTGCTGTGCGTGCGCGGCAACTGCGATACCGAGGTGGACCAGATGGTACTGGACTTCCCGATTTTGGCCGACTATGCCCTGCTGTATGCCGGTTCCCGCGCAGTGTTTGCCACCCACGGCCACCATTACAACACGGCCTGCCTGCCGCCGCTTGCCAAGGGGGATATTTTGCTGCATGGCCACACTCATGTGCCCGCCTGGCAGGAATTTGGCAGCGGCAATTTGTATCTGAACCCTGGTTCCGTTGCCATCCCGAAGGAAAACAGCGCCCATTCCTATATGATGCTGACCGATTCCGGCTTTGCCTGGAAAGATCTTGAAGGCAGCATATACCATACACTCGCATTGGATTGCCCAAACTGCGGTTGAATCAATCGCTTGTGCGGTGTAAAATAAAGTGGGGTGGGATTCTTTTGTCCCACGCGCCAACAACCATACAGATTTCATCATATAAACATAACATATAAACATAAAAGGATGGTTCTATCCCATGCAAATTGAACAGCTTTTTGATTTTCTGCACCGGTCAGTGTCGCCGTTCCACGCGGTACACACTGCAGCCCAGCTGCTGGATGCCGCCGGTTACACCCGCCTGGAGGAAGCCGAATACTGGAATTTGGAACCGGAACACGGTTATTATGTGACCCGCAACGAAAGTTCCATCATTGCCTGGCGAGTGCCTGCCCACGCCATTGGCGGCTGGCGCATTGCTACCAGCCATTCCGACTCCCCCACCTGGCGCATCAAGAACACCAATGTGAACGCTGCGGGCTGCATCAAGCTGAACGTGGAAGGCTACGGCGGAATGATTATGTCCACCTGGCTGGACCGTCCGCTCTCCGCCGCCGGGCGTGTGCTGGTGCGGGATGAAGCCGCCGGTACGCTGGAAAGCCGCCTGGTGGACCTGGACTGTGATCTGCTGGTCATCCCATCGCTGGCCATCCACATGGACCGCACGCTGAACAGCGGCCACGCCTTTAACCCCCAGGTGGACATGCAGCCCCTATACGGGCTGGAGGGTTCCAAGCCCTTCCCCGCCCTGCTGGCTGAGGCCGCCGGTGTGAAAGAAGAGGACATTGTGGACTTTGACCTTTCGCTTTACACCCGCCAGGCACCCACCCGCATTGGGCCGGACGGCGAGCTGTTCATGGCCCCCCGCATTGACGACCTGGAGTGCGCCGCCACCACCCTGTACGGCTTTTTGGACGCCGCCCCTGAGACCGACAGCGCTTGCGCCCCGGTCTGGGCGATGTTTGATAACGAAGAAGTGGGCAGCAGCACCCGCCAGGGCGCAGACAGCAGCTTTTTGCGCGATGTGCTCGACCGCATCCTGAATGCGATCCCCCACAGTGCCCAGGCACAGGCCCAGGCATTTGCCAACAGCTTTGTGCTCAGCGCCGATAATGCCCACGCCGTTCACCCCAATTTTGCTGATAAGGCTGACCCCTGCAACAAGGTCATTTTGGGCAAGGGTGTTGTGGTCAAAGTCAATGCCAGCCAGAAATACACCACCAGCGGCCTGACCGGCGCGATTTTTAAGGAGATCTGCCGCAAGAACAACGTTCCTGTGCAGGTGTTTGCCAACCGTGCCGACCTGCCGGGCGGCAGCACGCTAGGCAACCTGCAAAGCCATACCGTGCCGGTTCCCATGGTAGATATTGGCCTGGCCCAGCTGGCCATGCACAGTGCGGTGGAAACCGCCGCGGTGGCCGATACTGACGCCATGGTGCGGGCCGTTGCCGGGTTCTACCGCGTCCACCTGCGCAGCCTGGGCGATGCCCGCTATACGCTGGAATGAGCAGCACAGTCGGGCGCTATGCGCCAAGCCCCAGCGGGCGGATGCACCTGGGCAACCTGTGCTGCTGCCTGCTGGCGTGGCTTTCGGCCAAAAGCAGCGGCGGCAAGGTTGTGCTGCGCATTGAGGATCTGGATGCCGTGCGCTGCCCGCGCGAATTTGCTGATCTGCTGGAAGCCGACCTTGCCTGGCTCGGCCTTGCCGCAGATGAAGGCGGCAGCAAGGGCGGCCCTCGCGGCCCCTATTACCAGAGCGAGCGCAGCGCTATCTATGAAGAATATTACCAAAAGCTGGTGCGCAAAGGGCTGGTTTACCCCTGCTTTTGCAGCCGCAGCCAGCTGCACGCCGCCGATGCCCCCCACCGCTCCGATGGGAAGGTGGTATACGCCGGGACCTGCCGGAACCTGACGCCGGAAGAGATCGTTCTACGCACCGCCAGGCGCAAGCCAGCCTGGCGGGTGATGGTGCCGGACGAAACCATTTCCTTTGTGGACGGCCACATGGGCCCCTATGCCGAGAATCTGGCGCAGGACTGCGGGGATTTTTACCTGCGGCGGGCGGACGGTGTGTTTGCCTACCAGCTGGCCGTGGTGGTGGATGATGCCCTGATGGGCGTTACCCAGGTGGTGCGCGGGGCAGACCTTTTGTCCAGCACGCCGCGCCAGCTGTGGCTCTACCGGGAACTGGGCCTGCCCGCGCCGGAATTTTATCACATGCCGCTGCTGCTGGCCGTGGATGGGCGGCGGCTTTCCAAACGGGATGGCGACGAAAGCCTGGAGCATTTACAGGCGCGCTATACGCCGGAGCAGATCATTGGCCGTTTGGCCTTTGCCTGCGGGCTGCAAAACGCCCCGGACCCCCGCACCCCTGCCGAGCTGGCCGACGGCTTCAGCTGGCAGCGCGTGCCGCAAAACGACATTATTCTGCCGGAAGGTCTGTTTTAATGGTAGGGGTGTGCCGTCAGGCATCCCGGCCCAATCACCGGCTTTCTTCCACCAACATCTCCTGACGCTTGCAACTCTTATTTGATACGGGAGTGTTCCAATGCAAAATTTTGAATCTACCGGGGCCGCTGCCGCCATGCCGGGCAGCGCTGTTCCCCAGATCAAGCGGCGGCTGGTCATCAGTGCCTGCCTGCTGATTCCGCTTTTTTACCTTGGCCTTGGCGCTGCTTTCGGGTTGCCACTGCCGCCGTTCCTGACCGGTGATAACGCCATGTGGTGCGGCATTGTGCAGCTGGTGCTCACCGTGCCGGTCTGCTGGCTGAACCGTTCCTATTTTATCAACGGCTGCAAGAGCATCCGCACCCCCGGGCCGGATACGCTGGTGGCGCTCAGTTCCGGGGCGGCGCTGGTTTACGGCATAATCGCCATTTTTACACAGGATGCCCCGCAGGAGCTGTTCCTGCCCTCTGCCGCCGCTATTTTGATCTTTGCCGCAGCCTGCCAGCTGCTGGAAGTACGGTTTAAGGCACAAGCCATGGCCCCTCTGCACAGTCTGGCAGAGCGCATTCCCGAAACCGCCTGCGTGCTGCGCAGCCGCCAGCAGTACACCGTGCCGCTGAAGGAAGTCGCGGTGGGCGATATCTTCCTGATTCGTCCCGGCGATGTGATGCCGGTAGATGGCGTTGTCATTGAGGGCGAAACCACGGTGGATGAATCTGCCCTGACCGGTGCCGCCGCCCCCGTGGCCAAACACAAAGGCAGCACTGTTTACGCCGCCACCGCCAACCAGGGCGGCGCCCTGATTTGCCGTGCCACCCGCATCGGGCCAGATTCCACCGCCGCCCAGCTGGTACATACCGTGCAGACCACTGCCGCCGCCAAAGTGCCGTTGAGTTCCCTGGCCGATAAGGTACGCAGCGTGTTTGTGCCCGCCGTTATCGGCATTGCCTGCGTGGTGCTCATCATCTGGCTGCTGCTGGGGCAGAGCTTTGCTTTTGCGCTGGCCCGCGCCATCAGCGTGCTGGCTGTCAGCAGCCCCTGTGTGCTGGCGCTGGCAGCTTCGGCTGCCATCATGTCCGGTGCCAGCGTGGGTGCCAAGCACGGCATCGTGTTCAAAACAGCCGCCAGCCTGCAGTCCATCGGTACCCTGCACACCGCCGTGCTGGATAAAGCCGGAACAATCACCAACGGCGAGCCGGAAGTGGTCACCATTGTGGGCACCCGCAGCGTGCCCGCCAAGTTCCTGCTTGGCATGGCTGCCGGGCTGGAAAGCCAGAGCCAGGACCCGCTAGCCCGCGCCGTGATGCGCAAAGCCGCTGCGGAGAACATCAAGCTGAGCGCCGTTAAGGACGTTACCATTCTGGACGGCCAGGGCCTGACCGGCAAAATGGCCGGCAAGGTGATGGCAGGCGGCAGCGCAGAGTTTATTGCCGCCCAGTGCGAGCTGACCCCCGATTTGCAGCAGGCTGGCGAGCAGCTGGCCGCTGACGGCATTGCTCCGCTTTACTTTTCGCTCGACGGCCACGCAGCCGGTTTGATCGGCGTTGCCGATGCCGTAAAGCCCGCCAGCAAAGCCGCCCTTGACGCGCTGAAAGCCCTTGGGCTGGATGTGATCCTATTGACAGGCGACAGCCGCACCAATGCAGACCGCGTTGCCGCTCAGGTTGGGCTGGATGACGCTCACGTGGTATCCGGCCTTGCCCCCGCAGAGCTGGAAGCCGAACTGCGCCGCCTGCAAACAAACGGCCCTGCCGCCATGATAGGCAGTACTTCTGCCGCCGCGGCACTGGCCTGTGCCGATGTCGGCATTGGCATGGGAGCCGAGCCGCTGCCCGCCGCCGATGTGATGCTGCTTCGGGACGATTTGGCCGATGCCGCTGCCGCGGTGCGCATTTCCCGCGTCGGTGGATGCCCGCATTGCCCAGAACACCCGCATGGCGCTGGTTTACAGCGCGCTGCTGCCGCTGCTGGCCGCCGGTGTGCTTTACCCGCTGAACTTTGTGCTGCACCCGATCGATTCCGTCATTCTTATGACGCTGTTTGTGGCGTGGCTGCTGTCCGGCACGGCCCGGCTGAACAGCTTTGACCCGAAACCCGCCAGCCAGAGCGAACCGCAGAAGGAGCCCGCAGAATGAGCGCCGCCGTGGAACGCCGCCACTGGCATTTTACCGGCAGCGTGCAGGGGGTTGGCTTCCGCTACCGTGCGCAGTATGCCGCCCAGCTGCTGGATCTGACCGGCTGGGTGGAAAACAACTGGGACGGCACAGTGGACCTGGAAGCCCAGGGTTTCCGCCGCTCAGCTGGATCGCCTGGTGCCCACCATTACCGGCACCAGCCATTGGATCCAGCA
>ENA-OQDT01001921-OQDT01001921.1-human-gut-metagenome-genome-assembly--contig:-NODE-1921-length-11315-cov-3.731856_pt1 | contig 11315 bp, 8 predicted proteins | sample MGYA00242786_ERZ504617 | MGnify/ENA primary metagenome ERZ504617 (study PRJEB26092, sample SAMD00036337) | human gut metagenome | host: Homo sapiens | study: EMG produced TPA metagenomics assembly of... | reverse complement strand
AAAGGTACAGCCGTTTGCTGCTTCGGACTGTGCGATTTCATTTTCATGGTGAGGGAAAATCAAATCCTCGCCGCCTGCGTGGATATCAAAGGTATCCCCCAGATGATGCTTGGACATAACGGAGCATTCGATATGCCAACCGGGTCTGCCCTCGCCCCAAGGGGATGTCCAGCTGGGTTCGCCCTCTTTTTTTGGCTTCCACAGAACGAAGTCTGTCGGATTTTTCTTTGCATCATCAATCGTAACACGCTCAGATGCACCCGCAATCAGCTCATCCAGATTTTTTCTGGAAAGCTTGCCATATTCAGGGAATTTCTTTGTATCATAATAAACAGTGCCATGGTCCTCATACGCAAAGCCCTTATCAATCAGGGTCTGCACCATTGCGATAATACCGTCCATTTCCTCTGTTACGCGAGGGTGTACGGTTGCTCTTTTTACATTCAGACCATCTGCATCGCGGAATGCTTCTTCAATGTATTTATTAGAGATTTCCGCCATGGTTTTGCCTTCCTTATTGGCTCTGTTGATGATTTTGTCATCAACGTCCGTGAAGTTCTGCACATAGGTAACCTCGTAGCCCTTATATTCCAGATAGCGTCTTACCGTATCAAAAACAACGTAGGGTCTTGCGTTGCCGATATGGATATAATCGTACACGGTAGGGCCGCAAACGTACATTTTTACCTTGCCTTCCTCCATGGGTACGAATTCTTCCTTCTGTCTTGTCATGGTATTATATAATTTCATGGGAATTCACCTTTCCTTCTTCCTAATCTATCAAAATAGTATAACACAAAAATCCGATTTTTGCTGTATTTTTCTTTCCTTTTTCCGGAAAAACATGCCTTTTCTGCGAATCAGATTGCTCTTCTCTTTATATGCCCTGTCAGCTGTTCGGGGGCAACCGGCGGAATCCGCACGCCGTCCTTGCGCACAATCATAACAGGAGAACCAACAGCGGTTACATTGGGAGGCAAATCCTGCGTTACCACAGAGCCTGCACCAATCTTTGTATTCGCGCCAATGGTAACAGGGCCAAGCACAATCGTGCCTGCGCCAATCATAACATTATCCTCAACGGTCGGGTGACGTTTATTTTTCTGCTTACCGGTACCGCCCAGCGTTACCCCGTGGTACAGCATAACATTATCCCCGATTTCTGCGGTTTCCCCGATAACAATGCCTGCGCCGTGGTCAATAAAGAAGCGCTTGCCGATGGTTGCGCCGGGGTGAATCTCAATCCCTGTCAGAAAACGGGACAGCTGTGACACAAAGCGTGCAGGCACCAGCAGACCCTTTTTATACAGGCTGTGCGCAATGCGATGGTTTACCACTGCCAGAAGCTGGGGTAAAGCAATACCTCAATCGCACTTTTAAACGCAGGGTCTTTTTCTTTTATCACTGCAACAGATTCTTTCCAAAAATTCCTTCAACATATCAAAATTCCTCCTAAAACGATATCAATAGTGTGCTTTTATCAGAACGCCCTGCTGCTTACACAGAGGGCTTGCTACACACTTCCGTCCGTCTCGGTCCTTCGATAAATTGCATGCACAGGCAGCCAATCGACCCCGATTTTTATTTTTTCCCTTCTGATTCTTCCAAGAAGCCATCTTGGCTCACCTCCCTTTGGAATGGTCTGTTGTTGACCTTTCTGATCGTTTTTTTAATAAACGTTTTTTTGTAATAAAAAACGCCCTTGCAAAATATGCAAAGACGAAAATATCGCGGTTCCACTTTACTTAGACGGCATCTAAAAATACCATCTCACCTCAATGACTGTAACGGTGTCAACGGATACAGGCTACTCTCAGTTCGCCCGTTCAGTTCAGGAACGCACTTCATCCTCCCCCAGTCTGTAAACGGCTTACACCCAATGTATTTTTAAGGTAGTGACAATCAAATTTATGCCAAGGCATAAACTCAAATCTCACCGCCTTTCACCAAGGCCGTTATTCTCTGTCAGGTGGATTGGAAAATCATCATTTTCCAAGAGGATTACTCTTTTCCATCATCACTTTTTTCTTATTTTGATATTCTTATTTTTCCTCCAGCAGGCAGACTGCCGAAGCTGCGATGCCCAAGCCTGCACCGGTAAACCCAAGCCCCTCCTCGGTTGTTGCTTTGACGTTAATCTGCTTCAAATCAATCTGAAGGGTTTCTGCAATATTTTTCCGCATTTGTTCGATATGCGGTGCCATTTTGGGCTTTTGTGCAATAATTGTCGCATCGATATTTATTATACAATATCCTTCTGCCAAAATCAACCCCAAAACGTGGGATAATAATTTTCTGCTGTCTGCGCCCTTATACTGTGGGTCGTTATCGGGAAAATGCCTGCCGATATCGCCCAAGGCAGCCGCCCCCAGAAGCGCATCCGCAATGGCGTGCAGCAGTACATCTGCATCAGAATGTCCCAATAAACCCTTTTCATAGGGGATTTTCACGCCGCCAATGATACAATCTCTACCTTCTGCTAATTTATGCACATCGTAACCGGAGCCGATTCTCATGCTTTTCTCCTTTCAATATATGCCGTAGGGAGAAGAAATTCTCCCTACGATTCAATGTCCCTTGTGTTTTTTCAGACGCTTTGCCTGCCGCAAGCGAAACCTTCGCTCTGTCTCCGCCAGTTTTTCTGCTTTATTTCTGGCTTTGCGTTCTGTTTTCTGTTCCTCCCGCAGGGCAGCCAATGCCTGCTGCGCCTTTGTGCCAACGCCTTTTCCCTTCGTCTGCTTTCTGACTTCTCTCTGCATCCGCTTTGGATTTTTTCGTTCTACTGCGCAGGGCGCGCTATCCGTACTCCCAAAGCGCAGCTGTTTCCAATTCTGTAGCAAAAACGCCAACACCTCATACTCCTTTGGTTCTGCACCGAAAACCATCCGTGCCGCCTCCAGATTTCGTCCCTCCTGCCGTTGGTATACCCCACACCAGAAAGGCTCTTCAAAAAACACTGTAAACACCACTGCAACTTTTTCCATGTTGCTCCCTCCTTTTTTCAATACAAAGAAAGGACGACCATCGTATGCAGGTCATACTCTGGATGGAGGGCTACTGAGGGAATTTCCCTGCTCGGACTACCAACCGAACTGTGTTTTTATCTTTGTTTTTCCAATATAATCCGATTTTCTCCTTCTGTCAACCACATATTGCCTCGGATTTTTTTCATACCGGCTTAAGCTTGCATAAAAAAAAGAGAGCCTTTTAACAGCTCTCGAAGCTAGGGTAGCAGGATTCGAACCTGCGAATGACGGAATCAGAATCCGTTGCCTTACCACTTGGCGATACCCCAGTATAGTAGCGGAGAAGGGATTTGAACCCCTGACACTGCGGGTATGAACCGCATGCTCTAGCCAACTGAGCTACTCCGCCATAAGAAAGTGGAAGTTACAGGGCTCGAACCTGTGACCCTCTGCTTGTAAGGCAGATGCTCTCCCAGCTGAGCTAAACTTCCACAAAACGACTCAGAAGGGGCTCGAACCCTCGACCTCCGGCGTGACAGGCCGGCGCTCTAACCAACTGAGCTACTGAGCCATATGCAATTAAGAATAAGTGGGTCTTCAGGGACTTGAACCCGGGACCGTCCGGTTATGAGCCGGATGCTCTAACCAACTGAGCTAAAGACCCAAAGAAACCACTAATAAAAAAGTAAGCCGATGATCGGACTCGAACCGATAACCTGCTGATTACAAGTCAGCTGCTCTGCCAATTGAGCCACATCGGCTTATTGAATTCCGGCGACCATCTACTCTCCCAGGCAGCTGCCCACCAAGTACCATCGACCGCCTAGGTCTTAACCGTCGTGTTCGGAATGGGAACGGGTGTGTCCCCTAGGCGCATCGTCACCGGAAATATCATGATCCGTGCGGGATTCGAACCCGCGTTACCGCCGTGAAAGGGCGGTGTCTTAACCCCTTGACCAACGGACCATAGAAAACTCCCCGAGCGGGACTCGAACCTGCAACCCTCCGGTTAACAGCCGGATGCTCTGCCATTGAGCTATCGAGGATTATTATACTTCCTTTATTCTCTTTCTTACACCTTCAAAACTGAATACCAGTGAAAGCTTTTTTTAGTTTATCATCAATCGTCTTCTTTGTCAACCTTCTTTTTTTGGTCAAGCCCTCGATCTATTAGTATTGGTCAGCTGAACATGTTACCATGCTTACACCTCCAACCTATCAACCTCGTTATCTTCAAGGGATCTTACTTCCGAAGAATGGGAAATCTTATCTTGAGGGCGGCTTCACGCTTAGATGCCTTCAGCGTTTATCCGTTCCATACATAGCTACCCGGCTGTGCAGTTGGTCTGCAACCGGTACACCAGAGGTACGTCCATCCCGGTCCTCTCGTACTAAGGACAGCTCCTCTCAAATTTCCTACGCCCGCGACGGATAGGGACCGAACTGTCTCACGACGTTCTGAACCCAGCTCGCGTACCGCTTTAATGGGCGAACAGCCCAACCCTTGGGACCTACTTCAGCCCCAGGATGCGATGAGCCGACATCGAGGTGCCAAACCTCCCCGTCGATGTGAACTCTTGGGGGAGATAAGCCTGTTATCCCCAGGGTAGCTTTTATCCGTTGAGCGATGGCATTCCCACTTAATACCACCGGATCACTAAGTCCTACTTTCGTACCTGCTCGAGCCGTCGCTCTCGCAGTCAAGCCACCTTTTGCCTTTACACTCTTTGAATGGTTTCCAATCATTCTGAGGTGACCTTCGAGCGCCTCCGTTACCTTTTAGGAGGCGACCGCCCCAGTCAAACTGCCCGCCTGACATTGTCCCTCACCCGGATTACGGATGCAGGTTAGAAATTCAATGACATAAGAGTGGTATCCCACCGGCGGCTCCACGAAAACTAGCGTTCTCGCTTCTTAGCCTCCCACCTATCCTGTACATATATCATCGAATCCCAGTATCAGGCTGCAGTAAAGCTCCATGGGGTCTTTCCGTCCTGTTGCGGGTAACCAGTATCTTCACTGGTTCTTCAATTTCACCGGGCGTGTTGTCGAGACAGTGCACAAATCATTACGCCTTTCGTGCGGGTCAGAACTTACCTGACAAGGAATTTCGCTACCTTAGGACCGTTATAGTTACGGCCGCCGTTTACTGGGGCTTGAATTCAAAGCTTCGCTTGCGCTGACCTCTCCTTTTAACCTTCCAGCACCGGGCAGGCGTCAGCCCATATACTTCACCTTACGGTTTCGCATAGACCTATGTTTTTGCTAAACAGTTGCTTGTGCCTCTTTTCTGCGGCCTCTTGCGAGGCTCCCCTTATCCCGAAGTTACGGGGTCATTTTGCCGAGTTCCTTAACAACACTTCTCCCGTCGGCCTGTGGATTTTCTCCTCATCTACCTGTGTCGGTTTACGGTACGGGTACACATAACGCAATAGCGGCTTTTCTCGGCAGTGTGGATTCGGAAACTTCCTTACTTTTTTTCAGTCCTCATCACGTTTCACTTACAGGAGACGGATTTGCCTATCTCCCACAGCTTTACGCTTGACCGGGTCTTTCCATTCCCCGGTTTCCCTATCCTCCTGCGTCCCCACAGTTCTGATTATGTGTAGTACAGGAATATCAACCTGTTATCCATCGACTACGACTTTCGTCCTCGCCTTAGGCCCCGACTAACCCTGGGAAGATTAGCTTTACCCAGGAATCCTTAGATATTCGGCCTACATGTTTCTCACATGTATCTCGCTACTCATTCCGGCATTCTCTCTCCTGTTTCGTCCACCATCGCTCTCACTTTGGCTTCGTCCTTGCAGGATGCTCCTCTACCACTCCTTACTTTGTAAGGAATCCGTAGCTTCGGTGTCGTGTTTTAGCCCCGTTACATTTTCGGCGCAGGTTTTCTCGACTAGTGAGCTATTACGCACTCTTTAAATGTATGGCTGCTTCTAAGCCAACATCCTAGTTGTCTATGAAATCCCACATCCTTTTCCACTTAACACGTACTTTGGGACCTTAGCTGTCGGTCTGGGCTCTTTCCCTTTTGTCCACGCGACTTATCTCACGCAGACTGACTCCCGAGGGTATCTTGACGGCATTCTTAGTTTGATATGAGTTGGTAACCTTTTTGGGCCCCGCGTCAGTTCAGTGCTTTACCTCCGTTAGACTCCAGCTCGAGGCTAGCCCTAAAGCTATTTCGAGGAGAACCAGCTATCTCCGAGTTCGATTGGAATTTCTCCGCTATCCACACCTCATCACCACGTTTTTCAACACATGTGTGTTCGGTCCTCCAAAACCTTTTACGGTTCCTTCAACCTGGACATGGATAGGTCACCCGGTTTCGGGTCTACTAATACCAACTCTACGCCCTATTCAGACTTGGTTTCCCTTCGGCTCCGATGCTTCTGACATCTTAACCTCGCTGGCATTAGTAACTCGCCGGACCGTTCTACAAAAAGTACGCCATCAGCCCGTAGGCCTTTGACTGTTTGTAAGCACAAGGTTTCAGGTTCTCTTTCACTCCCCTCCCGGGGTCCTTTTCACCTTTCCTTCACAGTACTGCTTCACTATCGGTCACTAGGGAGTATTTAGGCTTGGGGGGTGGTCCCCCCGGCTTCCCACAAGGTTTCTCGTGTCTCGTGGTACTCTGGATCCTGCTCGCTGCTTCAAGATTTCGTCTACCGGGCTTTCACCGTCTACGGCTGGCTTTCCCAAAACCATTCGTCTATCTCTCAGCAATGCTAATTGCAGTCCGCAACCCCGAAGAACCAGGTCCTTCGGTTTGGCCTCTTTCCCGTTCGCTCGCCGCTACTTAGGAAATCGAGTTTTCTTTCTCCTCCTACTGCTACTTAGATGTTTCAGTTCACAGCGTTCCCTTCCATACGCTATGGATTCACGTATGGATACTTGAGGTTTGCTCAAGTAGGTTTCCCCATTCAGATATCTCCGGATCGATGGCTGTTTGCGCCTCCCCGAAGCTTTTCGCAGCTTACCACGTCTTTCATCGGCTCCTAGTGCCAAGGCATTCTCCTTGTGCTCTTTCTTGCTTGACCAGTTTAATATAATAGCTATTTCTCTGGAATGTTTCGTTGTAGCGATACAACTTTTGTTACATTTGAAAATAGAAAATTTTTGTTTTCTCGATTGACTCTATTTTTGCTTTACTTGTATTCAGTTTTCAAGGTGCAAGTTGTTTTGAAGGTTTGATCCTTCAAAACCGAACAATGAATATCTTTCACAACCTTGCGTTGAAAATGTTTACGAAAATCATTCGTAATGCTTCGCATTACTCATGTATTTGCTCCGCAAACCTACCTAAAACCTCTTTGTCAGCCTGTCTTGCAAGCAATCCATTCTGACAAAAGCTTTTATGCAGCTTTTCTCCGCTTTTCTCCATAGAAAGGAGGTGATCCAGCCGCACCTTCCGATACGGCTACCTTGTTACGACTTCACCCCAGTCACTGGCTTCACCTTCGGCGGCTCCTTCCTTACGGTTAGGTCACCGACTTCGGGTGCTTCCAACTCCCATGGTGTGACGGGCGGTGTGTACAAGGCCCGGGAACGTATTCACCGCGACATTCTGATTCGCGATTACTAGCGATTCCAGCTTCATGTAGTCGAGTTGCAGACTACAATCCGAACTGGGACTGGGTTTTTGTGATTTGCTTAACGTCGCCGTCTCGCTTCACTCTGTTACCAGCCATTGTAGCACGTGTGTAGCCCAAGACATAAGGGGCATGATGATTTGACGTCATCCCCACCTTCCTCCGTGTTATCCACGGCAGTCTCCCTAGAGTGCCCAACTCAATGATGGCTACTAAGGATAAGGGTTGCGCTCGTTGCGGGACTTAACCCAACATCTCACGACACGAGCTGACGACAACCATGCACCACCTGTCACCGATGCTCCGAAGAGAAGCTCTATCTCTAGAGCGGTCATCGGGATGTCAAGCCTTGGTAAGGTTCTTCGCGTTGCTTCGAATTAAACCACATGCTCCACCGCTTGTGCGGGCCCCCGTCAATTCCTTTGAGTTTCAACCTTGCGGTCGTACTCCCCAGGTGGATTGCTTATTGCGTTAGCTGCGGCACCGAGGATTCCTCCCCGACACCTAGCACTCATCGTTTACGGCGTGGACTACCAGGGTATCTAATCCTGTTTGCTCCCCACGCTTTCGAGCCTCAGCGTCAGTTTCAGTCCAGAAAGCCGCCTTCGCCACTGGTGTTCTTCCTAATATCTACGCATTTCACCGCTACACTAGGAATTCCGCTTTCCTCTCCTGTACTCTAGCTCGCCAGTTCCAAATGCAATCCGCGAGGTTAAGCCTCGGGCTTTCACATCTGGCTTGGCGTGCCGCCTACGCTCCCTTTACACCCAGTAATTCCGGATAACGCTTGCCCCCTACGTATTACCGCGGCTGCTGGCACGTAGTTAGCCGGGGCTTCTTATTCAGGTACCGTCACTTTCTTCGTCCCTGTTGATAGAAGTTTACGATCCGAAAACCTTCTTCCTTCACGCGGCGTTGCTGCATCAGGGTTTCCCCCATTGTGCAATATTCCCCACTGCTGCCTCCCGTAGGAGTTTGGGCCGTGTCTCAGTCCCAATGTGGCCGATCACCCTCTCAGGTCGGCTACTGATCGTCGCCTTGGTGGGCTGTTATCTCACCAACTAGCTAATCAGATGCGGGCCCATCCTATACCGAATTACTCCTTTTCTCACAAAAAGATGCCTTCTCGTGATGACATGCGGTATTAGTCACCGTTTCCAGTGATTATTCCCCAGTATAGGGCAGGTTGCCCACACGTTACTCACCCGTCCGCCACTAAGATAAATAAAATTCCTGCCGAAGCTCTCATTTTAAGTATCTTCGTTCGACTTGCATGTGTTAAGCACGCCGCCAGCGTTCATCCTGAGCCAGGATCAAACTCTTATGTTAAAGTTTTGTTCCTAGCCAGTTCTTCTGGCTAACTCCGGTTTTTCTAAACCGGCAAAATTTGTCTTTTTAGCATTCGTTTCCGTTTGCTTGAATTGACTATGGGTTGTGTTTATTCATATCCATTGTTCAGTTTTCAAGGATCAATCTGCTTTTCAGCAGCGAAGATTATTTTATCAAATCTTCATTTTCTTGTCAAGTATTATTTTTTATACCTGATTCGATTTTGTTTGCTGTTTTTCGACAGCGAATGATATTTTATCAAGTATCATTCAGTTTGTCAAGCACTTTTTATTTATTTTTCTGTGCCTGTTTTCGCTGTTTATGTCAGCGGATATCAGTATATCATCCGCAGTCCCGCTTGTCAATGTTTTTCTTTTCAAACATTCGCTGTTTGACCAATGCCTATACTCTTTTTCCGACTGCTTTCGTGCAGCGACATTTATTTATTATACACGCTTAACACAAAATGTCAACACCTTTTTTCACCTTTTTTCGATTTTTTCCTTCCCCTCAAAATTAAGGAAAAGGTCAGCCCTTTTTCCCTAGGAATCAAAGCCGCCTTTTTATACCTTCTTCTATGTTATTTCAGCACCGCCAGTATATCCTCCGCAATCTGCTCTGCAGTCAGATGGTTTTCCTTCATAACGTCTTCGGGATTGTATCTGTCAAGAAATTCCTTCCTCAAGCCGAAATTCAGCACTTTTACATCAGATTCTCCATAGAATCTTGCGAATTTTTTCACCGAAACCGCCGTCCAGAATTCCATCCTCCAGTGTGACCACAACAGAATGATGCTTTTTCAGTCCTTCCAGCAGCCCTGTATCTACCCCTGTCAATATAATAAGGATTGATCACCGTTGCCTGTGTGCCCGTTTTTTCCTGCAACAAATCCGCCGCAGCCTGTCCCAGTCCATAAAACGCACCCAGACCAATCACAGCCACCTTGCTGCCTTCCTGTGTTACTTCATATTTGTTCAGCTTACCAAAGTCTTTTGTCACAGCCTTGCCATCAGAAATCAGCTTGCCGCCCGGCAGTTTGATTGCAACAGGATGCTCTCTCTGCTCCATGCTCCAATCCAGCATAGCCAGATAATCCTCCTTTGTTACAGGCGCAAGGTAAACCAGATTCGGGATGTTCCCCAGCATGGGAATATCCTGCAACCCCAGATGTGTCACGTCATTCATGCCATAAACAGAACCCAAGAAGGTAACAATCGTCGCGGGATTATTGTTGATGCACAGATCCTGCGAAATCTGGTCAAAGGCTCTCTGCACAAATGTGCTGTACACCCCATAAAAAAGGCTTGCCGCCGTTTGCCGCAATGCCGGATGCCAATGCAACCGCCGTTTCCTCCGCAATGCCAACATCCACAAACTGCTTCCCTGCTTCTTCGCGTTTGCTCTTGGTAAAGCCCATAACCCCAGGTGTACCGGAGGTAATCGCAACCACGGAAGGGTCCTTTTTTCATCTTATCCAGCAAATACTTGCAAGTAATTTCTTCATAACCTTCCTCGCCGCCGGCATATAAGGGCTTCCCTGTTTCAATGTCAAAGGGGCCGCTGAAATGCCAACGCTCCTTGTTTTGCTCCGCAGGCGCGTAGCCCTTCCCTTTCAGTGTATTGATATGCACCACAACAGGCTTTTTGCTGTCCTTCACCTGCTTGAACGCATCAATCAGCGCCGCTGCGTCATTTCCCTTATCTACATAAATATAATCCAGACCAAATGCCTTGAACAAATTGCACTCTGCCTGTCCTCTTGTTTCTCGCAGCAGTTTTAGATTCTGATACAGACCACCATGATTTTCCGCGATGGACATATCATTATCATTTACCACAATAATAAAATTGCTGTCCAGCTCTGCCGCATAATCCAGCCCCTCCAGTGCTTCGCCGCCGCTCAGAGAGCCGTCACCGATCACTGCGATTACATTGCCGTCCTCGCCCTTCAGGTCTCTTGCCTTTGCAAGCCCTGCCGCCAGACTAACAGATGTGGACGTATGCCCTACCGTAAAGAAATCATGCTCGCTTTCGTGCGGATTACTGTAGCCGGATACGTCATCATATTTTTCTTCATACAGATACGCATCCTTTCTGCCTGTCAGCATCTTGTGCGGATAGGTCTGGTGTGATACGTCATATACAATCTTGTCTTTTGGTGACTCGAATACATAATGCAGTGCGATCGTTGCCTCTACCATACCAAAGTTAGGGCCAAAATGACCACCATGCTTGCTTGCTCGAATCAAAAGTGCATGGCGCATTTCTTCCGCCAATACAGGTAATTGCTCCAAAGTCAGTTTTTTCACATCCTCTGGTCCTTGCATATTTTCAATATACATCGTTCCTTACACTCCCTTTCTCGTCTTCCTTTTTACATTTCCTATCATACTCCCTAAAGCTAACTTTAGGTCAATAGGGG
>ENA-OQDT01001920-OQDT01001920.1-human-gut-metagenome-genome-assembly--contig:-NODE-1920-length-11320-cov-6.052980_pt1 | contig 11320 bp, 10 predicted proteins | sample MGYA00242786_ERZ504617 | MGnify/ENA primary metagenome ERZ504617 (study PRJEB26092, sample SAMD00036337) | human gut metagenome | host: Homo sapiens | study: EMG produced TPA metagenomics assembly of... | reverse complement strand
GTCTGTATTTTAGTTTATCATAAACTTATCCTACATCTTTGGGGATAACTTGGGGATAACTTTTTATTTCATGTGAAAAACTTTTTGCAGTTTTTCAAAAAATCTGCTTAAATACAGTAATTTTTCGCTGTGGATGATGTTCTTTTAGTTATACACACTGTACTTTTTCTACTATTGATTTTCATTCTTTTTCTGCTCATTTTTTCGTTTCCTGTTTTCATTTCCCTTTATTTTCAACATTTTCATCCTTTCTATCTCACAAAAACAGTTATGTAAACTTATTGGTTTACATAAAGTTATCCACACTTTGGGATAACTTGGGGATAACTTTGTGATTTCATGTGAAGAATTTCCCCTGTTTTTTCGCAAATGCCTATTTTATCGCATTTTTTCGTGTGGATTACTGTCGAAAAGTTATGCACACTCAAAAATAAGCATTGATAATTTTCCTGTTTTAGTTTAATATTAAATAAGCAAAACTGGCCTTAAAAGGAGATTCTCATGAATATCATAGAAGAAAAGTGGGACAGTATTGTGGATACCCTGGCAACGGAGTTCGAATTTTCCTCTGTATCCATCAATACCTGGATCAAACCACTTCAAGTACAAAGATATGACAGCAACGAAGGTGTGCTTTATATTTATGTCCCGATCGATGAAATGGGGATAACGCAGGACTTTATTAATGTCTATATAAATAAGAGATTTACCGTTCCACTTCGTTCTACGATTGCAGAAATTACCGGACTTGACTGCAAAATTGTATATACAGTAGAACAAGATGTCTTAAAAGAAGCAGATTCCACCTCAAATACTGACAGTTCTTTCAATAATATATTAGAAAAAGCAAATTTAAATCCGGAATATACTTTTGAAAATTTCGTCGTTGGAAGCAATAACAAATTTGCACACGCTGCATCTTTGGCAGTTGCCGAATCCCCCGGTGAAATCTACAATCCCCTCTTCCTCTACGGAGGTGTTGGACTGGGGAAAACCCATCTGATGCACTCGATCGCACACTTTATTTTGGAAAATAATCCACAGACCAGGGTGCTTTACGTAACCAGCGAATCCTTTACGAATGAACTGATTGAAGCGATTCGAAATGGCAATAATACAGCTATGACAAAGTTCCGTGAAAAATACCGCAATATTGACGTTCTGCTGATCGACGATATCCAGTTTATTATAGGAAAGGAATCCACACAGGAAGAATTTTTCCATACTTTCAATGACCTGCACGGTGCGAAAAAAACAGATTATTATTTCATCTGATAAACCGCCAAAAGAAATCGCAACCCTTGAAGGAAGGCTGAAATCCCGCTTTGAATGGGGACTGATCGCAGATATTTCCTCACCTGATTATGAGACAAGAATGGCCATTCTCCGTAAAAAAGAAGAACGCGATTCCAAGGAAAAAGGATATCATCTGGATGATGAGGTTATTCAATATATTGCTACCAATATCAAGTCAAATATCCGTGAACTGGAGGGGGCACTGAACCGCATCACTGCGATGAGCAGTCTGGAACACCGCGAAATTACAGTAGAACTTGCCCAGGAAGCCCTGAAAGATATGATTTCTCCAAATGCCAAACGGGAAATTACTCCAGACTTGATCCTGATGACAGTCGCAGAACACTATCATATTAAAGTAGATGATATAAAAGGTTCGAAACGAAGTGCTGATATCGTCGGGCCAAGACAGATTGCCATGTATCTGTGCAGAGAAATGACCAGTACACCACTGAAAGCAATCGGAAAACTGATGGGAAACCGTGATCATACAACGGTACTTCATGGAGTTGAGAAGATTTCGAAAGAAATTGAGACTTCCAATGACCTGAAAAACACCATTGATATTATTAAAAAGAAATTAAATCCAAACTAGACGGCAGAAAAAGCATCGTCTTTTTATTTGTGCACAATTCTATGTGGATATGTGTTGGATACTGTGTGAATAACTTTACCCTGTTTCTGAAGATGTGAATAACCCACCGGTTTTCCTCAGAATTTTGTGGACTTTTCACCAGTTTATCCAACCTGTTTTTTTCCTGTAAATTCAAGGATTTTTGGAGTTATTCACATATTCACATCCCCTACGGCGGCTACTGCGGATTTTCTCTTCAATATATCTCACACACACCACAAAGGAGTTATCAACACAATGAAATTAATATGCCCAAAAAACAACCTTCTTAAAAGTGTTAACATTGTCTTGAAAGCCATTCCTGGAAAAACAACAATGCCTATTTTAGAATGTATCTTAATTGATGCATCTACAAACTGTATCAAATTTACAGCCAACGATATGGAACTGGGAATTGAAACTATTGTTGACGGTACTGTTTTGGAAAAAGGAATTGTTGCAATTGATGCAAAAATTTTCTCGGATATTATAAGAAAGCTTCCGGATAATGATGTTACTATTGAAACAGATGCAAATCTGATAACTACGATCACCTGCGAAAAAGCAAAATTCAGCATCAGCGGTCAGTCCGGGGAAGAATTTTCCTATCTTCCATTTGTAGAAAGAGATCATCATATTACCGTTTCACAATTTACTTTAAAAGAAGTGATTCGTCAGACTATTTTTTCGATTGCGGCAAATGAAACCAATAAAATGATGACCGGTGAACTGTTCGAGATCAAAGGCAATATACTGCGCGTAGTATCCCTGGATGGACATCGCATAAGTATACGTAAAATTGAATTAAAAGAAGAATATACTGATATGAAAGTTGTCGTTCCAGGGAAGACACTTATCGAAATAAGTAAGATTTTATCCGGTGAAACAGAGGATGAAGTCAACATTTTCTTTACAAAAAATCATATTGTATTTGAATTTGATGATACGGTTGTTGTTTCGCGTCTGCTGGAAGGGGAATATTTCCGTATTGATCAGATGCTTTCCAGCGATTATGAAACCAAAATCCAGGTAAATAAAAAAGAACTGCTTGATTGTATTGACCGTGCAACACTTCTTGTAAAAGAGAGTGATAAAAAACCGATCATTCTTTCGATTACGGATGACAATATTGAACTTAAGATCCAGTCTCAGATTGGTTCTATGGATGAAGATATTGATATTGAAAAAGATGGAAAAGATATCATGATTGGTTTTAACCCAAGATTTCTGATCGATGCCCTTCGTGTGATCGATGATGAAACCGTTGATATTTACCTGATGAACCCGAAAGCACCGTGTTTTATCAGAGACGAACAACAATCTTATATATATTTGATTTTGCCGGTTAATTTCATGGTATAAGGAGTGAAATTTTATGGAAACAATTAAATTAAGAGATGAATTTATCAAACTTGGCCAGGCTTTAAAGGCAGCAGGTTTTGTGGAATCCGGCGTGGATGCAAAATATGCCGTTCAGGATGGGCTTGTGAAGGTAAACGGCCAGACAGAAACCCAGCGAGGCAAGAAACTTCATGCCGGTGATGTGGTAGAATATGATGGTCAGACTGTAAAAATTACAGATTAATGGAATGATAGTAAAAACTTTGAAGCTGAATCAGTTCCGCAATTATGAGTCGCTGCAGTTGTCTTTTGACAAGGGAACGAATCTTTTCTATGGAAACAATGCCCAGGGCAAGACCAATATTCTCGAAGCAGTATATCTGTGCGGAACGACGAAATCCCATAAGGGAAGTAAAGACAGGGAAATGATCCGTTTTGGTGAGGAAGAAGCTCATATACGGATGGCGATCAGCAGAAGCCAGAGTGCTTATGAGATTGATATGCATCTGAAAAAAGAACCGGCCGAAGGGCATTGCAGTTAACGGCGTGCCGATCCGAAAGGCGGCAGAGCTGCTTGGTATCGCAAACTTCGTATTTTTCTCACCGGAAGATCTTGCTATCATCAAAAACGGGCCGGCAGAGCGGCGGCGTTTCATCGATATGGAACTTTGTCAGTTGGATAAGCTTTACTTACATGAGCTTTCAAATTACAATAAGGTGATCATACAGAGGAATAAGCTGCTGAAAGAGTGTTCTTTTAACAGTCAGTATGAAGATATGCTGGATATATGGGATATGCAGTTGATAAAATATGGAAAAAAGCTGATTGAATCCAGAGAAAGATTTGTCGGGGAGCTTGGTGTGATCGTGGCAGAAATACATAGAAATCTGACGGGCGGCAGAGAAGAGCTGGTGATCCGTTATGAGAACAATGTTTCTGCAGACGAATTCGAAAGAAAACTTCAGACTTCCAGGAAACGGGATCTGAAAATGAAAATGAGCATGACAGGTCCTCACAGGGACGATCTGCTTTTTGAGGTAAAGGGTGTGGATATCCGCAGATTCGGCTCGCAGGGGCAGCAGAGAACAGCTGCACTTTCACTTAAACTTGCGGAGATCGAGCTTGTAAAAAGAGCGATCAAAGATACACCGGTACTGCTTCTGGATGATGTACTTTCCGAACTGGACAGCAGCAGACAGCAGTATTTATTAGACAGTATACATGATATACAGACGTTGATCACCTGTACGGGGATCGATGATTTTATAGAAAACAAGTTTCAGTTGAATAAAGTTTTTCATGTTGCAGACGGTGTCGTTTGCGAAGGATGAAAAGAAAAGACAGGAGGTTACTATGGGCACAGAGAGCAATGCAGAATATGGTGCAGATCAGATTCAGATATTGGAAGGTCTTGAGGCTGTACGAAAAAGACCGGGTATGTATATCGGCAGTACATCGTCCAGAGGTCTTCATCATCTGGTTTATGAGATTGTAGATAATGCAGTTGATGAAGCTCTTGCGGGGTATTGTGATACCATCCAGGTAACGATAAATAAAGATAATTCCGTAACCGTCATTGACAATGGACGAGGCATTCCGGTCGGAATCAACCACAAAGCCGGTATTCCGGCGGTAGAAGTCGTATTTACGATCCTGCATGCCGGCGGAAAATTCGGCGGCGGCGGATACAAAGTTTCCGGTGGCCTGCATGGTGTAGGTGCGTCTGTTGTAAATGCTCTTTCCACGCATCTTGAAGTTACAATCTACAGCGGAGGCAAGATTTACCGTCAGCGATATGAAAGAGGAAAAGTAGTATATAAATTAAAAGTGATCGGAGAATGTGATCCGGAAAAAACAGGTACGATGGTTACTTTCCTGCCGGACGGAGAGATTTTTGAAGAAACTGTTTTTGATTTTAATGTTCTGAAGCAGAGGCTTCGTGAGATGGCGTTTCTTACCAAAAATATCAAGATCATTTTAAGAGATGAGCGTCCGGAAGAGCCGGTTGAAAAGACCTTCCACTATGAAGGCGGCATCAAGGAATTTGTAACGTATCTGAACAAAGGCAAGACACCGCTTTATCCGGATATTATTTACTGTGAAGGAATGAAGGATAATATTTATGTGGAAGTTGCCATGCAGCACAACGATGGATATACCGAAGGTTCTTACAGTTTCGTAAATAACATCACGACTCCGGAAGGCGGAACCCATCTGACCGGTTTTAAAAATGCCCTGACCAAGACTTTTAATTCTTACGCAAGACTGAATAAACTGATAAAAGACACCGAGACACTTTCCGGCGATGATATCCGTGAGGGGCTGACGGTGATCGTAAGCATTAAGATCGAAGATCCGCAGTTTGAAGGTCAGACCAAGCAGAAACTGGGCAACAGCGAAGCAAGGGGAGCCGTTGACAATATTGTTTCCGAGCAGCTTATGATCTATCTGGAGCAGCATCCGCAGGTTGCAAAAATGATCCTTGAGAAATCTATCATGGCCCAGAGAGCGAGAGAGGCGGCAAGAAAAGCAAGAGATCTGACCAGAAGAAAATCTGCGCTGGAAGGAATGTCTCTTCCTGGAAAACTGGCAGACTGTTCAGACAAAGATCCGAAAAACTGTGAAATCTATATCGTTGAGGGAGATTCCGCCGGCGGTTCTGCAAAGACAGCGAGAAGCCGTGCAACACAGGCAATCCTGCCGCTTCGAGGAAAAATACTGAATGTGGAGAAAGCAAGACTTGACCGTATTTATGCAAATGCAGAAATTAAAGCAATGATCACTGCATTTGGAACCGGAATCCACGAAGATTTTGATATTTCAAAACTGCGTTATGATAAGATCATTATCATGACGGATGCCGATGTCGATGGTGCACATATCAGTACCTTGCTTCTGACATTCCTGTATCGTTTTATGCCGGACCTGATCAAAGAAGGACACGTGTATCTGGCTCAGCCGCCACTGTATAAACTGGAGAAAAATAAAAAAGTCTGGTATGCATACAGTGATGAGCAGCTTGCGGCGATCCTGGAAGAAGTCGGACGTGACCAGAACAACAAGATCCAGCGTTACAAAGGTCTGGGAGAGATGGATGCAGAACAGCTATGGGAAACTACCATGGACCCGGAAAAACGAGTACTCCGCCGCGTTGTCATGGACAACGAGAATTCTTCAGAACTGGATGTTACTTTTACAACGCTGATGGGCGATCAGGTAGAACCAAGAAGAGAGTTTATTGAGGAGAATGCTCAGTTTGTAAAAAATCTGGATATTTAATGCTCAGAAGTAGGAGGAAAAACTGTTGGAAGACAATATTTTTGATAAGATACATGACGTGGATTTGAAAAAGACCATGGAAGAATCTTATATCGATTATGCAATGAGCGTTATCGCAGCACGTGCATTGCCGGATGTAAGAGACGGTCTGAAGCCGGTACAGCGAAGAGTTTTGTATTCCATGATCGAACTGAATAACGGACCTGACAAGCCGCACCGTAAATGTGCACGTATTGTCGGTGATACCATGGGTAAATATCATCCTCATGGAGACAGCTCCATCTACGGAGCACTGGTAAACATGGCTCAGGACTGGTCAACCAGATATCCTCTGGTAGACGGTCACGGAAACTTTGGTTCTGTCGATGGTGACGGAGCTGCCGCCATGCGATATACCGAGGCACGTCTGAGCAAAATTTCCATGAAGATGCTTGCAGACATTGATAAAAATACCGTAGACTTCTCGCCAAACTTTGATGAGACGGAAAAAGAGCCGGATGTACTTCCGGCAAGATTCCCGAACCTTCTGGTAAATGGTACGACCGGTATTGCTGTTGGTATGGCAACGAATATTCCGCCTCACAATCTGCGTGAGGTTGTAAAAGCCGTTGTGAAGATCATTGACAATCGTATCGAAGAAGGCAGAGAGACTGAAATCGAAGAAATCCTGGATATCGTAAAAGGACCGGATTTCCCGACAGGTGCGATGATCCTTGGAACAAGAGGAATCCAGGAAGCTTACCGCACGGGACGCGGCAAAATCCGTGTGCGTGCCGTAACGGAAATTGAATCCATGCCAAACGGCAAGAGCCGTATTCTGGTATCGGAGCTGCCGTACATGGTAAACAAAGCCAGACTGATCGAAAAAATGGCAGAACTGGTACGTGATAAAAAGATTGACGGAATTACAGCGATCACAGATGAATCAAGCCGTGAAGGTATGCGTATCAACATTGAACTTCGAAGAGATGTCAATGCAAACGTCGTACTGAATCAGCTTTTTAAACATACACAGCTTCAGGATACCTTTGGTGTGATCATGCTTGCTCTGGTAAACAAAGAGCCGAAAGTCCTGAACCTTCTGGAGATGCTTCAGCATTATCTGAAACATCAGGAAGATGTTGTTACAAGACGTACACAGTACGAACTCAACAAAGCAGAAGAGCGTGCACATATTTTAAAAGGTCTGCTGATCGCACTGGATCATATCGATGAAGTCATCAGTATTATCCGTGCATCCAGGACAGCGGCACTTGCAAAAGAAGCACTGATGACACGTTTTGAACTTTCCGATGCACAGGCACAGGCGATCGTAGATATGCGTCTGCGTGCACTGACCGGTCTGGAAAGAGAGAAGATCGAAGCAGAATATGAAGCTCTGATGGCAAAGATCAAGGAGTTGAAAGCCATTCTGGCAGATGAAAACCTTCTGCTTGGCGTGATCAGAAAAGAGATCATGGAAATCGCAGATAAATACGGTGATGAGAGAAGAACTTCTATCGGATTTGATATGTATGATATTTCGACAGAAGATCTGATCCCGCGTGAAAATGTTGTGATCGCCATGACAAAACTTGGTTATATTAAACGTATGAGTATTGACAATTTCAAGGCTCAGAACCGCGGCGGCAAGGGCATCAAGGGTATGCAGACCATCGAAGATGACTACATCGAAGAACTGTTGATGATGAATACACATCACTATCTGATGTTCTTTACCAACACCGGAAAAGTATACCGTCTGAAAGGATATGAGATTCCGGAAGCAAGCCGTACGGCAAGAGGAACGGCGATCGTCAATCTGCTGCAGCTTGCACCGGAAGAAAAGATCACGGCGATGATTCCGGTTAAAGAGTACAAGCAGGGCAAATATCTGTTTATGGCAACCAGAAAGGGTATCGTGAAAAAGACACCGCTTCTTGATTATGCAAACGTAAGAAAGACAGGTCTTGCAGCAATCAGTCTTCGTGAAGAGGATGAACTGATCGAAGTAAAACTGACGAACAACAAGAAGGATATTTTCCTGGTAACAAAATACGGTCAGTGTATCCGATTCCCGGAAACCGATGTCCGCAGCATGGGACGTACAGCGATGGGAGTCATCGGTATGCAGCTCAATGACGGCGATGAAGTGGTTGGTATGCAGCTTGATACACAGGGTGATTACCTGCTGATCGTATCTGCAAACGGCATGGGCAAACTGACTTCTGTTGATGAGTTCAAGAGCCAGAACCGCGGCGGTAAAGGTGTGAAATGTTATAAGATCATGGAGAAGACCGGAAATGTGATCGGCGTGAAGAACCTCCATACGGACGATGAAATCATGATGATCAATACCGAAGGCATTGTCATTCGTATGATGTGCAGCGACATTTCCGTTCTTGGCCGTGTGACATCCGGTGTGAAACTGATGAACCTTCCGGAGAATGTAGCTGTTGCAAGTATTGCAAAAGTCCGTGAGACTTCAGCAGGTAACGAAGATATCATCAAAAAGATCGAAGACGAAATGATCGAGGATGGGAAAAGCGACGAAGAAATCAAAAAAGAAGACACAACACAGCAGTAATAAAACTGGAGGAAGACCATGATTTTGCGAAGAATGCTTGCAATCTGGATTTCAAAAGCAACATGTGTAGTATGTAAACTTGCCGGCAGACAGGGGGTAACCCTGGCCGGCAAAATTGCACTTAAAATAGATCCGAAAATCTTAACCGAACTTTCCGGACAGGTAAGAAAAAAGATTTTTATTACCTGCGGAACAAACGGAAAGACCACAACAAACAACCTGCTCTGCTCGGCTATTGAAGCAGAAGGCGAAAAAGTAATCTGCAACCACACAGGCTCTAATATGCTAAACGGTGTCGTATCAGCATTCGTGCTGGCAGCAAAATGGAACGGAAAACTGGATGCGGATTATGCGTGCATTGAGATTGATGAGGCATCAACAGTAAGAGTTCTGCCATATTTCAAACCAGATTATATGATCCTTACGAATCTTTTCCGTGATCAGCTCGACCGTTACGGAGAGATTGATATTACAATGGAACTGCTCAAAAAAGCCATGCATATGGCTCCAGATATGGAACTTGTCGTAAACGGAGACGATGCACTTTCAGCTTTTCTGGCAAAAGATTCCGGAAATAAATATGTTACATTCGGTATTGGAAAGCAGTGTCAGCAGGAAAAAGAAAATGCAAGAGAGATCCGGGAAGGTCAGTTCTGCAAATGCTGCGGAGAAAAGCTGAATTACCATTTTTACCATTACAGCCAGCTTGGGGATTATGAGTGTCCGAACTGCGGATTTAAGAGACCGAAGCTCGATTTTGATGCTGAAAACGTAAAAAGCGGTGGAAAACTTTCCTTCGATGTGGATAACAGAGAAATAAAAGCCAACTATCGTGGATTCTACAACGTTTATAACATTCTGGCAGCTTATGCGGCAGCCCGTACAGCCGGTCTGGAATTAAAAAATTACAACAAAGTGCTGGCAGACTACAATCCGCAGAACGGACGTATGGAGTATTTTCATATCAAAAATACCGATGTGCTGCTGAACCTGGCAAAAAATCCGGCAGGATTCAACCAGAATATTTCTGCAGTGCAGGAGGATGATAAACCGAAAGACATCATCGTGCTGATCAACGATAAAGATCAGGACGGTACCGATATTTCCTGGCTATGGGATGTGGATTTTGACCGTTTTCAGGATATGAATGCAGCGTCGATCACGGTCAGCGGAATCCGCTGCCAGGACATGCGTCTGCGTCTGAAATATGTCGATATTCCGTCAAAACTGGAACCGGATGTAGAAAAAGCGATCCGCGACCGCATCGCAGACGGAACTGGAAACCTGTATGTACTGGTAAATTATACGGCACTTTATGACACTCACAATATTCTGAAAAAATTAGAGCAGGAAAAAGCGTAGGAGGCGGCAGAAGCTATGAAAATTACAATCGGACATCTTTATCCGGATCTGTTGAACCTCTACGGAGACCGGGGAAATATCCAGTGCATGATGAAACGCTGTCAGTGGAGAGGCATTGAAGCAGAAACACTGGAGTTTAAGCTGGAAGACGAAGTAGATTTTTCCAAACTGGATATTGTGCTGCTCGGAGGCGGTTCTGACCGTGAGCAGATGATCGTCTGCAAAAGACTGCAGCAGATCCAGAAAAATTTTAAAGACTATGTGGAAGACGGCGGTGTTGTGATCGCTGTGTGCGGCGGTTATCAGCTTCTGGGAGATTACTATCAGACGGACGAAGGACGCATGGAAGGACTGCATCTTGTCAAACTTCATACGGAGCAGAAACCGGGAAGACTGATCAGCAATATCGTGCTGAAAAGTGATCTCTTTGATATGCCGGTCGTTGGATTTGAAAATCACGGCGGACGTACCGATATCGGTGATAACCAGCCGTTTGGCAAAGTCCTGTATGGTTCCGGAAACGACGGTGAATCCGGGTATGAGGGCATTGTATATAAGCATGTGATCGGCACTTATCTGCATGGACCGCTGCTGCCGAAAAATCCGCAGGTCTGCGACTGGCTGATCCAGAAAGCACTGGAGAGAAAATACGGAGAAGAAATCAAACTTCAGCCGTTGGATGATCAGGAAGAAAAGGAAGCAAATGCTTATATAGTAAACAGATTTGTAAAATAAAATGATGCCAGGGTCAAAAGGTCTAAATCCACATGAGCTTGCTCATAGGTGGATGAAAGACCTTGGGACCCGCCCCGATATGAGCATAAAAGTGGGATGATAATCCCACGATATGCGAATACTGGGG
>ENA-OQDT01001919-OQDT01001919.1-human-gut-metagenome-genome-assembly--contig:-NODE-1919-length-11321-cov-2.565214_pt1 | contig 11321 bp, 10 predicted proteins | sample MGYA00242786_ERZ504617 | MGnify/ENA primary metagenome ERZ504617 (study PRJEB26092, sample SAMD00036337) | human gut metagenome | host: Homo sapiens | study: EMG produced TPA metagenomics assembly of... | reverse complement strand
TGCTAAATTACAGCATAAAGCTGAAAGTCATTTTCGCTCATGTATCATATTCCTTTTATTTTGTTACATACCTACAAAAAAGCGAAAAAGCCCGTTGGATAGGTCTTTTCCGCTTTTGTAACTCAAAAAGCATTAATGCGCTCATGTTACATTCTCTATGTTCTTTGTAACATTTCCTATGAATTATGGTAATTTATCCATATCAGCTGCCGTATAATTGTCCAAATGCAACCTGAATTCCATCAATTCCTCCAAATCATGTACCGGAGGAGGACAATCGGCCGGAATCGACCGACGGGAATACTGTTGGAAATAAAGCAGGCAAGCATCCCGCCACCATTCCGCATCAAGTGCTTGCCGCTCGAATCGCATCTGTATGGCTTCGTAACGCTCCGTGTCGACATACGGTTGAACTTTCTGCCACAAATCCACAAACTCCCGGGCATCTTCGACTCCGCTGTTATAAATGTAACAGAGGTTATCCCACAAAGTCAAACCGTTCCGCATCACATACTCCCAAGGCACGTGATGAAACCATAAAAGATATTCTTCCGGACATGTTTCCAAATCTCCGTAAAGCGTAGCCAACGGTTCATGGTATTGCAAAACGGCCTTCGACCCCCGTACCGTGCGATCGAAACCAACTCCTACCGTATCGGCCCGGTGGTAATACTTCGGCAACCAATCCGGGCGTGTATCAGGAGGAGCACACCATGGCTCAGGTCCGTAATGATGCCCGAAAGCAAATATATGGTGCAACCCCAACGGCATCATATAGCTAACCGCCGTATCCCATGAACGTAAAAGCAACTGGCGCACCGGTTCGATGAAATGTTCATCAGTTGAGAAAGTCTGCTTCAAAAACTCTTCGGCAATCTGTTCCGCCGACAGTTCGGTATTCCAACACAAACGACCGAAAGCATACCAATTAGCCTGTGCCATATCGTTTCCGGTCCAATTGACCACATCCCCGATGTTGGCCACTCCCGCCACGGCCGACTGGGAATGAATGCCGACCCGATGCTGTGTGACATCTGCTACAGTTCCTCCCCCAACCCGATAAGTTTCGGCATCCAAACAATCTTTCCACATCGTTGCCAAAAATACCGTATGAATGGACTGCCCCAAATACTCCTGGGTTATTTGGAACTCCGGCATAACCTGTGTGTGTTGCATGGCACCGAACAAGGGGCTGAAAGGTTCACGGGGTTGAAAGTCTATCGGCCCGTTTTTCACCTGTACAATCACGTTATCACGGAATTGCCCATCGAAAGGCATAAACTCCTCGTATGCCTGGCATGCCCGGTCGGGACTTTCCGCCTGATAGACAAATGCCCGCCACATCACCAAGCCCCCATAGGGAGCGAGCACGTCGGCCAACATATTGGCCCCCATCGGCATGCGTCCGCCCGTAATCTTGTGGGCCGGGTTCCCCTTCACTGTTCGCCTTGACCAAAAAACCGCCGAAATCGGGAATCAGACGGTAGATTTCTTTAGCCTTCTTCTTCCACCACCGTTGTACATCCTCGTCCAACGGGTCGGCCGTAGACAGTTCCCCAAGGGCTTTCGGGGAAGCAAAGTTCACCGACAAATAAGTCCTTATGCCATACGGGCGCAGCACTTCGGCAATAACCGCTACTTTACGAAGCATTCCGGTGGAAAGCATCTGAGGTTTGGCGTTCACATTATTGAGCACCACGGCGTTAATGCCGACAGAAGCATTGGCACGAGCATATTCCTCGTACAATGGGGAAACCGTTTCGGGCAGCTCGTCCCACTTCCATATCGAACGTCCTGCGTAACCTCTCTCTACCGTCCCATCGGGATTGTCCCAATGGTTCAGGATGCGAATGTCGTAAGAAGGTCTTTCTGTCACAGCCACACCATCCGACAGTAAATCTCCAGCCTGCTGTCTACGCAACAAATCATAGGCGGCATAAAGCACGCCGTTGTCGGATGCCGAAGAAAGCTCCACGTCCAGACCTTTCCTGCAAATCGTAAAACCATCCCTCATAACCCCATCCTTAGAGACACGAAGAAGCACACGCCCCTCCCCTTTCCAAAAGTCTTTCAATTCACGAGACGCAATATCCAAAGTTGCCGTCCGTTCCGTACTTTCCGACAGACTGACATCAGCCGGTAGCGCATTTCGCTCCATGCGGAGCCATAGCCGATGGCCATCCTCATGCATGGAGCGAAAGCACGTAAAAACAAGCCTATAATCCACAACCAGTTTTTCATCCTGCCCAAACCGTTAATCATCCATTTCCTTCTATCATCTCGAGTTTTTCCATCTGCGTCATAACGCAATTCACAGACTTTCAGGCTACGCAACCACGTACGCCCTCCCGACGGCACCGAATCATGATGGAACAAATACCACTTTCCTTTGTACTCCACGATACAGTGATGGGTAGTCCATCCCTACAACAGGAGTAAGAATTAGCCCCCTGGTGAAACAAACGGACCGTATGGGTTATCACCGATGGCATAACACAAAAGATGCGTATCTCCTGTGGAATAAGAGAAATAGTACTTCCCGTTGTATTTATGCATCCATGAAGCTTCGAAGAAACGGCGGTCATGGTCGCCTGCCTTCAGAGGTTTTCCGTCCTCATCCAAAATGACCACGGGACGAGGCTCTTCGACAAACTGTTTCATGTCTTCCGCCAGACGTGCCACACGGGAAGGTATGGCCGGTTCACCATCAGCCGGAAACTCCGCACATTCCAAAGCACTATTATCCTTATAACGCTGAAGCTGACCGCCCATCAGTCCCCCAAAATAAACATACACCTGACCGTCATCATCCTTGAATACGGCCGGATCTATGGAATAACTTCCCCTGATGGGGTCCGACTCCGGTACAAAGGGCCCGTAAGGCGTGTCGCTGACAGCCACGCCCAAACGGAAGATATCCGTATGGTCTTTGGCAGGGAAATAAAGATAATACTTCCCATCCTTTTCGCAACAGTCGCAATCCCACATTTGACGCTTCACCCAAGGTACGTCCGTCTTGTCAAGAACCATACCATAGTCTGTCACATCTCCTTCCATCACATCTTCCAACGAGAATACATGATAGTCGCGCATGTCGAAATGCGCCCCCCAATCGTCCTCGGGTATGCCACTTTCCCAATCGTGGGAGGGGTAAATATACACTTTGCCTTCAAACACATGTACCGACGGGTCTGCCATATAATCGCCCGGTATCAAATACCTTTTCTTCATGATACAAATATTTAATGAATGGTTACACCTTATTATATTATATACAATCTACTTGTTCCTAAAATCACCTCATCAATCATACTTCCCCGACTGTGCCATCTCAATAATGGTACGCACAAAGGGTTTGGGCTTCATGTCACGACCGAAAGCCAAAGGATAATCCGTACGGCCATGCACTGGAAAATTATTCTTCCAAGAATCCCCGTCAGTCACTCCCCAGAACGTTACTCTTCCGATGTCCTTGCTGTGGCGTAAATATATATCGAAAAGCTTTATATAAAAATCATCCAATTCTTTCGCTTTCTCCGCAGGCAACCCATCAGTATAAGGATCCATTTCTCTCTTATAATCAAAATTTGTCTCAATAGCGGCACCATAGTTCCCTTTCGGCCAAGGCAATACACTAAGGTCCAATTCTGTCACCAAGACCTTGACCCCGGCATTGATAAAAGCCTCCATGCTTTTTTCATATTCACCAAGAGAGGTGTTAAATGCCACATGTGACTGCATCCCCACTGCATCTATACGGCAACCATGAGCTTTCAAGTCTTTGACCATACGTACCACAGCCTCTCGTTTACGAGGTGAATCCATCCCATAATCATTGTAATAAAGCTCCACATCAGGATCTGCCTCATGGGCAAACTGGAAAGCCAAACGGATAAAGTCCGGCCCGATAATCTTGTAGAAAGGCGACTTACGTAGTTCACCGTTGCCTTCAACGGCCTCGTTGACCACATCCCAACCTTTGACACGTCCTTTGTAATGCCTCACTACCTTATATATATGGTCTTTCATCCGCTGTACAAGAACCTCACGACTCACAGTCTTACCGTCTTTGTCCTTGAAAAACCACCGAGGGGCTTGAGAATGCCATATCAAGCAGTGGCCAGTAACCACCTGCCCATTTTTTTCCGCCAAATCGCACAAACGATCCCCGTCCTTAAAGTTAAAGACACCTTCTTGCGGCTGCAGCACTTCGGCTTTCATGCAGTTTTCTGCCACCACAGCACTGAAATTATCCTTATCAAAGCCTGCAAGCCTTATCACGGCTCACCACCTGCCGCGTATTCAAGGCTGTTCCGATAAGAAACTTGTCTGCAAAAGCTTCTCGCATGGTAGTAGCTTTCTGACTAAAAACCCCAATGGTCGCCATTACCGCTGCCAGTAAAAAAATCACTTCGTTTTCATAATAGACCTATTTAAAAAAGTTAATAAACCGTCATTTACCATCATTCGTCCTTCTCCGTGCCAATTCAGCCTGCATCTTTTCGTTCAGCGTCTTGGATATAGGGTAGAGGAAAAGAGCCACCACTCCCACACCGAAACACAAACCGGGCACTATACTTGAGGCCATCCGGATACCGAACAACGAGTCTGCCGATTGGGAGGCAGCAGCATCGTTTACATAACCAAATACAGAGAGAATCAAACCGGCCACGGCTCCTCCCACGCCCAACCCGGCTTTTAATGCGAACACCACCCCGGAAAAACAAAGCCCTGTGGCCCTTCGATGGCTCACATATTCCATGTGGTCGGCCACATCGGCAATCATGGCCCAAAGCAATGGTACCGTAGGCGCATACGCCAAACTCTTTAAAATACCCAAGGTAAAAATCAGCCCCACATCATCCTTGTCCGGAAGCATGAAAGCCGCCGTAAACAAGGCCGTCAGTCCTAAACATACAATAAACGTAGACTTCTTGCCGTAACGGTTCGCCAGGAACTCGGAAAGCGTAATCACTCCTATCAACTGCACGAGTGCACCGGCCATATTGAATACGGAAAGCCCGATGGAATAAGACTCTGCTGAGGGAAATGCTACCGTCTGCCCCCCGAGTAGCCAACAAGCTGAAAGAATCCAAAATCTGCATCCCTGCTCCCAACGCGGCACCTTCTTCTTTCACCAATCCAAGCCTGTCAAGAAAAGCCCCCAACGCCTGCGGGTCAACATAATGTTGGAAATAATAGCACATGGCAGATCCCCACATGGCCAAAGTGATGAACACGAACAACGTCAGAATAAACATGGAGCGCCATGACACATCGGCAAACAATCCCTTAATGTCATTCTTGACATCCATTTTCTGGGATGCAGGTGGAGCAATACGTTCCTTAGCCGAAAAACCGGCCACGACCAGAAAGATAAATCCCACCACCGCAAAAATCGTAATGGTAGAAAGCCATCCTTGTGCATCGTCCGCCCCCGAGCCACGACCGAATTTATGTACCAAAGGAAGCGTAAGCCCTTGCACCACAAACTGTGCTACGGTGGCAGCTACGAAACGAATAGAAGTAATGCTCGTACGCTCCTTCATATCCCCCGTCATCACACCACCCAACGAACTATAAGGCGTATTATTAAAAGAATAGAGAGACATGAGCAACACATACGAAATACCGGCATACACGGCGACCAAGGTCTTATTTTCAATCCCCGGATTGTAGAAAGCCAACACATAAAAGACCATGAACGGGAGAGCGGTCCAAATGACCCAAGGCCGGAACTTCCCCCACTTCGTTTGTGTCTTGTCCGACAAGATGCCGGCAGCCGGATCGACAAAGGCATCCACTATCCGCGCAATCAGAAGCACGGTACCAGCTATCGCCCCTTCAAGTCCGAACACGTCGGTGTAGAACTTCAACTGATAAATCATCATCATCTGAAAAACAAGATTGGCTGCGGCATCTCCCAACGAATAACCAATCTTCTCGCCTATCGGCACTTTCCCTAAAATTTTATCCATAATGTTCCTTTATTATATTTTAAATAGTTTTTCATCACTTCACCACGCTGCAAAGTAACAAATTTTACCCGAGATTCATTTTCGGTTATGTAATCTATACTTTTTAAAATGAAACATTATCGGGAAAAAACTGCAAAAAACAGGCTTTTTTTGCGTTTTTGGAAGAAACATTCAAGAAAACAGTGACGGCCCCTCCGGATACGAGGCCTACTTCGTTTTTGTCGAAACCTTAAAAATTACCGTCACCTTCGTATACTGTCCTTGGCACGAATCAACGGAAATCCGGCCACCGTATACCTTCAGAATCCGCATCGACAAGCTCAGTCCGATACCCTGTCCATGGTATTCACGAACATTACCGGCACGATAAAACGAATTAAAAATATATCTGATGTCATCTTCCGGTATACCGATACCATGGTCCAGAACTTCCACCTTCACCTCGTCCTCCATACGTGCCATCCGAACCTCCACATCCTCCTGGGAATATTTGCAAGCATTATCTATAATGTTCCGGAAAGCCACTCGAAGGAGATGAGAATCGGCCCGCAGTTCGCTCCCAGCACCTATTCCCGTAACATCAAACCGAACCCGTCCATACTGCCGGCACAAGTCCTGCAACAAAACAGCCAATTCAACCCTCTCTGCCCCCCGGCACAGAATATCCTCGTCATGCCGCGAAAGAAACAGCAAATGTTTTATCAGCATACTGATACGTCGGCTTTCATCCGCGATGCGCTGCAAAGCCTCTTCGTATTCCTTAGTCGAACGTCGTTTCAGCAAACAGATTTCACATTCGCCCTGAATTGCCGTCAACGGATTGTTCAATTCATGCGAAGCATTGCTGATAAAAGCCTTCTCGGCCTGAAAAGCCGCGTCCAGGTGATCCAACATCTCATTCAACGCACGAATGAGTTCATCCCATTCATCTTTATTCCCGAAGGTCTCTAACCGGACATCCAGATTGTTGATACGTATGCGCTTCAAATCCTTCAGTAAATGCTGCAAAGGAAGGAGAATCCGGTTGGCATACAGCTTCCCGATGAGGAAGACCAAGCCGCAACTCACCGCCAACAAGAGAAACGCCAACATCAATATATGTTTCTGTATGTCCTGCCCATAATGGTTGGAAGCCATCACCAGAACGACAAAGTTTCCTTCATTGTCCGGATAATAAAGAGCCGCGCCCGCAAATGCCCATAAACGAACGTAACCGGTTCATTTTTGAAAAGCCGAGCCTGTTGGTGGCGGTCGAGGTACTTCGCCAAGGTGTCTGCCACGGCCGTCACACTGTCGGCATTCAGCAAGATTTCATAAGCCTGGGGCAAGAGTTCGTCATACTTCTGCTGTATTTCCCGGTAACGGGATTTCGTCCACCTCATCCTTTTTCCCAATACTTTTGAGCCGTCAGATAAGCCTTTTCCGAAAGATACGAATCATACACCTTATTTATATATCTCAATGTAAAGAAATAGAACACCAATACAATCAGCGCAATGGCACCGACGGTTATTACGGTATAAAACAAAGCTATCTTCGACCCGATCTTCATCCTTCTTCCTTCCCGGCTTTACTGTACCCCCATGATATATCCCATTCCGACAATCGTGCGGATAAGCTTGACCTCAAATTCACGGTCTATCTTGTTCCGGAGATAGTTCACATAAACGTCCACCACATTGGTATTCGTATCGAAATTCTTGTCCCACACGTCTTTCAAGAGTGTCAGGCGAGAAAGCGCCACCCCTTGATGGGTCATGAAGTATTCCAACAGGCGGTATTCCTTGACAGTCAGTTCTATCACCGTATCCCCGCGCCGTGCACGACGGGTGTCGCAATCCAACACGAGGTCGTGGCACCAAAGTTGCCTGTCCGGACGTTCTTTTCCCCGCCTCAACAAAGCCTTGATACGTGCTTCCAGTTCTTGGAAACTGAACGGTTTCACCAGATAGTCGTCCGCCCCGGCATCCAACCCCTTTACGATATCCTCGGTCGTGCCCAACGCCGTCAGCATGATGACCGGTGTATGGTATCCTTCCTTCAAACGGAACTGCCGACAAACCTCAAGCCCGTCCATCTTCGGCATAATGACATCCAACACAAGCAAATCGAAAACTCCTTCCTGTAACATAGCCCATGCCGTGCCTCCGTCGTGTGCCACTTGTACTTCATGCCCGAACTCCTGCAAGCCCCGCCTGATGAACGAAGCGATGTTCTGTTCGTCTTCCGCCAATAGTATTTTTGCCATAATCTTCGCATCCATGGGATTTCATCTGCAAATATACGGATTTTGCATGTCACAAACTCCTTTGCTTCAGATTTCCGTTCTTATCATACAACATTTTACCATAGACAAACTCTACAATCAAAGGAAATACGAACAGGGCAAAGAAAGTAGCTCCCACCAGACCTCCAATGATGACTATGGCCAACGGGCGTTGCGACTCCGAACCGATGCCATGGCTTACGGCTGCCGGCATCAGACCGATGGCGGCCATCGCAGCCGTCATGACCACCGGACGGACACGGGAACGCACACTTTCTTTCACGGCACACGATAATGCCAACCGTTCTTTCAGGTTATGCTTGATATCCGAAATCATAATCACGCCGTTCTGGATACAGATACCGAACAAGGCGATGAAACCGATACCGGCCGAAATCGAAAAGTTAAACCCAGTAGCCCACAATGCCACAATACCTCCTGCAGCTGCAAAAGGTACATTCAACAGTACCAGACCGGCATCCCGAGCATTGGAGAACAAAATGAACAAGATGACGAAAATGATGGCGATACTTACCGGGACCACTTGCGACAAACGTTTCGTGGCTCGCTGTTGGTTCTCGAAATCCCCGGTCCATTTCAAACTGTACCCCTCTGGCAAACGGACGGAGGCATTCACCTTCTCCTGTGCTTCGGCCACAGCCGTTCCCATATCCCGGCCACGCACCGAGAACTTCACGGCACAAAAGCGTGCATGATTGTCGCGGAAAATCAACAACGGGCCGGTAATGGTCCTTATTTCCGCCAATTCCTTGATGGGTATCATCGTCCCATCCATTGTCGGCACGAGTATTTTCCCGATTTCTTCCTCGTCCTGCCTGAATTCCGGTTTATAACGTACCATGATGTTAAACTTGCGTTCATCTTCGTACAACAACGAAGCCGACTTTCCGCCGATGGCCATTTCGATAATGGCCTACACATCCTCTTTGGATACCCCGTAACGTGCCAAACGTCCCTCGTCCAATTCTATACGCAACTCCGGTTGCCCGATATTCCGAATCACTCCCAAGTCTCAATCCCTTCGACCGTACCGAGAATCTTGTCGATTTCCATGGCAATCTTTTCCGAACGGTACAAATCCTTCCCGAATACCTTCACGGCAATGGAACCTTTCACCCCCGAAGCCGCCTCTTCCACATTATCCGTAATGGGTTGGGAGAAATTGAAGTCTATGCCCGGATACATCGAAAGGTCTTCCTGCATCTTCTCGATTAGTTGCATCTTGTCCAATCCGCTCTCCCACTCTTTTTCGGGATAAATGTCCACGTGGAATTCGATATTATAGAATCCCGTCGCATCCGTACCGTCGTTCGGCCGCCCGGTTTGGGAAAGCACCTGTTTCACTTCGGGATAAGCGGCCAGTCTGGCCCGCATCTTGTTGGCCAGTTGTACCGACTCGTTCAGCGAAATGCTCTGTGGCAGAGTGGCACGGATATAAATGGATCCTTCATTCAACTGGGGCAGGAATTCCGTCCCCAACAAAGTAAACATCCACAGACCGCCCACGGCCACGATACCAGCAATGCCGACGGACATTTTACGACTGGCATGGCATTTATCGAAGAAGGCCACGGATTTCCCGTTGATGAAACGCACAAAGAAGTTGTTCTTCTCGCGCACGTTCCGTTTCAGCAACATGGACGACATGACCGGAACCAAGGTCAACGTGAACAACAAAGCTCCCAACAAAGCGAATCCCAAGGTGTATGCCAACGGGGAGAACATCTTCCCTTCCACTTTCTGGAAGGAGAAGATGGGTATCAGCGCAGTGATAATAATGAGTTTGGAGAAAAACACGGCGCGGGCTTTCTCTTTGGCCGTCTGCCGGATAAGCCCCATTTTCGACATCAAGTTGAAAGCAGGCATCCCCACTTCTTTGGCTTTCCGGTCGAGTGCCACGAATATCCCTTCCACCATGACGACCGCCCCATCGATAATAATACCGAAGTCTATGGCTCCCATGGAGAGCAAGTTGGCCGACATGCCCATGAGCCGCAAACAAATAAAAGCAAACAGCAGGGCTAAAGGTATCACCACGGCCACTACCACCGTCGTACGCCAATCGGCCATGAATATCAACACGATGAATGTCACCAACAAGATGCCTTCCACCAGATTGCGCGACACGGTATGGACGGCAAGATTCACCAAGTTTTCCCGGTCGTAGAACGTCACGATCTGCACGTCTTCCGGCAAGACCTCCTTGTTAATATGATCTATCTTGGCTTTCAGTGCGTCGATTACTTCGGCCGGATTTTCGCCTTTACGCATGATGACGATTCCCTGCACGACATCGTCTTCGGCCATACGCCCCACTTGCCCCAAACGGGGCAGGCATGCCTCGTGTACCTCGGCCAGATGCCTGACCAACACGGGGATGCCGTGGATATTTTTCACCACGATGTTACGCAGTTCTTCCATGTCGTTAATCAACCCGATACCCCGCACGACATACGCTTGCGAACTTTTCGTAATGACATCGCCACCCACATTGATATTGCTATTGGCTATCGCCTGAAACAGCTCCAAAGACGTAATCCCGTAGTTTTTCAGTTGATGGGGATTGACGCTTACTTCGAATGTTTTCACCTCGCCACCGAAACTCACGATGTCCGCCACACCGGAGACGGCCCGCAAGTTACGCTCTATCACCCAATCCTGCAAAGTCTTCAATTCGCGCACGTCCCGCTTCTCGCTGCGCAACGTATAGCGGAATATCTCCCCCGTCGGACCGTAAAGCGGTTGTACCTCCGGTGTCACCCCGTCCGGCAAGTCTGCATCATTTAACAGGTTATACACTTGTTGGCGCGCCACGAAATCATCTACGTCATCTTCAAACATCACATGGAGAACCGAAAGTCCGAAAAGCGTGGTGGAACGTATATCCGTTTTATTTTGTACCGAATTCATGGCGATTTCGATAGGTATCGTGATGAACTTCTCCACTTCGTTCGCACTTCGCCCCAGGCCATTGGGTAATCACCGTCACCTTGGTATTGGTCACGTCCGGGAACGCATCGATAGGGGTAGTGCTTGAATGACACAATCCCCGCTAT
>ENA-OQDT01001918-OQDT01001918.1-human-gut-metagenome-genome-assembly--contig:-NODE-1918-length-11335-cov-8.302819_pt1 | contig 11335 bp, 9 predicted proteins | sample MGYA00242786_ERZ504617 | MGnify/ENA primary metagenome ERZ504617 (study PRJEB26092, sample SAMD00036337) | human gut metagenome | host: Homo sapiens | study: EMG produced TPA metagenomics assembly of... | reverse complement strand
ACCGACTTCGGGCAATATCGTTTTCCGCGATTACGCCGCCATCCCCGATTGTATCTGGATGTTCCCGGGAATCGGGGACGGATTTTCCGCTGGAACCCGGCGAGGATGCCGTGGTGGCCTACTACGGCGTCGACCATACGCAGACCTATTCCCAGTCGGTGAACCTCAACCGCAAGGGTTATTTCGTGCTCTACGATATGGTGCACTATCCCGGCAACAAGTTGCACCCCACGCCTGTTCCGGGCGACCAGATCGACCAGGCGCATTACATGAAGGTGCTGAAAAAGACCGGAACCAATTCGGCCGTCGTCTACGTGATTTCGCAGAATTCGCCCGCCGTGATCCTCTTCCGGGCGCCTGAGGGGTTCGATCTGGTGCCTACTTGGCCGACGACCTTCAGTCGACGGTTCAGAACGGCAGCATCACCTATTCGAAGATACCGTGGGACAACGACTGGATCGTGGACGGCGTCGAGGTATGCAACATGACCGAGGCGACCAAGAACAAACGCCTGCACACCGATGTGGATGCCGGGTATATCGGTTTCTCGGCCAAGGCGCAGGGGCATACCCTGCACCGGAAGCTGGATGAAGAGGCCACGGCTGCTGCCGGCTTCGAAAGGTACGTGGATACCAATAACTCGTCGAACGACTTTTATGAGCGTGAGACACAATCTTTGCGTGATTAGCCTATGAGACCGGATTTTAACGATACTGATGCTGGTTGCCGTCTCTGCTGCCGCGGCACAGGAGCGTTTCGACCATATCTTCCGCCGCAATCCCTGGAACGGCGGCCTGAACGCTGCGGGTATCCGGCAGGACTCCCTGAGCCGTTCTTATGCCGAGATCTATTTCACCAAGGAGAACGGCGGGCTTGCGGGCCATTCCGCGTCGGACGACAGTTGGAATGCCGGGGCGAAAACCGAGTCGGTGCGCCACCTGAAGAAGGTCTCGTTCGCGGGCGGGTTCGGCTACGACTATTTCGACGGCCGCAACATGTGTGGCTCGATGTTCACCGAGCCGGGGTATTATCCGGTAGACATCCTCGAATTTACGCCGGGGCGCAAGGTGCGCGAGGATTACACGTTCACGGGCGGCGTATCGGCCGTGCTGGGCAACCGGTGGACGGGTGGCCTGCGCGTGGAGTTCGAAGCCCGCAACTATGCCAAGCGCAAAGACCTGCGCCACAAGAATACACGGCTGGATTTCGAATTTCGCCCGGCGTGATGTACCATGCGGGACGCTTTGCCGTTGGGGGGGTCTATATCGTGGGTACGAACAGCGAGAAGGTCGACGCGGAAGGCGTGGGCCCCGGTGCCGACCTGTACGAGGCATTCTTCGACAGGGGACTGCTCTACGGGTCGCTGGAGAAGTGGGGGAGCACCGACATACACCTCTCGACCAACGGCGTTTCGGGATTCCCCGTCCGGGAGAATACGCAGGGGCGGGTGTCCAGTTGCAATACGGGCCGTTCTATGCCGACGTCGCCTACCGCAACAGGCAGGGCGAGACGGGCGAGAGCCGGATTATCTGGCACCTGTTCGAAACGCACCAGGTGACGGCCAATGCCGCCCTGTCGCTGGGGACGGCACTGCGCAGGCATTTCGTGCGCGTGAACCTAGACTGGCAGACGCTCGGCACCGACGAGAACATCATCACCACCGAGACCATCAACGGCGTGCAGATCATCACTATACTGAGATGCCAAGAGTTCAAGCCCCGAAAGATAAGGCATTTCAATATCCAGAAACAACAAGTCCGGCTGCTCAGTCTGCAAAAGAGTGTTCAACTGCATAGTATCTTCACATACACCCATTAAAGAAAGGAAATCCACCTTTTCCACATAGCGTTGCAATCCTTCACATGCAGTAGGCTCGTCATCGGTTATTACACATTTTACCTGTTTCATCCTATAATTCTATCACAAGTTTTACTCTAAACAAAGTATCTCCTCTATTTATGTCCAGCGTATGACGCTCCGGATATAGCAGCTCCAGCCTGCGCCTCAGATTTTCTATGCCGATTCCATGTTTTCCTTTCTGGTGCACTAATGGTTCCGGTATAGAATTTTCAATACTAAAACACAACTTGCCTTCTTTCAGACACATATCCATAGCTATAAAATAGTTCCCTCCCACATATTTGAAAGCATTCTCCACCAACGGTACAAACAACAATGGATAAATCTCAACCTGCGCCTCCATTTCATCGAAATGCACCTGCAACTGCAGCCGCTTCGTAGCACGAAGTTTACATAGGCTGATGTATTGTTTCAGATATTCCACTTCCACACGGACTTGCACTTTCTCCCCATCATTGTATAATTGGTAACGAAGCAAATCGGACAATTGCTCAAGAGTATGCCGCGGAGCCTCATTATTCTCATCTATCTGAAAATAAACCGTATTGAGTACATTAAAAAGAAAGTGTGGATGATATTGCGCTTTAAGGAATTTCAGTTCTGTCTGGAGCTGGTCATTTTTTATCTTCTCCAACTGCAGGCGTTGAGCTTCATTTTCCTTCTGTATCATCTGATTACGCAAGAATATATAAAAGAAGCCGCCAAGCAACATACTGACTATGGCCGGAACAGGCACATCGTATAAATCAAGACTTACCCCCATCAAAAAGCGGATGACCCACATCGTCAGAAGACACCAGACGGGAACCGTCAGGACAACTACCCCGTATTCCTGCCACCATACCAACTTCCGCTTCCGGCACAAACGAAGCCAATACTTCAATAGAAAAAAGATAGGATAAGACATGAAGAGTACCACAAGCATATCCTTCAGCATGAAATTCCACTCATTACTTTCCCAATAGTATTCATGTTTCGGAATATCATTCGCCACACGAATACACAGAAAAAGAATCACGGCAAATAATGCCGGCACCAGCCACTTGTTCCACAGTCTGCCCATAACAGTTACAAATTTACTCTTTTTGTTTCATCTATTTCTTTTTTCCTTCTGCTTTCTTTTGTCTCGCTGCCTTTTTGAAAACGCCAGGCGAAAGCAATACCCAGCACACGTTTGTTGTGCCGTTCGTCAACAAACGCCTGCACACCGGGAGATTGAATATCTACTTTTTGATAATTGGTGTTGAATACATCCTTGGCAAACAAGGTAACGGTGCATCTGTTACGGAACATCTTCTTTTGGATGCCGACATTCACTTCCAGCGCCGGATGTACTGTGGCTTGTCCGTAGGCCATTCGTCCATTATAATTTGCCGAAAGTTCGGCCGACCATACGGAAGTGAAAGCAAACTGGTTCATGCAGCCGAATATCGGGGTAAACATACGGTTTTTCATTTTCTGCCCTTGCTCCGTCCAACCATAATTATTATAAATACCGATAGCGGTCAGATTCACCTTCCAAAAAGAAACAGGTGAGAGGTTGGCGGCATGTACACGCATACCCGTCTGTACATAGGAAGACAGATTCTGGGGCATTACATAGATACGCCGCCCCTCCTGTTCGCGATAGCTCTTCATGATAGCATCATCTGTATGCGAGAAAAAGAGCACTGTCTGAAACCAGTCACGATACACATACCCCAACTCTATATTATCAGAGAAAGAAGGATGCAGCTTCGTATTTCCCCCTTCATGGGTATAGTCATCAAATATATAGGTAAAAGGATTCAAATCACCATAATTGGGGCGGGTAATACGCCTGCCATACGAAAGCTGAAACAGATGTTCCGAAGTCAAACCGTATTGCAAAGCAATAGTAGGAAACAAATGGAAGTAATTCGTTGTAAACGAAGAGTCTTTCTGTTGTGTATTTCCTCCAAAATCCCCGTGTACATGGGTATGTTCCAACCTTAGACCCGCTGAGATTTTCAAGCGGTCTTTCTCATAGCCGACTTGTAGATAAGAGGCATTGATATTCTCATCATATACGAATCGGGAACCAAGTGCCCCGTCCGGCAGCCAGCCGGAAACCGACGGACGCATATAACCTGCCGTATTGTCTATCGTAACAAATGAGGTTTTGACTCCGGCCTGTAACTTCCAAACCTCACTCAATGGATAAACCGCATCTATCTGTCCGACATATAAGTCGGTATTTCCCTTCATATCCCCTTTCAATGTATCGGGCTTAAAACTATCCATCAACTGGTTTCCAACACGGTAGTAATGGAAATAATCAAAAGAAGCGCTGAGTTCTCCCCCTTCTCTTTTCAGCTTGTGCACCATACTGGTTCCGGCAGAAACATTATTCCGGTTTTGCTCCGCATGGCTGTAAGTATTTCCCGCAACTCCGGTTTCTCGGATTTCCGTAAACATGCCTGCATTTTCCCTTTGCCGGGAAAAGTTTCCACCCAATGAGACTCCCCAAACTGTCCGCTCATTGAGATAATAATCACATCCGGTACGAAAATAGTGCGAATAATTCCTACGCTTCCGGTAAGAGTCCTGCATCATCCTTCCTCCATCCCGTTCGAACGCACGGTCGATAAACAAGTCTATGACATCCTTCCCCTGATAATACGAATAGTTCAAATAAAGATTGAACTTATTCTCCCGGATATTCATGGAGGCACCTCCATAACCGCTACCCGTCCGTCCAAGACTGCCATTGCCGTTCAAGGCCAGATTCACACCGCGCAGTCTGATTTTTCTTGTACGGATATCAATCAACCCGGAGCTTCCCGCCGCATCGTGGCGTGCGGAAGGCTGGGTTATCAAGTCTATCTTATCAGCATTAGTTGCAGGAGTAGATTTCAACAGACTCATCAATTCATCTCCCGAAAGATAAGTAGGCTTGCCATCCATCAGAATCGTCGCACCGCTTTGTCCGTTCAGCAAGATATTACCATTGGAATCTATCACGACTCCCGGCAGGGAAGCAAGAACATCATAAAGACTTCCCGTACTTTGAGTGACTGACGCATCCATCCGGTAACTTGTTTTACCGGCAGATATTTCTACCAACGGGAGTTTAGCAGTTACCATAATTTCTTCCAAACGCTGGTCGGCAATCGTATCCTGCTGCGACCAAACCACCAAAGGCATACTCAATAAAATTGCCCCTAAAAAAACATTTCGATACATACTCTTCCTCATTTTTTATTTCAAAAGTAGGCAGGCTGTAGAAAGTGAACAAATTATAGTGACAAAGGAATGTTATCCAGTGACAACATGCAGTTTTACCCTATTCTTCTTTTGATATTACCAAATAACCCCTATCTTTGCAAAATCTATCAATCTGACAGTAATTGCGTAATTACACCAACAAAATTATTAGATAATGAATAAAATCATTAGCAAAGAACACTTTTCTGAAAAGGTCTTTAAGTTAGTCATTGAAGCACCATTGATTGCCAAATCACGTAAGGCAGGGCACTTTGTCATTGTACGTGTGGGCGAAAAAGGCGAACGTATGCCGCTTACCATTGCGGAAGCCGACCCGGTAAAGGGAACCATCACACTGGTGGTTCAGGAAGTCGGGCTCTCCTCTACCCGTCTTTGCGAACTGAACGAAGGCGATTATATTACGGATGTTGTCGGCCCGTTGGGACAAGCTACGCACATTGACAACTTCGGTACTGTGGTCTGTGCCGGAGGTGGTGTAGGCGTAGCTCCCATGCTCCCTATCGTGCAAGCGCTGAAAGCTGCCGGCAACCGCGTCATCACCGTACTGGCAGGACGTACCAAAGAACTGATCATCCTTGAAAAGGAGATGCGCGAAAGCTCCGACGAAGTCATTATCATGACCGACGACGGTTCCTACGGACGAAAAGGTCTGGTGACGGAAGGCGTAGAAGAAGTCATCAAGCGCGAGAAGGTGAACAAGTGTTTCGCCATCGGCCCCGCCATCATGATGAAATTTGTTTGTTTGCTGACAAAGAAATACGAAATCCCCACGGATGTATCCCTGAATACGATTATGGTTGACGGTACCGGCATGTGTGGCGCCTGCCGAATCACCATCGGAGGAAAGACCAAATTTGTATGTGTGGACGGCCCTGAGTTCGACGGACATCAAGTGGACTTCGACGAGATGCTGAAGCGTATGGGCGCTTTTAAAAACATCGAACGCGAGGAGATGCACAAGCTGGAAGAACCTCAGACCTGCCAAGCTACCGGTGAAAACATGGAAGATGAGAAAAGCCGTAATGCTGCATGGCGTCAGGAGTTACGCAAATCCATGAAAGCCAAAGAACGGACTGCCATTCCACGTGTAGAGATGAACGAACTCGATGCGGAATATCGTTCGCACAGCCGCAAGGAGGAAGTCAATCAGGGCTTAACGGAAGAGCAGGCACTGACCGAAGCCAAGCGTTGCCTGGACTGTGCTAATCCGGGCTGCACGGAAGGCTGTCCCGTAGGTATCGACATCCCCCGCTTCATCAAGAACATTGAGTGCGGAGAATTCCTCGAAGCGGCCAAGACACTGAAAGAAACCAGTGCACTGCCTGCCGTCTGCGGTCGCGTCTGTCCGCAGGAAAAGCAGTGTGAATCCAAATGTATACACCTGAAGATGAACGAGAAGCCGGTAGCTATCGGTTATCTGGAACGCTTTGCCGCCGATTACGAACGGGAGAGCGGGCAAATCTCCGTACCGGAAATCAAGGAAAAGAACGGCATCAAAGTTGCCGTCATTGGTTCGGGTCCCGCCGGTCTGTCGTTTGCCGGAGATATGGCAAAGTATGGCTATGACGTTACCGTTTTCGAAGCACTGCATGAGATTGGCGGTGTATTGAAATACGGCATTCCGGAGTTCCGCCTGCCCAACAAAGTGGTGGATGTGGAGATTGACAACCTTGCCAAAATGGGAGTGGAATTCGTCAAGGACTGCATTATCGGTAAGACGCTCAGCGTGGAACAACTGGAAGAGGAAGGATTCAAGGGCATATTCGTAGCTTCCGGAGCAGGACTGCCCAACTTTATGAATATCCCCGGCGAGAACTCCATCAATATCCTCTCGTCCAATGAATACCTGACCCGTGTCAATCTGATGGATGCCGCCAGTGAAGACTCCGATACTCCGGTTCCTTTCGGCAAATGCGTAGCCGTGATAGGTGGTGGAAATACAGCTATGGACTCCGTACGTACCGCACGCCGTCTCGGTGCAGAGCGTGCCATGATTATCTACCGTCGTTCGGAAGAAGAAATGCCGGCACGTATCGAGGAGGTGAAACATGCCAAGGAAGAAGGTGTAGAATTCCTGACCCTCCACAACCCAATCGAATACATTGCCGACGAACAAGGAAAAGTGAAACAAGTGGTGCTTCAGAAAATGGAACTGGGTGAACCGGATGCCAGCGGACGCCGCAGTCCCGTACCCATCCCCGGAGCCACGGAAACCATCGACATCGACCTTGCCATCGTCAGCGTAGGTGTATCTCCCAACCCGATTGTCCCAAGCTCCATCAAGGGATTGGAATTGGGCCGGAAGGGAACGATTGCCGTCAATGATAACATGCAGTCGTCCATCCCGACCATCTTTGCCGGAGGCGACATTGTCCGCGGAGGTGCCACCGTAATCCTTGCCATGGGAGACGGACGAAAGGCAGCAGCAGCGATGAATGAGCAGCTAAAAAAATAAGAATCTGTCATGAAAGGTGGAGACATACGAACTCCACCTTTTTTATTCTACTACAACCTCTCCCTCTACTTTCCCCTTCTAGCATACAATTTAAATATTTCAAGAATATGAAACGTATTTATCTATCCCTCCTTCCCTGTCTGGCTTCCCTATTGGCAAGCGCCCAAGAGCCCCTAAACGGGGATTCCCTTGCCTCAGACTTTCGGTATCTGGTAAAAGAACTGGCAGCAACCCATCCCGACCCTTACAGCGGCTTCGGAGGAAAAGTATTCTTCTACGAACAAGCTTTCCATCTGGAGAACGAGTTACGCCGGACTCCCGGTACGAAACAGACCTTTTTTGACAAGGTAAGCATTTTCCTATCCAATCTGCAAGACGGACATACCTACCTTTTACCTCCCACAGCCAATCAACAAGCAAATCAGCGTTACCTGGCACTGGAAGTACGCACCATCCCCGACGGCATTATACTTCAAGGAATCCCTGAAACGTACAAAGACTTGTTAGGTAGCCGTATCACAACCATCAACGGAGATTCTTTAGAAGAGGTACTGGCCCGCACTGCCGCTATCCAAGCCAGTGAAAACCTATATGACCGTTATGCCAATCTATGCAGGTCCATGCCTACGGAACATTTCTTGAGACAGCTTTTCCCTGAAATGAAAGACAACCTTCACCTCTCACTTCTTACTCCCGACGGCAAATCAAGAGGATTAACCCTTCCCTTATTGTCAAGGCAGGAAGTGCAAAACACACCCATGCAACACAATAACAGTTGGAAAGCTTATACAGACAAACAACTGGCCTATCAGTTCATAGACAACGACAAGCAAATAATGCTCATCAATATCAACAGTATCATGGCACGGGATAATTTTGAGTATATGCAAAAACAAGGGCTGAAAGATTTATACCGGCAAATAGGATTCTATTATCGGGATATCCCCATGGCGGCGAACGCCAGCAGTCCCAGCACCACGACGATGGGGATCATCGGGATGTCGGGCGTGACGGCCTGGATGCCCAGGATGCCGCCCGTGATGTTGCCCGTCTCATACGCGATGTTGCCCACGAAGATGGCGATGATAACAATCACGATTGCAATCCACATAAGCGTCTTGTTAGGAATACGATCGCGGATGTTTTCACCCAGACCCTTGCCCGAAACGATACCCACGCGCGACGCCATCTCCTGGAAGATGATGGTGGCCACCGTGGCGAACAGCAGCGCCCACAGCATGGTATAGCCGTAGCTCGCACCCGAAACCGTACAGGTGGTGACGGTGCCGGGGCCGATGAAGCCCGCAGCGACCAGCGCGCCCGGTCCGATGTTCTTGAACTTCTGAGCGATAGAACTGCTCATACCCACTCCTTTCCCAACTCTCAGTCAGCGGACGCGAACGCGCCCGCATTTCCCCATTACGATGCCTGTACTTTAGCAGAATAAAGGTCCCGCGTATACGCTGGGCTTATAGAGCGGCCAAGGCTTTCGGCGGTCGCAGCGCGCGCGGGCCTACTCGGCCGAGTCGTGCGGCACGACGCATTCCGACCGCTCGATGAGGTCGATCACCTCGTCGCGCGAATGCACGTCGAGCTTCTGGTAAATGGACTTGATGTGGTACTTCACCGTGTTCTCCGACACGACCAGCTTCTCGGAAATCGCGCGCGCCGTGCGCCCCTGCCCCAAGTGCACGAGGATCTCCGACTCGCGCGGCGTGAAGCCGTAGGTCTCGGCCACGTGCGCGCACCGCGCCTCGAGCGCATCGCCCTGCTGCTCGGCCGTGGGCGCGCCGCCCTCGGGCACGACGTCGACGCCGCGCAGGTTCTTGTCCTTGAACAGGAACATCGACACCCATCGCCAGCAGGTAGATGGCCACGAGCGCCACCGCCGTCAGCGTGATGTCGCCCTGCCCCAGCGTGTGCGCGTTAAGCATGCCCACCAGCGTTCCCGCCATCTGCGCCGCGTTCGTGCAGATGAGCGAGCACGAGAACAGCAGCGCCGCCGGCAGCTTCGTGTCGTGCACGGTATGCGCCACCATGCACCACAGGATGATGCCCGCCACCAGCGTTCCCAGCTGGGCGCACGCGTTCGCCAGACCGCCCACGCCGTTCCAGATGAGCGGCAGCAGCAGAAAGCCCGCCGCCGACAGCGGCAGCGCCATGCGGTACACCGATCCCAAGCTGGGCTGGCTTTTCACCAGCAGCGCCGGCAGCAGCAGCGCCACGATGACGATGGCCTGCGTGATGAGGGACGTGGACTGGAACGTCCCCAGCGGAATGGCCTCCGACAGCGACAGCTGCAGCATGAGGCCGCTCATGAACGAGAGGATGGCGGTGCCCAGCACGGGGCGCCACAGCGCGGACAGCGCGCCCTTGAACACCGGTGCCGAGTACTCTTCGGCGATGGGCTCGCGCGCGGCGAGGCACTGGCGGCAGAACACCACGGACGCGAAGAACAGCACCGCGCCCACCGGCAGCATGAGCGCCGAGGGCAGCAGCGTCACCACGAGGTACACCACCAGGCTGAGCCCGCTGCTCATCAGCACGAACAGGTACACGCGCCGCAGGTCGAACGTGCCCGAGAAGCGCGCCCACAGCAGGTTGATCAGCGCGTCGCCCGCGCCGAAGCACAGGCCGCCCGCCACCAGCCACGGCACGAGCTCGTCCAACGGCACGAACCCCGCGAACTGGAACGCCATGCGCGTGACGATGAAGCCCGTGGCCGCAACGCCCGCGCACACGAGAATCACCGCGGGCGGAAACCCGCGGCCCGCGCGCCGCGCCAGCGCGATCATCGCCGCGTACACCACCATGCGCGCCGCGATCACCGCCACGAGGAACAGCGACTGCACGAGGGCGCCCGACTCGCCCAGCGAGGTGAGCACCGTCGGCGACTCGAACGACATGTAGCCGAACGTCAAATACAGCGCATACCCGCTCATGAACACGACGTCGCGCGCTCTCATGCCCGTGAACAGATCCTTCAAACCAGCCTCATCGGCCCCTACCCTCCGTCCTGCTTCCTCGCCACGTATATCCCATCGAAAAGGATTCGTCCCCGGCTCATGGTTCGAGCCCCAGCACAGCCCCCGCCACGGCAAACGCGTACTCATACACCGTTCCATCAGGCATCCTATCCGATACCCTACCCGTATCAGGTGGGCTTCTCACCGGCCTAAACGCAAAAAACCACCCGCCCGCAGGTGTGGCGGGCAGGCTCGCGGGCGCGTATGGTTGGCAGCGCAGGGGAGGATTCCATACCGGAAATCCTCGCGATGAAGCGGGCAGCGGAAAACCAACCCGCTTCTCATCGAAAGGAGAGAGGGACATGAAAGAAACCAGACTGAGTCGTCGCGCATTCCTGGGCTTGGGAGCCACCGCAGCCGTTGCCGCTGGAGCCGCCGGCTTGGCCGGCTGCGCTCCGCAGCAGAGCGCCGGCACCGCATCCGCCGAGGGCGACGGCAGCCCGAACGGCGGCAGCGCGTCGAGCGTCTCCCCCACCAAATACACCCCCGACTTCCTCACGCCCCCGCCGGTTCCCACCGACGTCAAGGAGGAGAAGGACTGCGACGTGCTGGTCATCGGCATGGGCATCGCCGGCACCGCCGCGGCGAAGGAAGCCGCCGAAGCCGGCAAGAAGGTCATCGTGCTGGAAAAGCAGCCGGAAGACAGCTACTCGGTCATCTCCATGGCCGGCGACTTCGGCGTCGTGGGATCCCAAATCCAGAAGGACCTGGGCATCGAGTGGGCTCCGAAAGAGGACATCTTCAACGA
>ENA-OQDT01001917-OQDT01001917.1-human-gut-metagenome-genome-assembly--contig:-NODE-1917-length-11337-cov-3.553524_pt1 | contig 11337 bp, 13 predicted proteins | sample MGYA00242786_ERZ504617 | MGnify/ENA primary metagenome ERZ504617 (study PRJEB26092, sample SAMD00036337) | human gut metagenome | host: Homo sapiens | study: EMG produced TPA metagenomics assembly of... | reverse complement strand
TCAATAACACGGCGGAAATCGGCAGCTTCCATCTCGTGCATCGGAACGCGACGGATAATACCGGCATTGTTTACAAGAATATCGATGGTACCTACTTCTTTTGCAATAGTGGCAACCATAGCCTGTAACCTGCAGATATGACATCTGTGAGAATATTTCCATAACGGTCATACAAGGACAGGATTAATGCAGTCAATGATGCACATCCAAGTAATAGCAACTGCCTTTTCGCAATCTGTTTCACTTACGGACACTCCTTTTACGCTTCAGGCCCATAACCTGTTTTTTTAATATATTTCCTGTCCTTGTATAAAATACCTGATTCCGCCCTCTTTTAACTTCAATAACGATTATTATAATAGCGATTGCTATCTAACGGCCGAAAAATAGTAAATGGTTGTTGTTTCATATTTCTCACCGGCACGCAGTACGGTAGACGGAAATGCCTCGTGATGTGTTGCATCCGGGAATCCCTGTGTCTCAAGGCAGAGACCGGAGCGTTTCTGATAAACGACACCTTCTTTTCCCTTTGGAATACTCTCAACAAAATTACCTGCATAGAACTGAACGCCAACTGCATCGGAAAAGACTTCCATACGTCTTCCGCTTTCCGGTTCTGTTACTTCCGCAATCTTACGGAGTGTTCCGTTGCTGTTGTTCAGCACGTAGTTGTGGTCGTATCCGCCGGCAATCTTCAGCTGCTCATAATCTGCCTCAATATCTGCACCGATGCTCTTTGCAGCACGGAAATCCATCGGTGTTCCCTCAACAGGAAGGATCTCTCCGGTTGGGATCATGCCCTCTCCTACCGGTGTGAACGCATCTGCATCCAGCCATAAAATGTGATCTTCGATCTTTCCTGATGCATGTCCTGCCAGATTGTAATATCCGTGATTAGTCATATTGGCAATCGTATCTTTATCAGAAGTTCCTTCGTAGTGAATCTTCACTTCGTTTTCCATGGTCAGTGTATAAGTAACGGTGATATCAAACGTACCCGGCAGTCCCTGTTCACCGTCTGCACCGACATGATGGAAACTTACACTGTTTCCATCCTCGTCTACGGACGCATCCCAGATGATATTGCTGTAACTTTCACTTCCGCTGTGAAGATTGTTTTCGCCTTCGTTTTTCTCCATCTGATACACATGTCCGTCAATCACGACCTGTGCATCTTTTGTCCGGTTTCCGTTTCTTCCGATGATTGCACCAAAATAGCAGGTTCCTGCTCATAATCCTGCACATCATCATATCCAAGCAGTACATCTTTGCTTCTGCCCTTTGCATCCGGAGCAAGGATTGACACCATGGTTGCACCATAATCGGTCACTTCCAGTGCCATACCTTTTCCATTTACCAGTGTATAGATATGTGCAATCTTACCTTTTGAAGTTTTTCCAAATTCGCTTACTTTAATGCCCATTGTTCTGAAATCCTCCTGTGAAAATTTATCGTTTTCAGTATAACATTACCCTTTTTAAATTGCAATGCACGATAGATGTCTCCATTATAATGGGGAGTTATATTTTTTGTCAATTTTATAATTATGATGTGGGTGTCAAAAGTCCCCAACTATGATGCCTACAGATTGTTCTCAGGAATTTCTCATATAATCAAAATATCTGGAACATGCCACAATTCCACAGATAGCATAAAAAATCATTGCCAAAACGAATCCCTCAACGCTGCGTACAAATAATACCAGTATCAAGATCAGAAGAAACGTCGGCAGTTCCATCCGATGCAGCCATTTAAACATGTGATAACGCTTCGGCGACATTTCATGTTCTGCTGTTTTTGCATTTGTTGCCTCACATTCTATCATCGCACCAAAACGTGAAAAGTGCCGGTAAGCAGTATAGGGAATTCCGTCCAACGTAAATTCCGGATACATTCCTTTTTTTGTTATCACAATCTTCATTCCTTTTTCAGAGGCATACTGCAATAATGCTTCTTCAAATTCTTCCGGATTCATGCACATGGTATCCGGCCTGAAAGAGAAGCGTGCCTCTGCTTCTGCTTTCGATACTTTTTTGAAATCATTCAGCAAATCCGCAAAAACGGCACCTTTCTTTTCCTTTTCATCCATTTTCTTCAAATAGTACTGTGGATCAAACTCTCCGAGATTTTCCTCTTTAATCTCTTCGCAGAAATCAATCGCATCCGTCAGCTCCGCTCTCTGCTTTTCCAATCTTTCCTTCTGCTTTTGGATCACCTTACCAAGCATTTCAGGACGATCAAAGGTATCTTTAATCTCCTCAATCGGAACATCCAGTTTCCGTAAAATCTTAATCTGAAGAATCCGCTTTATATCTTCCGGCGTATATTCACGATATCCATTCTTCTCATTTCGTTTTGGCTGCAGCAGGCCCATCTTTTCGTAGTACCGGATATTTGCACGACTGATACCGGTCTGTTCTTCTGCTTCTTTGATATTGCTCATAAAACCTCTCCTCTCTTTGTACTTTGCATCAGACAAGTACTTTATAGTGGGATTGTAAGGTATAAAGCTGCTTGAATGTCAAGTATTTTATAGAAAATTCCAGTCAAATCACAAACAAGACCTGCAATCCATATAGATTACAGGCCTTGCCATATCTTTGTCACAGAAATGCTCTGTGACAAATCTCATTTTACATTTACCATGTTGTTGATTGCAGTCAACAGTGCATTGATGGAAGCACGGACGATATCCTGATCCACGCCGGCACCCCAGTAATGTTCTCCGTCTTTGCTGCGGATACCAACATAGGCGATCGCTTTGGAGCTGGAACTCTGTTCCAGTGCATGCTCCTGATAAGTTGTCAGATCATATTCCAGACGGAACTGATTCTTCAGTGCGTTGCTTACTGCATTCAGACGGCCATTTCCGGCTGCGATCGCAACCACGCTCTTGCCTTCACATTCTACGGTCACCTCTGCAATAATGCCATTATGCTGTTTGAAGTGTACTTCGCTGACATTGAACGGCGTTCTGATATCTTCAAATTTTTCTTTAAACAGATTGAAAATTTCCTGAGGCTGCAGTTCTTTGTGCTGATGGTCTGAGCTGTCTTTTGCAGCATATCCCATTGCTTCACGCATTTTTGCCGGAAGGTTCAGTCCAAAGTTCTGCTCAAGAATATAGCCTACGCCGCCCTTTCCGGACTGGCTGTTGATACGGATAACATCTGCTTCATATTTTCTTCCGATATCGGTCGGATCGATCGGCAGGTACGGAACTGTCCAGGTCGGGCAGTCATGTTCTTCACGGTAATGCATACCTTTTGCGATCGCATCCTGATGGGAACCGGAGAATGCTGCAAATACAAGGCTTCCGCCGTACGGACTTCTCATATCGATATGCATGCCTGTATATTCTTCATATGCTGCAGAAATTGCCGGCATATCACTGAAGTCAAGCTGCGGATCCACACCCTGAGAATACATATTCAGTGCCAGCGTCACAATATCCACATTTCCGGTACGCTCCCCATTTCCGAACAGAGTGCCTTCAATACGATCAGCACCTGCCAGAAGTCCCATTTCTGCATCGCTGATGCCACATCCACGGTCATTATGCGGATGCAGAGAGATCAGCACATTCTCACGGTATTTCATGTTTTTGCTCATATATTCAATCTGGCTTGCGTAAACGTGCGGCATTGCATTCTGTACGGTACTTGGCAGGTTGATGATGCATTTGTTATCTGCGGTCGGCTGCCATACATCCAAAACTGCGTTGCATACTTCCAGTGCATATTCCGGTTCTGTTCCGGTAAAGCTCTCCGGACTGTACTCAAATGCAAAATTTCCTTCTGTCTCATCAGCCAGCTTTTTCAGAAGTTTTGCACCGTCTACGGCAATCTTCAGGATCTCTTCTTTGGATTTTTTAAATACCTGTTCTCTCTGTGCTACGGAAGTAGAATTATATACATGTACGATCGCTCTCGGAGCACCTTTCACTGCTTCAAAAGTCTTGCGGATAATATGCTCTCTTGCCTGTGTCAGAACCTGAATGGTCACATCATCCGGAATCAGGTTCTGATCGATCAGTGTTCTCAGGAAATTATACTCTGTCTCGGAAGCGGCCGGGAAACCAACTTCGATTTCTTTAAAACCAATCTTTACAAGCAGTTTAAAGAATTCTACCTTCTGTTCCAGACTCATCGGTACGATCAGTGCCTGGTTTCCATCACGCAGGTCAACACTGCACCAGATTGGTGCCTTATCTACATAAGTCTTTTTCACCCAGTCATTGCATTCTACTGGCGGCATAAAATACTGTTTCTGATACTTACTTACATTTTTCATCATTTTAACAGATCTCCTTTTTCTTTGCTCGATTGAAATGATTTATCCGGCAGGCACCGCATATATAACGTTTTTCTGTGAAACAGTTTCACAGCATAAAAAAAGCCTTCCGTCTTGCTATAACACATCTGTTGTTATAGAGACGAAAGGCTAACTCTTCCGCGGTACCACTCTATTTTATGAACGAACTTCATACTCTCACCGGATACGGATTTGCATCTTATATCCTGTCCCTGTAACGGTGGACTTCCGTCTGCTCCTACTCTCCCTTGATTTCAGGCAGCTGCTCCAAGGTCAGTTCCATCCTTTCCGTCCACTGTCTCGCATCACCCGACAGCTTTCTGTATTCTGGTCAAAATGTACTATTCCTCATCAACGCTTTTCCTATCAATGAATAAATACTATCATTTCTGACCAGACTTGTCAAGGTTTTTTCCATTTCCTATATATATTTTCGATCCAGTGTAAATCCTCTGCCACGCACTTCATTGATCTGCGTTACGGAAAGAAATGCTTTCTTATCGACTTCCTGCACCATCTCGGTCACAGTATGCAGCTTTCTTGATGAGATCACACAACACACTGCCATCTCATTTTTTTGCAGATAGCCGGTTTCAATATGGTACATGGTTGCCCCAAGATCCAGTTTCTGAAGAAGCATATCGCGGATTTCCTGATAATGCCTGGATATGATCATGACCTGTACTTTTTTCTGTCCTGCCAAAGAGACATATCCGAGTACGATGGAACTTAAGATTACGATCAGGATTCCATACAGAACCTGTTCTTTTGTCGATATGGCAACCTGTAACAGAAGCACTGTGAAATCAAAAAGATACATAGAAACCGCCACCGGAATACCGAACTTTTTATTCAGGATCAGCGGCGGAATATCCAGCCCTCCTGTTGATGCTCCAAACCGAATCACGATCCCGACACCAAGACCGACCATAATGCCGGCATAGATAGCTGAAAGCAGAATGTCATTTGTCATCGTTGCGATCCACTGCTGCTGCGTAAAAAAAAGAAAGGAACATTGGATACACAATAGTACTCACGATGGTCGTCAGTGCGAATTTTTTGCCGAGTACAAATGCCCCGACTACAAACAAAATAATATTGTAAAAAGCTACCGCTACCGAAAGATCTATCCCGAATACTCTGCTCGTAACAAGTCCAAGCCCGGTTGCACCACCCGTAATCATGCCATGCGGCAATACAAAAGCTGCAATTCCAAATGCCAGGATCGCATTTCCAAACAAAATACCGCACAGTTCCAAAATCTGATACCCCCATTTTTTATTCATGTGCCTGCTCCTTTTCCTTAGTTTTTCCAAATGATTCATTCTTATTCTACCTTGTCCTGCAGTGCAGTGCAAGCCGCCGCATCATAGCAGTAACGCAATATCAGGATGATGCCGGGAAAAGCTGTGGGACACACAAAACAGGGATATCACCTGAAAACGGGAAAAAGCAGACTCCAGAACGGAATCTGCTTTTATCTTGCCCAATATAAATTGAAAGCTTAAATCATTTCTCACTATAAGACGATAAACGATTAGTTGTTGATCAGTTTGTCTTCGCCATTCCAGCTGTACAGTTTTCTGATCTCTGCACCGACTTTTTCTGAAGGATGCTCGGAAGCCAGTTTTCTCATCGCTTTGAAGTGTACCTGACGTCCTGCCTGTGACATATCCAGAAGGAATTCTTTTGCGAAAGTACCATCCTGGATGTCTTTGAGAACCTGTTTCATAGCTTTCTTTGTGTCTTCTGTTACGATCTTAGGACCTGTGATATAATCGCCATACTCGGCTGTGTTGGAGATAGAATATCTCATTCCTGCAAAACCACTCTGGTAGATCAGGTCTACGATCAGTTTCATCTCATGGATACATTCGAAGTATGCATTTCTCGGATCATATCCAGCTTCACACAGTGTCTCGAATCCTGCCTGCATCAGTGCACATACACCACCGCAGAGAACTGCCTGCTCACCAAAGAGGTCTGTCTCTGTTTCTGTACGGTAAGTTGTCTCCAGCAGACCTGCTCTTGCTCCACCGATTCCAAGACCATAAGCCAGTGCTTTGTCCCATGCTTTTCCGGTGTAATCCTGCTCTACAGCGATCAGACATGGGGTTCCTTTTCCTGCCTGGTACTCGCTTCTTACAGTATGTCCAGGAGCTTTTGGAGCGATCATAGTTACATCAACATATGCCGGCGGTTTGATGCATCCGAAATGAATGTTGAAACCATGTGCGAACATCAGCATATCGCCTTCATTCAGGTTTGGCTCAATGTCTTTTTTGTACATATCTGCCTGCAGCTCATCGTTAATCAGAATCATAATGATGTCTGCCTGTTTTGCAGCTTCTGCTGCTGTATATACTTTTAATCCCTGAGCTTCTGCTTTTGCCCAGGACTTGCTGCCTTCATACAGACCAACAATAACATCACATCCGGAATCTTTCAGATTCAGTGCATGTGCATGTCCCTGGCTGCCGTAACCAATAATTGCAATCTTGTGTCCTTCCAGTGCGGAAAGGTTACAATCTTCCTGATAAAAAATTCTTGGTTCCATTTTATGTTCCTCCATTTATGTATATATTTGTTAAAGGTATAATAAATGCCTCTAGCTTTCTTCTTTACAGGTAACGGACATCCTCCGCTCCTCTTGACAAACCTGTCATACCTGTCCTTGCCAGCTCTAATATCTCGTAATCGGCAAGAAGCTTGAAAAATGCTTCGATCTTGGACTCTGTACCGGTAAGCTCAATGATCAGAGAATCTACTCCCACATCAATAATCTTCGCGCGAAAAACATTTGCAATGGACATTACATCCTGACGATTCTCACGTCCAACTCTTACCTTTACAAGTACCAGTTCCCTTGTCACACTCTCGCCTTCTGCCAGTTGTTTGATATCAACCACATCGACCAGCTTTGCCAACTGTTTTGTGATCTGATCCAGGATCTGCTGATCGCCGTTCACCACAACAGTCATGCGGGAATATCTTGGATCTGCCGTCTCGCCAACGGTCAGACTGTCAATATTATAACCGCGGCGGCTGAACAGCCCGGCTACTCGGCTCAGTACACCGGAGGTATTGTCAACCAATAAGGATAATACTCTTTTCTTCATTGGGATTTCCTGCCTTCTTTCAAAACTGCCTCTGTTTTCCTGAGGTTTATTGTATTTTACCAACAAATATTTACTTTGTCAATGTAAAGTGTCACTAAAATATAATGATAAATTGATATTCTGCATTATATTTTAGTTTTTTCTGATTTTGCAGCATTTTTATAACTGTTATAGCAGTACTCTATAATGTCTTTTCGACGGATGATACCGATAAAAAATTTTCTTATCATCAATCACCGGTACAAAGTTCTGATTCATGGAGGTAAGGATCAGATCCTCAATCTCACAGTCAATGTTAACCGGTTCATTATACCATCTGCGTTTTACTTTTGCGAGCGGGATATCTTCGGTCGCATATATATCAATGATCTTATGGTCTTTAATATACCAGAGAAGATCCCCTTCTGTCAGCGTACCCACATAACAGCCATTGCGATCGATCACAGGTACTGCACTGTAACGATAGTGTTCCATTTTTTCCAGTGCCTGACGAAGAGAATAATCTTCATAAAGATACGCCACTTCACTTTTTGGTGTCAAAGAAAATAATACATTCATGCTGTCTTTTTATTCTCCATTTTCCTGACGGTGCCTGAAGCATCTGCCTTTTTCTTTTGTTGCCTGTTCAAGGTTTTAATGCATAACCAAGTTCGGACAATATATCACGGGGACTGCCATAAATGACCATGTCTGCTTTTACGTCAGTATAATGCTCCTGTTCATGGATGACCACAAGCTGTTCCCCGCCAAAAAATTTCACATAATTTGAATATACACTGGATGACAATCTGGTTCCAATCAGAAGAAGTACGTCTGCTTTCTCTACCTCTGTCGCAGCGAGGGAAGTCAGATGACTGTCCAGTTGCTCACCATATAGCGTAACCCCAGGACGAACAACATTGCCGCATACCTGACAGCGCGGTGCTTTTTTACTGTCCCGTATGTATTCCATGGAATATATCTGACCACATTTCGGACACCGGTTCTGATAAATGCTTCCCCTGAGACTTAAAACATGCCGGCATCCTGCCCGCTTTTCAAAATCGAAAATGTTATCCGTGAGAATACATTGAATTTTACCGGCTTCTTCCATTTCCTTCAATGCATAACAACTCTCTGGTACTTCCCAGTCTTTTTTGAGAACTTCTGCTTTATAGAAATCAAAAAATGAATCTGGTCGGGTCATGTAGTATGCACTTGAAAAAATATCTTCCGGCGATCTGCCATAATTCTGTTCGATTTCGTAGGCATAGTCCTGATCGTGAAAGGTTCGGCATCCACTTTCTGCAAGGATGCCGGAACCACATAATACAACCGTGTACTTGCTGCTGTCCAATACTGCCTTTAAATAGTTAATTTTTTTCTCCCATAAGCCACACATCCTCCTTAGGATAAGCTACCCAAAAAAAATGTAAAAGTATGCAATCCCTTAGTGAATGATCATTGCATTTTCTCCAAGTTTATCATAATATTTGGCAAATTTTTCTGCATCTCTTTCTACCAGTCCATCCAGCGGATCCTGAATATAGACAATGTTTTTTTCTTTATCAAAACCACACAGGACCATACAGTGTTCATTACGAAACCAGCGATAGGTTTTTCCTTCGAATTCGCAGATTTCATCTGTCGGAACAGGCTTTTCCAGATACATGGTATTCCACACAACAACCGGTATGCCGGCGGCAACGTAATCATAAAGAACATCGAAATCAGTATCAGAAAGATCAAATGCCCGTTTGCTGCTTTCCTGTGCCTCCAGATAATCATTGGCTGTTTTGATCAGTCCCGGTGCAAAAATCCCTGCACCATCATCGGTATGCGGATCTCCCATATAACCAGTCGCAAAATTACCGTCACCGAACACCAGATAGTCATCAGCAATAGTCGTTTTATCAAGGTCAAATCCCAGATAATTTAAAACCATAGTAAGTGCCACAGATTCACATCCGGTTGGAAGTTCAGGATTCTGAAGGATATTTTCCATATCAATTATTTTATGGCTTTTCTGAGTCGGACCTGGAACCGGAAGTTCACCCTCCGGCGTCGTATCTTCCGTCTCCTGTTCTGTGATTTCTTCTGTGATTTCTTCTGTATTTTGAAAAGTATCCGTGTCTGTTTCTGTTTCTATAGCAGAGGTTGAAATATTGTCCTGTTCTACTGCTTCCTGCGCCTGCATGGTTTCTTCTTCACTGTCTGTTTCAGCATGTGTTTCAATCTGTTTTAACGGCTTTTTTTCTAATTCCGTACAGCCTGTTGTTAAAACCGATACTGCAAGCAAGAGTATGATATTTCTTTTTTTATTCATAGTTACACCTGAAATCTTTCTATTTTATCGTTTTACAGATATACAATAATCTCAGTTCCCTCTCCTATTTTACTGTGTATTTCGATATATCCCCCGTAATATTCCACGACATGTTTTACAATGGAAAGCCCAAGTCCGGTTCCGCCGGTCTGCTTGGAATGACTTTTATCTACACGGAAAAAGCGTTCAAAAATACGACTCTGGTATTTCATCGGAACACCAATACCGGTATCTTTCACGCAGATACAGGGTTTTCCTTTTTTTTCAGACACCGTAACCCAGAGTGTTCCACCCTGCTTGTTGTATTTAATGCCATTTTCAATCAGATTATAGAACAGATCATTCATGAGCTGTCCGGATGCCAGGTAGAAAACCGGTTCACCCCGTAATTCTACGGTAACTTCTTTTCTTCTGGCTGCCGGTTCCAGCCGGTTGCAGACATCCCTGGCAAATTCCAGCAGGTTTACATTTTCTTTGTCATAATAGGCTTCTTTGTCATCGAGCTGACTCACTTTGATAATATCATTTACCAGAGTAAGAAGGCGGGTTGCCTCTTTATGGATTTTGGCAGCGAATACCGGGACATCCTCCTTTAGAACCATGCCGTTTTCCATCAGTTCGGCAAAACCGGAAATGGATGTGAGCGGTGTTTTCAGCTCATGTGATACATTTGCAGAAAACTCTTTCCTTAGTTTTTCTGTGCGTTCTCTCTCTGTAATATCCAGAACGAGAATAATAATACCATGTATTTTTCTGTTTTCCAATATCGGATTGCTGAAATATTGCAGTTTTTTTGATTCAGTATCCTGCGTGACCGTATATACATGACCGGAAAGTGCAACGTCCACCACTTCCTTCATCTGCTCGCTGTCACAAAAAAGAGGTGATATTCTGACCGGTAAAATTCATTCCGGAAACTTCGAACAAATTGACGGCAGCTCTGATTCATATACTGGATATGGCGCTTGTGATCCAGCATGATCAGACCTTCATTCATATTTTCTGTAATGGTATTAAATTTATACTCCTGATCTTTCAGAATCTGCATCTGCTTCTGAATTTTCCGATTCTGAAAGTCCAGACGTTTCTGTAAAACACCAAGTTCCGGAAAAGAAATCTGTTTTAAAGGATCTTCCAGATCAATACCGCTGATGCCATCTACAATATCGTTTGTCAGACGATGGGCAATCAGAAAAGTAAGAAACGTAACCATAACAGCTATCCCGGACAGTAAAGGAAGAATCCGTAAAAATCCATCCCAGATGCTTACACTCTCACTGGAAATCCTCAGATAGTCTCCGTTGGATAATTTTACAGCATAATAATAGGTCTCTGATTTTATGGTACTGGAAATCCGGCTGCCGGAACCTTCTCCTGATTCTCTGGCCATCAGAATTTCCGGACGCTGACCGTGATTTTCCATTTTGGAAATATCTTTAATACGGTTATCATAGAAAACTGTACCGTCGGCATCGATCAGTGTGATCCGGAACTTTACTTTTTCAGATGCCTGACAGAATATTTTAAGATCTGGATTTTCTTCAGTCAGGGAAATGCTGGAATCAGACTAACTACGAAGTGCAGTTTGTCTGCTCTGAA
>ENA-OQDT01001914-OQDT01001914.1-human-gut-metagenome-genome-assembly--contig:-NODE-1914-length-11359-cov-1.647347_pt1 | contig 11359 bp, 12 predicted proteins | sample MGYA00242786_ERZ504617 | MGnify/ENA primary metagenome ERZ504617 (study PRJEB26092, sample SAMD00036337) | human gut metagenome | host: Homo sapiens | study: EMG produced TPA metagenomics assembly of... | reverse complement strand
AAAGACTATCCATATCTGGCGTTTCTGGAGGGCCAGATACCATAAAAAGTTCCCCGGGCCAATGGCCCGGGGGAGCTTTTTAAAATATGGGGGAATTAGCTTCCGGTCACTGCAAAGGTCAGAACCAGAGTCAGCTCATTATTGCTAACGTTAGCCTTCACACTCTGAGCGTTGGTGACCGTCAGGCCGCTGTAGCTGGCGGTATCGCCAAACACATAGCCCTCATTGGCGGTCAGAACCACGGTGGCACGGTAGTAAGTAGTGGCTGCAAAATTGGCACCAGAGAAGTCGCTCCAGGGATCATTTCCGGTAGCGCTGCTCTCCCAGGTGATGCTCTTTTGGGTGACTCCAGTACCAGTCACCTTAGAGTCAGCAACCGTAGCGTCCTTGGCAGGAGCGGTAATGGTGAGGCTCGCATTACCATTAGTGATGGTGGTCTTGGCGCTCACAGTGCACTCGGTGCTCTTTGTCTGGGCAGTCTTGTCGCCATTCACATCGTCCTTGGTGTTGGTGGCGATAACATAGTACTTCCCAGCCTCAGTGGGGGGTGTAGGACTCGCCAGTCTCACCGGAGAGGGGCATGCCGTCCTTATACCACTGGTAGGACACAGTGCCCTTGTCGGTCACGCTGGCCTTGACTGTCAGCTTGTCACCGATATAGCCGGTGGACTTCAGATCAGTGTCAACGTGGGCTTTGCGGCATCCACCTTGGTGCCAACGTTGCAGGTGGCGCTCTTGGTGGTAGCGGTCAGGCTGTTGCGGGTATTGGTGACGACCACGTAGTACTCACCGGCATCGCTGGCCGTATAGGTGGCGCTGTTGGAGCCAACCACGGAATCGCTGCCGCCGGACACCTTGTGCCACTCGTAGGACAGGGTGCCCTTGTCGGGGCGTTAGCCACGACCTTCAGCTCCGTGCCGGTGACGGCAGTGGTGGTCAGGTCGGTGGTGATCACAGGGGCCTTGGGGTTGGCAAAGGCGATCTTGTAGTAGACCATGCCCTTGTTGGTGTCGACGCCGACATACATAGCGCTGGTCACAACGGGATAGGGGTTAGTGGCAACCAGCTTGTAGGTGCCGAACACCTCTTCGTAGACGCCCTTCACATTGCCCTGCAGGGCGTTGACCAGAACGTCGGCGGTCAGTTTGTTCTGGGCGGTGGTGACACTGCCGGAGGTGCTGGCAGCCATGTCGTTGGTCAGGGTGATGGTCTGGTTGCTGATGTCGCTGATCATGGTCTCGTTGCTGGTGGAGATCACACCGTCGGACAGGGAGCCGGTACCGTGATCCGGCACCTCAGTGCCGTCCAGGACGCTCTTGATGTACGCGGCGCGGACCGTGTTCTCGGTCGGCATCCAGAACCAGGACAGTCTCCTTCGCAACGCCGGTGGAGAAAGCGCCGGCGGGAGCGTTGGTGCCAGCGGACACGTCCTCCACGTTCCAGATGTTGTTCTCATAGGTGAAGGTGCCGTCGCCGTAAGTACCGGTAACCAGGCTTGGTCATGGTCTTGTCGGTGTAGAGGGCCACGGTGCCGGTGCGCAGCTGACGGGCATAGCCGCGGACGATCTCCAGGTTGCTGGCCTGGTTGTCATCGCTGGAGAAGTTGGGCTTGGTCAGGTCGGAAACACCGTTGCCGTCAGTGGTGTAGGCATAGGGAATGCTGAAATCGTCGGAGGTGTTGAAGATACTGTTGTAGTCGTCGCGGGTGATCTTCAGGGTGGTCACAGTGCCGTCCATTAGAACCACGTTCAGGGTGGCATACTTGCTGTCCACGCTGCTGCGGCTCAGAACGAAGGCATAGTCCTTCTCCACGGCCACGCCCTTGGCATCAAACAGCACGGTGGAGGCCAGGGTACCGGAGCGGTTGTTCAGATAGCGGGCGGAAACAGTCTTGCCGTTATCCACATGAGCCATCTCATTGTAGCCGACAGCCACGCCGTAGGTGATATCGCTGGGATTGCTGTTGTCATAATAGAAGGCCACAGTGTTCTTGTCTACGGTGATCTGGCTGTTGTTGCTGTTGTAGCGGATACGGGCGGCGCCGTTCTCATAGGCGCTGCTCATGGCCTGCTGCTTCACGTCGGCGGGGTTGAAGACGCTGGTCACCGCGGAAACCTCGTCGTTGCTGCCCACGATGGACCTAATGGTCAGCACATTGTCATCGTTCAGGGAGTAGGCGATGACATAGCCAGCGGCGCGGCCGTCCTTGTAGTCGGCGGCGTTGGGGTTTCCGCCGCTTGCATCGATATCCTTGTGAGCAAAGGCGCCGGCGCCGCTGATGGCAGTCTGCCAGGGGGCGGTGGCGGAGTTGTCGGAGTCAGAGGTGCCCAGGAAGCCCTTCAGCTCCTGAATGCCCTGATTCTTGCTGTAGGTGGTGCTAGAAACCGCACCGGCAACCTGCTCGCCCACGTTCTTGGCGGAGGCGGAGAAGTTCAAGGTGTAGACGCCCTCGGTGCCGTCGGCCAGCAGGACCTTGATCTTGCCGGAGGCATCGGAGGCAAAGGCGCCGGGCTCATAGCCGGAGTCCAGAACCAGGGCGTAGTCGTACAGGCCCTGCTCGGAGGGACGGTAGGCAATGACGTTGCCGTTGCTGTCCAGGATAAAGTCGTAGTCGGAGTCGAACTCCACGCCGCCGTTGTCGCACTTGAGCACGTCGAACTCATAGGTGTTGTCGGCGGTGTCAGCCTTGTACTGGATGTAGGAGGGGTGGTACTCGGTGCCGCCCACGGTGATGGTCTGCTCCTTCTCCTTGTTGGCAGCATAGGACTCCATCTGGCCGGTGATCACCTGGGGCTCGGAGACATAGTAGCGGCCGCCGTAGGAGACGGTCAGAACCAGGTCGCCCTCAGCCAGGTCGGCCTCAGTCACGATGTCCTCGTTGTCAATGGCCTTGTTGGAGTTGAAGGTGTTCAGAGTGGTGGTCTCCTTGGAGTCGCTCTTGGCGATGACCTGGGACAGGGTCTCCTGGAGGTACAGCACGTACTCAACCTCGCCGTCGTTATCGTTGTCGATGGCGGTCAGCTCCACGCCGTAGCCGTTGGTCTTGCCCTTCACGCTGTTGAAGCGGTCGCCGGACTCGAAGCCCATGGCCTTGGTGGCGGCAGCCTCGTCCTCATTACGCCGTAGTTGACGTAGTAGGCGGTATCGCCGTCCACGCTCAGGCCGGTACCCTTCAGGAAGTCCTTCATGGTGTCCTGGGTGTCGGCGGTGGTCTTGACCACGTTGTTGTTGCCGTTCACATACACGCCCAGAACCTCGGAGTTGGCCAGAACGGTAGTCTTGCGCACATACATGGTCACAGTCTGACCCAGCATGTCGACGGGAGTGGACACGTTGAAGATAACGGGGTTCTTCTCCTCCTCATACTCGCCCACAACGGTGTTGCTGGTGGTGGACTTGTAGACCTTTACGTGATCCATCTTGGTCTTGCCGGTGGCCAGGGAATCCTCGCTGTCGGTATCCTCCAGCTGGGCCCACTCGTTGCCGGTGACCACGCCCTCCACCTTGTAAACGCCATACTTGGTGGACAGCAGGGTACGGTGATCCTCAAAGGCAATGGCGTAGCCGTTCTCGTACTTCTGGATCATTTCGATGTCCAGAGCGTTGTAGATCAGCAGCGCCGCGTTGTCGCGGGTCAGAGGATCGCCGGTGGGAGCGGTCAGGTCATCAAAGATGCCCAGGGTAGAGGCCAGGGAAGCGGTCTTGATGGCCCAGTCGTTGCCGGTCAGGCCCTCGAGCTGCGCATCGTAGCCGGCGGCCACCAGCAGCATCTTGGCGGCCTCGTTGCCGGTAACGGTAGCGGCGGGGTCAAACTTGCCGTTGCCGCGGCCGGCGATGATGCCCAGGCTGTAGCAGTAGTTGATGTAGCTCTCAGCCCAGTGGCCCTTCACGTCGGTCAGGCCGGTGTTCATCCCGACATACAGGCCGTCCACATCGGCACCCTGATTCAGGACGGTGGCGATCATCTTCGCCATCTCGGCACGGGTCACATTGCCCGCGGGGTCAAAGAAAGACCCATCTTCCTTGCCGTTGATCACACCCAGAATGGTGAGCATGGAAACGGCATCCTTGTTGACGATCTCATCCTTGTCGGAGAAGTCGTCAAAGCCCGCAGCGCTGGCGGAGACAACCATCATGCCGATGAGCATGATCGCCGCCAGAGCCAGGCTGAGAGCCCGCTTGAGGTTTCTCATTTGGATTTCCTCCTTCTGAATTTTGAGCCAGAGGGGCGTATGACGCCCCTTTCAGGGGAGGAAACAATGCACATTTCGGGGGATAGAGATATAAAAGGCGGGGAAACAGAATCAAAAGGTTACTATGGTAGACGTTTGGTAGACATACGGGAGCGGGAAAAGTGTCCCTGTCGTTACATACGTTAGAATGCTCCTCAATTCCTCCGGGCTTTCTTTGTATAACTGCGTAATAAGCAAATATCCCTCTTTCTTTTCCTCCAATATGCTGCGCAGCCATTCTCGTCCGCTTTCATCCGAAATACTTTCCAGTATCTCCGCAAAATAATCTTCTCGCCTTTTCGACTCTGCCAGTTCGATTTCCTTTTTTACCTGCAGCGGCTCTCCAAAATAAGTTTCCAGAATCAATTCCCAGGTTAATCCCGCAAATTTACTGGATTCCAAACATTTTTTCATTAAATCCGCAGAAATTGTTATTGTCTTATTACTTGTATAATCCCTTTGAAAAAATCCTCCTAATTGACTTTTCTCTTCTCTGCTCAGCGACGTAAGCATCGCCGTTCCCCCAAAGTGGCCAAGACCGGCATATTTATCCCGCATTTTCAGAAATAGTTTTTTATATACCGGACGCGCCTTGAAATACAGCATGCATTCTTCTAACAGATCGTTTGTTTCTGTTTTATCCATGACTCAAGTCCTTTTCTGTTACCATACTTTTTATATTTCCATTCCAGACATACCGAATAACCGTAACATATTTCGCATTCTCCGGGCGGACAAGCTGATAGATTGCCAAAGCCGGAACCGTATCATAATCTCCCCAGAGAATCTGTGAGTTGATCATAAAATTAAAGTCAAACTTCACCATCAGCCGGAACATGTCCCGAATATTCATTTCATCTCACTCCCGCGAATGCCTCGTCCAAGGAAATCAAATACGGAGCATCCTCGTCTTGTCCCCTGCATATTTGCTACTACCTGACCGAAAATAGCGGCACGTACATCGACATCGCCTTTTCTCCGCCGCTAAAAGTAAAGAATACGCGGTCTGTCAGTTCCCTTTTCTTCTCTCCTGTTTTTTGACATTCCAATTGAAACTCAAACCATTGACGATAATCCAGCACATTTCTCATAATCGCATGAAAAGACTGCACATTTCCCAGATCATTTGCAGATTTTCTTGCCTCTTCGATCTTAGATCGAAAATGTCCGGATAACTGCTGCGCCTCTTCCGGACGCATAATTTCGGCATCTTTTTGCAGAAGTTCTACAAGTTCCCTCGTATCCAGCTGTTCTTCTTTCTCCGCCCGCTTATTTTTTCCCAACGCATGACTCAGCGTAAGTCCGCTGGAAGTCTTCATAGACTCCATCAATGTGTTCATTTTCTCAACCCATCGCTTACTGGCCTGAAATTTTTTCCGCGAATTTTCTTACTGATCGTATTGGCAAGAATATCTTCCAAAATAACTCTCTGTCCTTATCACTCAAAAGCCGACGCTGTACCTCTGCATCTTCTTTCATTCTGGCAATCAGTTCTTTAAACTTGATCGTGATTCCTCTATACTTAGCAGAAATATCGATTCGTCTCATACTTGTGTCGAAAACTCCGCTCTCCTCATCCAGTTCTTCAAATAATGACTGCAGCGTAAACCTGATATTCCAACAGATATCCCCTATTCATATGATATACATTTTGCAGATTCTCCAAAATCTCACTGTGCCTTTTATTTCCGAATCTCCCCATAAACATCCTGCATATCTTCTCCGCCCGTTCTTCCGCATCGTCGCTTACCGCAAACGGACACTCTACATATCCAAGCTGATATTCCATTTCAAAAGCAGTGCAAAATCTGTCTTTCTGCTGTCTGTACTTTCCAACTGAAACTTCTATATCTCCCAGTTTTTCTATAAATTGTTTTTCTTTTGTTTCCAAATGAGAGCTTTGTGTAACACTCGCCTCAATCTCTGACGGCAGTTTCTCCAATCGCTCTATGCAATGTTCCAATCGCTCCCTGATTTCCTCATAATCCGTCAAAGCAAGCTGTTCCATCACTGAATTCAGACTTCCCCGCTTTTCCCGTTCATTTCGTATCATATGATTCAAATCGTAGCGGATATCATCCAAATCGGCGTCAATTCCTTCCAAATATTCCTTCTGCACCTTTGCAGAACTAATTCCATTCCTATAATTTCCATAGGAAATCTGTACTTTCATCAACTCTTCTTTATACTCGGTCAAGGATTCTTCTGCTTCCGTAAACACATCCAGACGCGGGGGCAGATAACACTTCTGACATACTTCCTGCACCCGCAGCCGAACTGCATCCAGACTTTTTCGTTCTTTTTCTACAATACCTTTCTGGATCTGTACTTTACACTCTATTTCTTCCAGAATATTCGTTTTCTTTTCTAATTCTTTTGCTGCCACTTTCAGATCCTGTTCTTTCGGAAATGATTTCCACTCTGTTTCCAGACAGCTTTTCCTTTGCTTTAATTGTGTAATTTCGTCTTCCGCTATTTGAATGGTATCTTCCAGCCTCCGACACTCTGCTTCTAGTTCCTGTACCTTCTTTATGCGATACTGCTCTCTTGCATAAGCTCCTATAAAACATGGCGTATAATTTTTCGTAACCGTTCCTTCTATGATTCCGATTCCATAATTTCCTCTTTTATCGATCCATGTCCTGTTTTTTTCTATAGACTCACTTATCGTCTCTTCGTCCTGTTCCTTCCAGCCGATTGCTGTTAATATACGGGAAACATTCTGGTACAGAAGAATATCTCCCTCTTCGTTGTCTACATCCAGAAAATCCATAATGTTATTTCTTACATATGCGGCATCACTGAAAATATAACGGTCACATACCCCCGCATCCAACGCCAGCGCCTGTTCTCTATATTCTTCAGGCACAATCAGCGCATCCAGTATGCCCATATGCAATAGCGCTTCTTCCAGATATGCCCGCTGTGTTTCATCCAATTTTCCGTCAAAATCAATTACTTTATATAACTGCAAATATGGAATTCCTTTTTCTTTCAAAAGCCGTCGATTCTTTTCCACTGCTTCACTGCGTTCCGGCTCCGGCTCCTTTTGATTCTTCCACTGTTCCAGTTCTTCGCAAATTCCGTCTTTCTCCAATCGTCTGTCGGACAATTCTCTGCTCTGCTGTAATACTTTTCCCGAAAGTTCCTGACTTTTCCGCTCAAATTCACCATTTGCCAATCCGCGGATATTCCAATAATCGGTTTCCGTTGTATACTTCTCAATTTCCCTTGCCATTTCCTGCAATAGATCTGACTGCAGATGCAGCTCCGTCATTCTTCCTTTTCCCAACGATATACCGATTCTATTGTCTCCTGTTTTACTTCATGAAACTGATTTTCATATTGAAGGACTTCTCGTTCCGCTTTGTTCTTTTCTTCCTGATAGGAATCCAATTCCTGCAAAAATCTACTGTATCTTTCCTGACAACCCTTTTCTTCTTCCAGCGTCGTTTTTCCAAGACGGACCTTTGTCATATAATCCTTTAATAATTCTGAATGAGCCTGAAAAGAATACTGCTCTCCTTTCTGCTCTGTCAGCTCTTTCTTCATAAATGCAAATTCATCGAAAGGAACCCCCGCCATCTCTTCTTCCATATACTCCAGACTGTTTTCAATTTCTTCCCAAAGCATTTCATTTTTCTGAAATTGAAGTTGTATTTTCTGCTCTGTTTCCTGATATTTTTCTTTTTTCTCCTCTTCCTGCCTCTGTTTTTCCTGTAATATTCTTTTTTTAATCCTTCTAGTTGACTTTTAATTTCAACTTCCCTCTGCTTTAATTTGACCGTATCGCTGTCAGACAATGATTCCTTTTCCGCCTGATCTTCCGGCGTCGTATATCCCATAATATCCTGTGTGAAATTTTTCATAAAATATCTGGAGACACCTGTATTTTCATAGAGTACTTCACTCGTATCATCCCTCGCAAAATTCTCTTCACTTCCATCATTCAAATTCAGGATTCCACAGTTCACACAATACTTGATCACCTTGATCAAATGTCTTCGATACTGATATACTGTCCAGTCAATCTGCTCCTCCCTGTACTGCCCCTGTATATATTCTGTCAGCTCTGAAAGTACAAATTGCTCTTCGGCTTCTTTTTCTTCCAGAAACATTAAAATCATACAGAAAAAAACATATTCTATTTTCCGGGTAAATTCTTGAATTCCCATCCAGTTCTCCGGTGTCGCCGGCATCTTTTCCACTTTTACAAGATAAGGATTCACGATTACCTGATACCCCAGCTTTTCCATCAAGAATTTCTTAACCGTTCCTAATTCATCCTTTATCTGATAATATAATTCTTTTTCCCGACTCTTCAAAATCCAACGCCGTTCCAGCAGAATTTCCAATGCTCTCATGACTTCTTTTTAAATTCCCTTCACTCATTTTTCTCGAATACAATCACATATGCCGGCATTTGCAGATTACCGTCCGATGATTTCAAAATGCAGATTTCCTCTGTATCCGACTTTTCCACACGATAAACCTGCCCATCCTCTGTTTTCCCCTGAAGACTTTTATTCTCCAATGCTTTGGAAAGCCATGTCAGAAATACATCTCTTACATGCGGCTCTATCTCGGGAAGCTTTGCAAACTCCAGACGATTATCCTGAATATAACTTTTCAAGAGCCTGCGTTCTTCCTCTAATCGCTGAATCGTAGCAAGCCGCATTTCTTCTTTTTCTTTCGAGCGATCAACAATCCCGCTTCGTTTTGCTTTTTCTTTATATGTACGAATCCTCGGCGTCACAGTCACGATATACGGTTCTTCCTCGAACACGCCGCTGTTGATACTCTCGGTCTGACGCCACGGAAGCCCTTTTAAATGCAGCGGCTTTTCAATGCCAAATACAACAGCGGCCAATCTGTGCGCCTCAAAAATATTCTTACATTTTGAAAACATCACCGCAACCTTATGATACTCTTCCCGCCGATTCGCCCCCGCATTGCTCATTTCACTGATTCTTGCCGCATACCTTGTAATCTTTCGTATGATCTCATTCGTTGTGTCAAATACCTTTGCCGCCTCAGAATCCTTTCCGTCTGTTCCGGTAAACCATTCCTCCAGACTCTGCCAACGGCCATATACTTTATCTGCAATCAAATCTTCCTTCACTTCCACATCGATTCTCGGAATCAACAATTCATACTGTATAATTTTTTCCAGCAAACACCTCAAAACCTGCCTGTCCGTATTCTTCAGACATTGTTCTATAAATGCGGCATTGACCTGCAGACTCCTCACGAAACTTCTCAAATACTCGATCAAACGGTCTTTGAACACAAGAAACTCTGTCGTTTTCATCATTTCTTCCGCTTTTACACTGTTCAACTCCCGCATATAATCCTGATAATTCTGATTCAATCGTATAAAATCATTATTCAAATCATTCCACCATGCATAGATATGCTCCTGATCTGCTTCTGTAATCTCAGAAATCTTGCGCAGATTGATGCGAAGTCTCTCCAATAATGTAGGTTCCAACGAAGAACTTTCAATAAACAGATTCTCTACCCGGATAACCATTCGCTCAATTTCTACCGTAGCTTCAGACAACTGATACCGGAACTTTTTATTCTTAAACTCCTCGATAGTCGCAACCTTTCTCGTATCCTGAATTGTTACCAGATTCCCCCATGCAGTCAAAGCCGCCAAGTCCTGCTGACACTGCTCAGGCGTATATTCTCTAAAGTATGCATCTTCCTTTAATTCTTCATATACCTCTTCCTGATACAGCCAATACTTCAGCTTTTCATATTTCAAATAAAAAAGCCGGATGATCGGACGATACCTGTCTGTATTATCCACATTCAGATATTTTGCTTCCGTCATCGGCTTCCTCACCGTCTCCTGTATTCTCATAACTTGTCGTGCTCCTTTGAAATATGATGATTCACTGCGCCTTAGTTATCAGCGTGCTACCATATATGTATTATATCAAAGACGAGAATAAAATCGAAGATTTTATTTATAATTTTCCTTAATAATAACTCATTTTTAAAAACTCCCCAGAACCGGAGTCCTGAGGAGTTGTAAATTCTTTTGAAATTGTACGTTCCAAAAATCGTATGATTAACGTTTAGGTAACTGGGAACACTTGATTTTACTGGGTTCTTGGAATGTGGTGTTGCAAACACGTTACAAACGCAGGGCTTCTCATTACTCCTCAGAGCACCTCATAGACTTCAATTAAGAAATCTGACAGCAAGTTCCTGAATAGCAAGTATTGGACCTTGTGCATATGTTTCTTGGAGATACATTCTTTCCAGACGTTCTGTTTCTTTCGTCAAAAAAAGAAAGCATTTCTACATCTCCTCGAAATCCAATTACTAAGCACAACATAGATTTGAAATATTCATTCCGAATATTAGAGTATTCTTTCATAAGCCAATTGCAACAGTTTTCTTCACAGTACAAGAAAAAAATAAAGCGTATTTTCTCTAAAGACATCCTGCCCGTTTTTCATAGTTTTTTTCTTTTATCCATGGCATCAGCACTATTTCGTATTCCAGTAATTTTCCTCTTAATCTGCTTCAGTTCCCTCCTGATAAAGGCTTTCGCTGAAATCGCATTGGCATATTCAACAGCTTCAGACTCAAGATATGAACTATATTCAAATTTAGCTGCCGAGAAAGGTATATCTGGGTGTTTATCTAAAAATTTATGTACTTCTTTTTTACTAATGGTTGCCATAATGTTTCACAACCTCCTCCAGCAATGGCAAATCACAACATCTTTCCTTTATTCTCTTGTCATTGCCATTCAATTCTTCATCTTTCTTAAAAAGAGTATCTCTTAATCTTTTTGCTGTCAACTGAATTTGTTCCCGATCAGCTTTAATACACTTATATTGATTTTGAAGCAAACGCTGATATTTTGAATCTTCCATTGCATCAATATCAATAAGAAGTAATGCCGATTCCACAACCGGATATCATATTATTAAATGTTAGATTGCATCCATCATATTCCTTGACTTATTTTATCCTAAAATCTTTTTGTGTTCTTCATTTTACGATGCTTTTCTTTGGGCGATGTAAATGGTGTATAATATTTTATTCCATCAATCTCAAGCACCACGCCTACATACGGCCGCTTTCCCTTTTTTATTATCTGCAAC
>ENA-OQDT01001913-OQDT01001913.1-human-gut-metagenome-genome-assembly--contig:-NODE-1913-length-11366-cov-2.554943_pt1 | contig 11366 bp, 18 predicted proteins | sample MGYA00242786_ERZ504617 | MGnify/ENA primary metagenome ERZ504617 (study PRJEB26092, sample SAMD00036337) | human gut metagenome | host: Homo sapiens | study: EMG produced TPA metagenomics assembly of... | reverse complement strand
GTCTTCGCAAGTTTCGAAAAGAGGCTTTTTCGCTCATATTCCCATTTGAAATCTTGAGGGTCGATCTCTGCCACGACCTGTCCCACACGGACTTTTTGCCCCTTCATCCACCTTCAGCGAAATCAGCGGTCCGGACATTTTAAAGGCCAGATCACTGAACTGATCCGGCGATACGACACCGCTAAACGACTTTTCCACAAGATTCAATGAGGTCACTTCCGTCAACTTTACCGGCCGGGGACCTTGCTCCTTCACCGGCGGCTGACTACACGACATCAATGCTGCCAATACAAAAACAGGGATTAATTTACCATTCATGATAACTTGCATTTAGTTATTTGTTATTACTATTATATTCTGATCTGACTATTAATTGCATATCCAGAGAATACAACATTCTTTTAAAATCTATTGTTCCGGTTCCGACCGGATTTCAAAGTGTACCCTCTGATAATTTTTCGGATATATGCATTAAAACGACCAACGGCCCCAATCAACCGCCGCTTCCATTTCGTTTTCCTGATCGTCGGGGATAGACGGGAAGAAGTCAATGCCTGTTACCTTTTCTACGCTGTCGATAGGTATCGCCATCGATTTCAGCGAATTATCTTTATAATCCCTATTCTCGAAAAGAAATCCGATACCCTTATAGCCTTTCTCCGTATGATAACACAATACCTTATAAAAGGCTTTGGGTATCGCAACCCTGTTTTTTCCCAATCGTTTCATATCGCCTGTAATGACGGGGCCCGTAACAATCAAAAGCGAACCGTTATCCAACGCCCACAAGCGGCACTGTTCCTCCAGGTCTTTCCATATGCCCCGGTTTAATTTCGGTTTTTGCGGGCAGATATTGCTCAGGTAAAAAGACTCGCGCATGGCTTTTGCAGACCATTTCATATCGCCTGCCGGAGCTAAATGGCCACGATCGTAGCCGGAACGCGTATAATCTTCGTTCATCGCCGTCGAACCTTTCACCTGCGGGTCGGGTACAAACTTATTAGAACGTTCCGTCTTTTTGCTTTTGGCTTCCGTTGCCGTCAATTCGTACGCGACCCAGTTAGCTATACGGTACTCGGAATTATAAGAAACCGTATATCCTTCGTGCTTGATAACCTGCTCCTGACGTTTCTCCTTTAAGCGGGGTATCTCTGTATTTGTGGGGATTTTAAATGTTTTGTAGAAGACTTGGCAAGAGTCTTATTAGCAGATGTTTTGTCCTGTATCTTTTGTATCGGAGCGGTTGCAGCCTTTTTTGAAGAAACGACTTCCTGTCCCTTTTTCTCCAGAGCCACCGGTTTGTGTCCGGCCATCGGAACAAAATAATCGTATATAAACAGAACCCCTATAAAACAAGCCACTACAATAAAGGCGCCAATAAACATTCGCTTCACTATGGAAAGGAAAGACGAAGTCTTTTGAACTTTTTTCCGCGGTTTCCTTGCGCTTTTTCTCTTTGCCATCTCTCTTGATAAAACCTATTCCTACTCAGGCGCAAAAGTAGACAATATAAAGATGCTATACAACACATATGGAGGGAATGTATTGGTTTGAATTGTTAGAAAAAAAGTGCCCCAATGCACACAATCCTCTATAAGCATGTTTTCAAATCAATCCTAAGTAAAGATGGAACATATTATACCAACAAGTATATCGATATAAAATGACAGATGCTACCACCCAATACGAAGAAATGCCATACTGGATGCATATATTTATATTTGTCTAAAAAGAAAAACAGGCAGCCTACCGTATAAAATAGCCCTCCTCCGATCAACCAATACAGAACATTCATCGAACCGGTTTCACGAAAGACATGCAACAAGGGTTTAAAAGCAATTATGACTACCCAACCCATTGCCAGATAACAAACTGTTTTCAGATGGTCTTTCTTTCTCATCTTCCTGAAACTCAGCCAGACACCTATCACTGCCGCGATCCATATGACGGCGAATAGTGACCAGCCCCAATAACCTTCCTGCCGGAGGGCCAGCAATGTAAAGGGCGTATAAGTTCCCGCAATATGCAAATAAATCGCACCATGATCGAACCGCCGCAAGAGTCTTTTCTGTCGTGCATGGGTCGAAGCATGGTAAAATGTAGACGTCACATACGAAAGTGTCATACAAACGGCATAAACAGCAAAACTGCCGATCGCCCAAGGATTTCCACTTCGGATAGCCGCCATCATCAAAACAATGATAGCGGTCATTCCAAAAAGCATTCCGGCACCATGTGTCAAGACATTGGCAACCTCTTCACCATATGTTTGTCGTTGCCTGGCAGCCATCCGCTTATAATTGTTCGGCCTTGAACCCGGCCTCTTTTACTGCTGCAATCACAATAGCAGGAGCAAGATCAACTTTCACTTCCAACACCTTATTCGGATCGGCCAAATCAATCGACCAGTCATCCGAAGCCATCAATGTATTGAGCTTTGCACCTATTGCCGCTACACATCCACCACACTTTGCATTCGTTTTAAATTTTATTGTTGCCATAGCTGTTATGATTTATGATTTATGATTTATGATTTATGATTTATGATTTATGATTTATGAATACAAAAATAGGGATATTACCATGAAATTATAATTCATAAATCATAATTTTTTTCACTTCATGAATTTCAATCTTAAACTATTCAATACCACTGAGACGGAACTGAAAGCCATTGCTGCACTCGCCAGCATCGGATTCAACAGCAGTCCGTTTATCGGGAACAAAACGCCCGCAGCCAATGGAATACCGATTACATTATATATAAATGCCCAAAACAAGTTCTGATAAATCAGGCGGACTGTCTGTTTGGACAAACGGATCGCACCGGGAAGCAGCAACAGGTCGGACGTGATAAGCGTAACCATAGCCACATCCATTGCAATATCAGTTCCTTTTCCCATCGCGATGCTGACATCGGCCCGTGCAAGCGCTTGCGAGTCGTTAATGCCATCGCCGACCATCGCCACTTTCTTACCTTGCTGCTGTAAAGATATGATATATTCCTCCTTATCGTTCGGCATCACTTCCGCCTTATAATAACCGATATCCAATGTTGCGGCAACCCGTTCGGCTGTCCGGACACCGTCGCCCGTCAGAAGATGTACTTCTATTCCCTGCTTTTTCAGTTCCTTAACGGCTTCAGCAGAAGTCGGCTTGATACGGTCCGAGATCGCCAGAAACTGCCAATAGGCGGGTTTCCTGACCATAAAAAACAACACTTTGCCCATCTTCCTGCCATTGCCCGATTGCTTCCGTACCTTTTCCGGAATACCAGCCTGAAATATGTCAAGCAATCCCTGGCTCCCCACCCAGTAGGTAACTCCTTCGACCTGAAGTGCGTACGCCACGCCCCGTCAGACTCTCGAAATTTTCTGCCTTACAGACCTTTGCTCCGGATTCTTCCAACCAACAGAGAATAGCGGATGCCAGAGGATGTTCGGATTTCTGCTCCGCTGTGTACAAGACATCCAAATAACGGATATTGTCATCTGAAATCCAGTACGAATCCGTGACAACCGGCACACCTTCCGTCAATGTTCCGGTCTTATCCAAAACACCGTATCGACCTTGCATAAATTTTCCAAAGCGAAGGCATCCTTAATCAGGATATGCTGTTCGGCTCCTTTTCCCATTCCGACCATTAAGGCAGTCGGCGTAGCTAATCCCAACGCACACGGGCAAGCAATAACCAGCACCGAAACGGCAGATAGCAATGCATATGAAAAATAACTTTCTCCTCCTATCACCAGCCAACAAACAAAGGTGAGAAACGAAAGCAATACGACGACCGGTACAAATATACCACTTATCTTGTCTACAATCCGCTGAACGGGGGCCTTACTTCCCTGCGCCGATTGAACCATCTGCACGATCTGGGCCAATACGGTCGTACCTCCGACACTTGTCGCTTCCATCGTAAAAGCACCTTTCTGGTTGATCGTTCCGGCCAACACTCGGTCACCGGCATTTTTCTCCACCGGAATCGGCTCTCCGCTTAGCATACTTTCGTCCACCGAAGAGCTCCCCTGTAAAAGCGTCCCGTCCACTGGAATCTTTTCGCCCGGCCGTACACTGACTACATTACCGACCTGAAGATTCGAAATAGGCACCTCCTCTTCTCTACCGTCCGTTACCAAACGAGCTGTTTTAGGCTGTAATCCCATCAATCCTTTTATGGCTGAAGAGGTACTGTTCCTAGCCCGCTCCTCCATCAGTTTGCCTAACAAGACGAACGCGATGATCACACCTGAAGCCTCATAATAAACATGTGGTTCCAGTCCTTTTCCCAGCCAAAATCCGGGATATAAGGTGTTGAAAAGGCTGAACAGGAAAGCTATCGAAGTACTAAGTGCGACCAATGTGTCCATATTGGCTTTTCCCTTGAGGGCATGCCGCACACCGTTCACATAGAACGAACGTCCGAAAAAGATCATAATAGCCAATGCCAACACCATCATGATCCAGTTCCCCAACGGTACATGCATGAACACCATCCCTAAAAGCGCCAACGGGATAGACAACGTCCATGCTCCTATGGTATTCCTCCTCAATATCTTATAATGCATTCGAGCCTTCTCTTCCTGCATGGCTACAGGGTCCTCGGCTTCGACTATCAGATCATATCCGGCAGCCTGCACAGCAGCTTGCATAACCTCCAAAGTGATAACGGACGGATTATAAGTTACCGTCAATGTACCAGCAGCGAAATTCACGCTTGCCTTCTCCACACCAGATAATGCCTGCACCGTACTCTCCACGTTGCCCGCACAGACGGCACAACTCATTTCAAGAACAGGCAATACCTTCGTTTCTGTTTCTCTCATATCGTGTTTAAATGTCAAATTTGTTTCATTAGTATAACAAAGATACGGTTTATTCGGTTATTTTGTAGCCAAATAAATATTCTTTGATTTTAATAGAATTATTTGCAGATAAAGGCTATTATTTAACATTCGAATATACGACCTTTGCCAATAATCAAACGAATGAACGAATTAAATAATAAGACGTATGATACTTGATTCATTAAACAACACAAAAAAAATCGAATGCCTGCATCCTCTATTCAAAAAAGCATTCGACTATCTAAAATCTACAGACTTCTCTAAAGTGGAAGATGGTAAGCATGAACTGGATGGTTCTCGCTTATATGTAAGCGTTGTCAGTATCTTTGGCAAGGAAAAGAAAGATGCCGCTATCGAAACACACAAAAAATACATCGACATCCAAATGCCTCTGTTAGGTGTGGAGAAAATCGGTTGGAAACCGGGATGTGAGCTGCAGGAAGAATCAACTCCTTATAACGAGCAAAAAGACATCGCTTTCTATATCGACCGTCCTACAGCCTACACCAAGATCTATCCGGGACAGTTCGCCATCTATTTCCCCGAAGATGGCCATGCTCCCGGTATCGGCCAAGGTAATATCCGCAAAGTGAATTGTAAAGGTGCAAGTGGAAGAATAAAAATGAAGCCGACCCTTAAAAGAGTCGGCTTCATTTTTTGAGAAACAGTGCATAAAATCTCCTCAAACAAGGCAGATAAACAGCTCCACATCCCCGTTCCGGTTTCACGAAGATCCGGGTCTCCACCTCTTCCACACCCGGATCTCCCATGCCCTTCCACCCGGGTCTGAAGAAACTTTTCAAGTTGTTTTTGGTAAAAGAACAGCTTGTCTTCATGAAAAAACGAGCCTATTTAATCTATTTTGTATCAGCTTCAGAAGATATCTGGAATTTGATAGAAGATTGACATATAATGCTTTATTGTTTTTAACTATGATGGTTATGATAGATGAATGATAGTTGAAAACAGGAACTATCATAAAATAACATACTGTTTTACAAGCATATAAATTCAATTATGATAGTATGACAGTTGTTTTGCAAAACTTTTATATAGATTACCCGGATAAACGTAGATCCCTAAAATCTACGTTTATCCGGGTGTCCCGTGTCATCTACCGTTTAGTAGTAAACACCAACTGTTTCACCATGACCTATGCATGCATCACCAGCAACGGCGTGTCGGTATGGAACAGCATCTTACGGGCGATCGAAGGATTGAACATACGTGCCAGGATATTCCGGCGATAGGTACTGAGCGCTATCACGTCGATATGTTCGTCCCGCACAAACTTTTCGATTGCCAGCAACAGGTCGCCGTCGGCCAGCACCGTATGGGTGATATGTGCTTGCGGATACTGCTTCTTGAAATACTCGTTGACTCCGGTCAGCCGTATTTCATTCCATTCGTTCTTACTTGTCGAGATATTGAACAAATGAATGTGGGCATTGTACGGTTTGATGATTTCCATAAACTCATCGAATGCCACCAAGTCGCGTTGATTGAAGGAAGTGGCAAAAGCTATATTTTTAGCTTCGCTCAAATCTTCAAAAGGCACATTTTCGGGAATGGCCAGGACAGGAACCTTATTCACCTCGATCACTTCACCCGTGACACTGCCGATCAGGTCCATATCTTTCTGGCTCTTTCCACGAGTCCCCATCACGATCAATGACGGATGGTATTCCTTGCTATAGGCAATGATCTCTTCTTCCGGCAAACCTTCGCGGAGCACATAATTGTATTTCACTTTAGGAAGTTCACCAGAGTGTATCTTGCGGTTGATCAATGTACAGATGTTTTCCATATCGATCTGGACACGCTTCAGGACATTCTGCGCCGTCTCTTCCTCGTTCACCTGATAAGCCAATGTGTCGCCCATCGGAATAGCAGACGGGAAATAAGGGCTGAAATAAGCGTGCATGATCATCACTTCGGCTCCGACTTTATGGGCATAGTTGATTCCCAATTCACACGCTTTGATAGAATAGTCGGAAAAGTCTATCGGTATCAATATCTTCTTTTCCTGATGACCGGCTTTTTCCTCTTGTTCGGCATCCTCGCTAAGCCATTTACTGTCTTCGATGATACGCAAGGCATGAGGCAGATCGCTTTCTTTAATTCGCACACGTACACCAGCCGAAACTACCGGTTGGATTTGGTTCACATTGTGTATGTAAACTTCAATCCCCTCTGTTTCAAGCATCGTTTTGAGAATCTGAGCTTTCTCAAACGTGTGAATCGCTAACGTTACTAATTTATCTTCCATACTCGTGTGTTTTTATAAATTAAACAATCGGAAATCACTAAATGTTGAGAAAAAAAAATTCCCACAGCGTCTTTTCAGATTCAGCTATGGGATTTCTTTGTAAAATGAATTTCTTTACGCTTGCTGTGCTTCCGACACTTCCTCGTTTTCAGCAAGTATCTGCAAAGCACGCTCGAATATTGTGGTATCGTCCAACACTACCAAGCCTCCGTCTGGTCCCGGTTCAATATGTATTCCACAACTTTTGCCATCTTTAAAATTATGCCCGCCGAAATAGTTGCGAACTGTTTCAACAGAGATTCCCAGTTCATCAGCAATACGGTGAGTACTTCCGTCAGGCAGGCTGTCTTTCAGTCTGCGAAGTTCATTAAATGTAATAGTTTTTGTCATGGCTTCCTTATTTTGAAGGTTAATTACTTTGTTTAATTTCATGCCACTAACTTAGTCATTATAAATTACAGCAACAAAATTATTCCGTGTAAATAAATATGCTTTACGACATGTATCACTTTTGCAGGCAAGCCGCAAGCGGCACATTAAAAATAATAATGATCAGGACCGTCACATATATTGCATAGACTATGAGACGGATACGTTTCTTCGAATACAGCGGTTCCCCTTTATTCACCCCCACAGGAAGTAATTTCGAACGACTGAAAGAATAGAGCTTGTAGACCAGATAACCGAAGAACACACCCGAAATAGCACCCGGCACGATATCCGAAATGAAATGAACCCCGAGATAAACCCGTGTATAAGCGGTAAGAACCGCCCAGAAAAAGATTGTCCAGCCGAACAACTTATCCCGCATGATCAATGCCATAAGAGTCGCAAAACCGAAAGCGTTCGCAGCATGGCTGGAGATAAATCCGTAAAGTCCTCCCCGGTATCCGAAAAACAGTTTTCACCTGATCCATAAAATCAGGATGGTGAGTCGGGCGGAAACGTGTGAAGACAGGCTTACAGACGTGAGAGGCAAACTGGTCGCACAGCGTAACGACCAATACGATCGCCAATAGGATCAATAATGACTCACGCCAGTTCTTTTTATAGATCAGAACCAACAGGATCAGAAAGGCTAACGGCAGCCAAACTGCCTTTCCTGTGAAAATCCACATAAAACGATCCAGAAAAGCAGAGTCGCTGCCGTTAAGCGCAAAGAACGCGTCGCGTTCGTAAATTAGTATTTTCTCAACCATTGAAAAAGGAGATTTGTGATTTGTGATTTATAATTTATGCGTCAATGATAAATCATAAGTTATAAATCACAAATCCTAAATGATTTCCATGTCTTTGCTGGGCATCCATCCTACATTTCCATCTTCCATTTCTATTTCATTCCAGTCTCCCAACTTGCTCTTGATAGAGACCTTCGTTCCTTCATGCAGAATAAACAAGTCGGTTCCGCTTGCATCGGGAGAACTTTTCACTGTCACTGTCGGAGCAAACACGATCGCGCTCTTCCGGTTTACCAGCTCGTCCTTCTGGTTGCCGGCAAAGATATTGGCAAAGATGACCAACACCAAGAATACCAGCCCCAGATAAAAACCCGATCTTCTTCAAATGAATCCACTTGGAGAAGAAGAACAGGATCAGACAGCCGATAAAAAGGATAAAACAAACAATACCGATTTGCGCCCACGAATCGGCAGCCCCCATGTTCTGAACCTTGTCGAACCAACGGTGCAGGAAGAAATCGCCCACCGGCTCGATCTTGTCTACAGACTTCTGACGTGCCAGCTGCAAATTGAAACGGATATCCCCGTCTCCCGGATCCAGTAGCAAAGCCCGCTCGTAATTCAGGATGGCCGGGGCAATCTTGTTCTCCTTATAATAGGCATTACCTAAGTTATAGTAAATCTCAGCCGATTCGCCATGCGTTTTCAGAAGCCCTTCGTAGAGTTCGATAGCCTTGCCATAGTCTTCTTTCGTATAGGCAACTTCCGCCTCTTTAATCGTCGCCTCTTGAGCAAATGCCCCTAAGGTAACGAATTGAACCAGCAGAAAGAATACGATCTTTTTCATATTTATATTCATCTTCATCGCGTTACTTTTTAATTGTATTTTCCATTTTACCAATGGCATCCACTGTCTGTTCATATAGCTTATCCATTGCATCCGAAGCCTGTGCCGGAGCATAGCGGGCAAACTCGCAAGTGTTCAGGATATCCATAAATTCTTTGATCAAAGCGTCGTCCACACCATATTTTGCCAGTTCCGTTTCGACATTATCCTTTGTCAGGTTGGCCTGAGGTATACTCAACTTGTCGCTCAGGTAGCCCCACAAGGCACGAAGCACTTCGTCATAGAATTCTTCTTTCTTGTTTTCCTTCATCAGCTTGCCGGCATTTTTCAGACGTCTTACCGCCATCTTATTGGCTTTCTTCGTACGGACCAATGCCAGGTTGGAATTTTCCTTCACCTGCTTGCGGTAGATGAAGAAGAAAACAATGAACAGGATTGCCGGAATCAGATAGCACATATAGTACATGAATGAGCCGAAGAACAGTTCATTATTCGGAACAAAATGAATGCCGTTCACTTTCAGATAACGGATATCCTTACCCAGGTATTTAACACTCTCCTTGTTGCTGAAGTTAGAAACGACAGGAGAAGATGTTACCCCCCCCCTTGCCCTGCTCTACGTGAAGTTTGTATGGTTCGGATGTAATTGTCTTATAGGAACCGGTCTTCGTATCGAAATAAGAGAATGCGACAGCCGGAATTTCAAAATCGCCTGCGTAACGCGGGATGGCCATATATTCGATCGTCTTCGTTCCGGAAGTTCCTGCCGCGGTAGTCTTGATGTCCACTTCCACCTTCGGATCATAAACGTCGAAATCGTTCGGGAAAGCGACTTCCGGATTCTTTACCAGCTTGATGTTTCCATTACCGGAAATCTTCACCTTCACGGTAACGGCATCATCTGTCTTTACATTATTGGAACTGATGCTGGAGGTCATTGTGAAATTGCCTACCGCACCGGAGAACGACGCCGGTTTACCCGACGGCAACGGCTTGACATCGATCGTTACAGGGGGCGTTGTCAATTCTTTCTTTACATCTATATAAGACGACGAACCGAAGAAATCATCGAATACACTGCTTCTCTGTCTGGCCGGTCCGGGCACACGCAAAACAATATCCAGTTTCCCGGAAGGGATCGTAATCTTCCCTGAACGCTGAGGGTACAGCACCGTCTGTTTTATAATGGCAGTCCCGTAGTTCTTTCCCTTATAGTTCTCCATTACCAGTTGCTTATTTTGCGGCAATTCTACCTCTTGGGCAAGGAAACCTGTAAATTCGGGGAATTTAGGCTGGTCGATTCCTCCGATATCTTTTCTTACATACAATTTAAATGTAACCAAAATACCTTCCTGTTCATATACATTCCGGTTTGAAACTTCCATTCTTACAAAATAATCATCCTTTCCTATACCAGTTCCGGCTTGTCCGCCATTTGCTTCGGCAGCCTTGTCCGGAGGAAGTACTTTTACACTTAACGAATTGGATGTGTAATTCGCTCCTTTTACCTTGATAGAAGCTGCCCCAATATTAAACGTACCCTCTTTCTTCGGCATCAGGATATAAGTAAATGTGTAAGCTACCTCCGAAGAAACATTTCCATTAATAATCTGAGTACTCGAACTTGTGGCAAGAGACGGCCCCATCAGTACTTCGAAATCCGTAAGTTCGGGTATCCGCAAATCGCTTGCCTTCGCTTCAGCATTTACGGTATACGCCAATCTGAATTGTTGCCCCATCACAACAGCATTCGGAGCGACTGCCTTAAAGGTCACATCAGCGGCCTTTGCCATCACCCCGGCTGTTAGAAATAGAACGAATAAGAAAGCTAATCTTCTCATTATATTGTTGTTTTTTCTGTTTTCTGTATCAATTACCATTCTTTATCTGTCTTGCGACGTTGTTGCTGTTGTGCCTGTGCTTTCTTCACTTTCTCCTGCGTATCCTTTTCATCTTGCAGGAAGGCATCGAGCATCTGCTGCGCATTGTCCTGACTCATCTGTTCATTTTGCTGTTGCTCTTGCTGAGTCTTATTTTCTTTCTTGTCGTCTTGCTGTTGCTGCTGCTGATCTTGTTGCTGTTGATCATCCTTATTTTCCTGATCTTCTTTCTTGTCCTGGTTCTGCTGATCCTGGTTTTGATCCTGATTCTCATTTTGCTGATTTTCCAGCAACTTCTGGGCTAGTGCCAGATTGTAGCGGGTCTCGTCATCGGCCGGATTCAAA
>ENA-OQDT01001910-OQDT01001910.1-human-gut-metagenome-genome-assembly--contig:-NODE-1910-length-11392-cov-1.759964_pt1 | contig 11392 bp, 13 predicted proteins | sample MGYA00242786_ERZ504617 | MGnify/ENA primary metagenome ERZ504617 (study PRJEB26092, sample SAMD00036337) | human gut metagenome | host: Homo sapiens | study: EMG produced TPA metagenomics assembly of... | reverse complement strand
CAAAAATGATTCATTTGCCTGTTATAATTATGCCATTTCCCTTTTCTTATCCATCATCTTTGTTGTTTTATGAAGCAAAGCATCCTTTTTTGCTTTTTAAATGTTTAAATGTTGTATCTATTATTTATAGGTAGTTGGTAGACTACTAATAAGTATTTGTCTGACTAAGGCAGGTTGAGTTTTTTTAGTGAATTTGGCATAGGTATACTAAAAAAACGCAGAGTGTATTTCTCTGCGCTTTTTTTGCTTTTTATGAAATGTTATTTATAACTCGATAACCAATGACTCTCTTGGTCCCATTGTCAGCGATTCACCGAATGCAACTGTCTTTCCACTAAGAATATCTTTTCCTTGTTTGGAATCTTTCAATATTTCTTTGTAGAATTTCAAAGGAACAGTAGTTTCGGCATCTGTACCATTCAACATTACGAATACGGTTTTACCTTCGTGCTGGCGGGCATACGCGTAAACACCATTCTGAACCATGAATTGCACCATGCTACCTTTGGCGATAACATCGTTTCCTTTACGCCAGTTCAATAAGGTCTTGTAGAAGTTATAACATTCGTTCTGTATCTTGCTGCGTCCTGCGGCTGTCAGTGCAGTTTCTGTATCGCCAGTCCATCCACCGGGGAAGTCCTTACGAACGTATCCGTCACTCTTGCTCTTTACACCGTTCATCATGATTTCCGTACCATAGTAGAGTTGCGGAATGCGGCGGGTGGTAAGTAGCAAGGTAGAAGCTTGTTTCAGCATTGGCAGATTGTCGCCTTCACCCAGAAAGCGGTCGGTATCATGGTTTTCGATAAATGCCAGTACGGAAGCGGGGTTGGGGTAGAGGAAGTCGTATACGAAGCTATTGTACACGCGATCCAGACCTTTGAACCATGTTTCGGTCTGCTCGTTCTTGGCAGTGTTGATTTTATCGAAGAAGCTGAAGTCCATGACGGTTTTCAGGTTACTGTTCTTCGGGGCAGAGAGTTTGGAATCCATTTGCCACCAGGCTGTATAAGCCGGTTCGGTAACCCAAGTTTCGCCTACGGTGTTGTAGTTGGGGTATTCTTCGTTCAGCTCTTTCATCCAGTTGCTCATGGCGTCATAGTCGGCATAAGGATAAGTGTCCATGCGGATACCGTCGATATTGGCATACTCAATCCACCAGAAGCTATTCTGTACCAGGTAGCGATATACGTGCGGGTTCTTTTGATTAAGGTCCGGCATAGCGGTAACAAACCAACCGTCGTTCATCTGGTCGAAATCGTATTGTGAAGTATAAGGATCAACGTGCGGAGTCAGTTTGAAAGAAGTCTGCACGAAGTTCTTTTCATGATCGGGATTGTTGAACCAGTCTTTAGACGGCATATCTTTAATCCATGGATGTTCTACGCCGCAGTGGTTGAAGATCATATCCATTACAATCTTGATACCGCGGTCGTGGCATTTGGATATCAGTTGCTGATACTCTTCGTTGGTGCCGAAACGCGGATCAACTTTATAGTAATCGGTAGTAGCATAGCCGTGGTACGAACCGCCGGTCATGTTGTTTTCCAGTACCGGAGTGAACCAAAGAGCGGTTATACCTAGGTCGGAGAAGTAATCCAGATTTTGCTCGATACCTGCAAGGTCACCACCATGGCGGGCGTTCGGATCATTGCGGTCTACTTTGTATTCGGCCATGCCGGGGATTTGGTCATTGTCCGGATTACCGTTTGCAAAGCGGTCGGGCATCAACAGGTAGAGGGCGTCGGAAGCATCAAAACCTTTGTGTTCACAGCTTTTCTTGCCGCGTGCTTTCAGTTCATACTCTTTGACGATTTTCTTTTTGCCTTGTGCAAAAGTGAGAGCTACTTTACCGGGTTTCATATCTTTCTCCAGGCTCAGGTAGACAATCAGGTAGTTCGGGCTTTCCAGCTTGACAGTGCTGCTCAAAGAAACGCCGGGATAGTTGACAGTAACGGAAGAGTTACCGATGTCTTCACCGTAGACCATAAGTTGGAGTTCGGGATTTTGCATTCCGGCGTACCAAAACGGAGGGTCGATTTTGTTTACGTTCATAGCTGCATACGTACTAAGGGAAAGTAAAAACGTTCCCAGGATAAGGAATAATTTTTTCATGATATTAGCTTTTCGTTATTATATCCGTATTTTGGTGCTAATATAAGCAAATAGCGGAGAAAGCTGCCGCTACTCCGCTATTATATACTTTATAATGTTATGCAAACGTTTTCACTTCTTTACTGTGTCTCTGGAAGTTTCTGTCTTTTTCGTATTTGTTGGTACTGCAATCACTTTCCCCTGAAAGAAGTCATCCACTTTCTTTTTCTCGCGAAGATCTTTCAGCCAAGTTTCGGCCGCACCATAATAAGTACTTAATCCTAATATTACATTTCCTTTATCATCTGTTTCGGGTTGCTCACTGCTGTTTTTGGGACGCGTTTTAAGGAAAGCCTCCAGACAACGTTCTGTATTCTTTTTATCTTTCAACTGATATTGGTAAACATATGCCATGTCATACAAGAGCTTATGATTTTCTATATCATATTTATCATATCTGTCTTGCATCGTTTTGATTTGCTCTTTAGGCATTAGTGCCATTTTATAGCAGTCTGTGAGGCCGACATAGAGGCGTACCATAGCACTATCGGGTGGGGTAGCATATGCCACAGCTTCTTCCAGATATGCAACTCCTTGATCCTTCCATGACGTTTTTGGAACAGGAGCGTCCTAAATAATATAGCAGATTCACATTACGCTTATCATATTGGCGAGCTACTTCCAGTATATCATGTGCTTCATAAAACTTTTCTACTGCGTAGTAACTGACTCCTAAATAATAACAGGTGGTAAATGTACTGTCTCCTAGGCTTAGTAACTGTTCGTATCTCTGTATTGCGGTCTGATAATCTTTCATCAGGCAGTATGCCAATGCATTTTGTTGGTTTACAACAATGTTTGTACTGTCTATTTGGCGGTATTTTTCAGTAGCTTCGATAGCATAATTATAAAATGCTCCTTCGATGTGCAGTCTTGCTGCTTTGGCAGCAGCCAGAAAATCGTTGGGATATTTTTCCTGTATGTTTTCATAGCATCCCAATGCAGCTAAAATATCATCTACCCCTTCAAAACTTTGAGCTTGTAGATGTAATGCAACAGCCGAGCTATCTGTTTCTGTAAGTAGACTGCTCTCTCCCAATGCTTCATCGAATTTCCGCTGATTCAGTAATAGAGTAATGTATTGAATACGGGCATATTTATTATCCGGATTCAGGTCCACTGCCTTTTGATAATATTTTAATGCCTGTTTGTTTTTTAATAATGACTTGCAGCACTCTGCTGCTTCAATATAAGCTCGTGGATTCAGAGAATCTTGCATCACGACTTCTTCATATACTTGAAGCGCTTCCCTGTTGTTGCCAAGACTTTTCAGCGCTTTCCCTTTCTGATAGAGTAGGGGAACAGTCGGCGTCTCTTGATCAATAAGCGTCAATGCCGTCTCATAATCATAGTTTGCCATTGCTTCCTGAATAGGGTTGGTATTTTGTGCCATCAGCAATGAAGAGGCACTGAAAAAGAGTAGAATAAAGAGTTTCCGCATAGTCTTTTTTATCTTTAAAGTAATTGCTTAATTGGCTGCAAGTTACTAAAAAGATTTACTTTACGAAATGTTCGTAGCTTCTTTTAGATAGATTAACGAATAAAAATAGCGCCCCTTCAGACGAAGGAGCGCTAAAATATACCGGATGTTTTGAATGGTAAAGATACCACTCAAAGCACATGTCTTTTACATTAAGAATCCCAGTAAGATACCGGCAGCTACTGCTGAACCGATTACGCCTGCAACGTTCGGACCCATGGCGTGCATCAGCAGGTAGTTTGTAGAATCATATTCCAGACCTACTACCTGAGAGATACGTGCCGAGTCGGGCACGGCAGATACACCTGCATTACCGATCAACGGATTGATCTTATTGCCCTTCTTGAGGAAGAGGTTGAAGATCTTAACGAAGATCACACCTGATGCGGTAGCAATGATAAATGACAGTGCACCGAGGGCGAAGATCTTGATGGAGTCGAGTGTCAGGAACTCGGAAGCCTGAGTAGAGGCACCTACGGTCAAACCTAACAGGATAGTGATAACGTCAATCAGCGGACCGCTGGCTGTGTTAGCCAGACGACGGGTTACACCACTTTCTTTCAACAGGTTACCGAAGAACAGCATACCCAGCAGAGGCAGACCGGAAGGAACCAGGAAGCAGGTCAGCAACAGACCGATAATCGGGAAAATCACTTTCTCTGTATGAGAAACGGCACGTGGCGGTTTCATACGGATAACGCGTTCGTGCTTGGTGGTGAGCAGACGCATGATAGGCGGCTGTATCACCGGAACTAACGCCATATAAGAGTAGGCGGATACCGCAATGGCTCCCATTAAGTTAGGTGCCAGCTTGGACGAAAGGAAGATAGCCGTCGGACCATCTGCTCCACCGATGATACCGATAGCACCGGCCTGCATCGGGTCAAATCCCATTTCCAATGCGATCATGTATGCACCGAAGATACCAAACTGGGCAGCTGCACCGATCAGCATCAGCTTCGGATTGGAGATCAGCGCCGAGAAGTCTGTCATGGCACCGATACCTAAGAAGATGAGCGGTGGATACCAGCCGGACGTTACTCCCTGATACAATATGTTCAATACAGAACCTTCTTCATATATACCGACTTTTAGTCCGGCGTCCATATTGAACGGGTATATTACCGATCAGGATACCGAATCCGATAGGAATTAACAACATCGGCTCGAACTCTTTGGCTACAGCCAAATAGATGAAGAACAAGCCAACGAGGATCATCACGATATGACCAACTGTCGCGTTGGCAAATCCCGTGTAGGTCCAGAAGTCGGCAAGGTTATTTCCTAAAAAGTTATAAAATCTCCCATATTATTCAATAATTACGAGGTCATTACCTTCAAGAACAGAATCTCCCTTGTTGACATTGATAGCAGTCACTTTGCCGTCTTTGTCTGCATTGATATTGTTTTCCATCTTCATGGCTTCCAATATAATGATAGTCTGTCCTCTTTTCACTGTATCACCTACATTTACTTTGATGTCAAGGATAACGCCTGGTAGCGGGGACTTAACGCCTGATTTGCCTGTAGAAGGAGCAGCCGGTTTTACTACCGGTGTGGTAGGAGCAGCCGGTGAGTTAGGCATAGGACGTACTACTACCGGTTTGGGAGCAGTTTTCGGTTGTTTCTCCATTTCTACTTTGTAGTGCGTACCGTTCACTTCTACATGAGCGATATTATCTTCAATATCTCCGATGGTTACTTTGTATGAGTTACCGTTGATTTTATATTTATATTCTTTCATCGTTTTATCTTTTTAGGGAATGATTTACTTTCTGTTAGGATTTTCACGCAAGGTGTAAATCTTCGAACTCCACGGTGAATAACTGCGTTTCACACGAGTGATGGTCAGCACCGTTTCTTCTACGTCGTGTACCTCATCCTGCATTTCGTGTAATGCCATTGAAATAGCAGCATAAACTTCACCCGGAGCCTGTGAAAGCTCTTTCGCTTCGACTTTATCGATGCCTTTAGCCTTCATCGCATTGCGTTTGCTCAGGTTGACAGCAACTTTACCTACCACCTTGAAGGCAATGAAGAGAAGAATCAATCCGCAGAATACTACGCTCATGGCTGAAATAGACATACCGATACCGACTGAGTCATGTTCTTCGAACTTTTCCATCTTGGCATTACTGTCAAGGGTTTTGTTGTTCGTGCTCGGGGTTACGTATTTGTCTTTGCTTCCGCCTTTTACTTCCCAGTCTGCTGCTCCGTCACTTATGCGTGCATAAGACTGGTTGGGACCTAAAGTTCCTGCTGGTATGACAACTTGATCCAGTAGCTTTCTGCCTGAATCAAAAAGACCGACCCAATTGGCTGTTTCGGGGTTCAGTTTGAAGCTGGTATGGAAGGTTCCACGATTAGGTTCGCCATCTGCCCAAAATAACGCATGTTGGCGTGGCTTTACTAATGTAAGTATGTCACCTTTCGGGATAAAATAGGTTACTGTATCGCCCGGCTGGCTGCTTACTTTCAATAAACAAGCTGCTAAGTCTGCGCTACCGTATGATTTGTTGAATATTTCAATCCATGCACTGTGCAAGCCGTAGTCATCCTGAAAGTTGTTTTGATTGTCTATCAGGACTTCATTCAGCAATAGCTTATTGTTCGACTTTTGCTCTCCGCAGGAAGTCAATCCAATCAGCAACAGCAGAGAAAGGAATATTCCGATTTTGGTTTTGTTCATAATCGTTCTTGTTTTAATGTGAAAAGTTGGATTACAACGGAATATTACCATGTTTCTTCGCCGGGTTAGACAGTTTCTTAGTCTGCAACTGCTGCAAAGCACGGATCACGCGGAAACGTGTGTTACGGGGTTCGATGACATCATCGATGTAACCATACTTAGCTGCATTATAAGGATTGGCAAACAGTTTTGTATATTCTGCTTCTTTTTCGGCAAGGAACTGAGCCGGATTTTCCTGGTCTTTGGCTTCACGCGCGTACAATACTTCTACTGCACCTGCACCACCCATTACAGCGATTTCAGCTGTTGGCCAAGCATAGTTCATGTCACCACGAAGTTGTTTACAACTCATCACGATGTGAGAACCACCGTAAGATTTACGCAATGTGATTGTTACTTTAGGTACGGTAGCTTCACCGTAAGCATACAGCAGTTTGGCACCATGAAGGATGACGCCATTGTATTCCTGACCTGTTCCCGGAAGGAATCCCGGTACGTCTACCAACGACACGATAGGGATATTGAAAGCATCGCAGAAACGAACGAAACGTGCGCCTTTGCGAGATGCGTTGCTGTCGAGTACACCGGCAAGGAATTTAGGCTGATTGGCTACAATACCTACAGACTGACCGTTGAAACGGGCAAAACCGATAATGATATTCTTGGCATAGTCTTTCTGGATTTCCAGGAATTCGCCGTTGTCTACGATAGCGCTGATAACCTCGTACATATCATACGGTTTGTTGGGGCTGTCGGGGATAATATCGTTCAGAGAATCTTCCAGACGGTCGATCGGATCTGTGCAATCCACGTATGGAGCTTCTTCGAGGTTGTTTTGAGGAATATAGCTCAGAAGTGTGCGGATCAATGCCAGACCTTCTTCTTCTGTTTTGGCAGTGAAATGAGTAACACCCGATTTGGTAGAGTGAACGCTTGCTCCGCCGAGGTTTTCCTGGCTTACGTCTTCACCGGTTACAGTTTTCACTACTTTCGGACCTGTAAGGAACATATAAGAAGTACCTTCCATCATCAGTGTGAAGTCTGTCAGTGCCGGAGAATAAACAGCACCGCCGGCACAAGGCCCGAAGATACCGGAAATCTGCGGAATGACACCCGAAGCGAGGATATTGCGCTGGAAGATTTCTGCGTAACCTGCCAAAGCGTTAATACCTTCCTGGATACGTGCACCGCCCGAGTCATTGATACCGATACAAGGAGCACCCATCTTCATTGCCTGATCCATAATCTTACAGATCTTCAGTGACATTGTTTCCGACAGTGAACCTGCAGTAACGGTAAAGTCCTGTGCAAAAAGATATACGAGACGACCTTCGATAGTACCGCAACCGGTTACTACACCATCACCCGGATAGTGCTTTTTCTCCATGCCGAAGTTCGTGCATCTGTGCTCAACGAACATGTCCATTTCTTCGAAGCTACCTTCATCCAACAGCATGGCTATACGCTCACGCGCTGTGTATTTCCCTTTTTCATGTTGCTTCGCAATTGCTTTTTTCGCCGCCTCCGATGCGTGCAACGGCACGGCGTTCAATAAGCTCTTTAATCTTTTCAAGTTGATTACTCATGAGTTCTTGTTGGTTTTTTTAGAGTTTATGATTAGTGTTCGCAGAGTTCTGTCAGCACACCCAGTGTTGATTTCGGGTGAAGGAAAGCGATGTTCAGACCTTCGGCACCTTTGCGGGGAGCCTTGTCAATCAGACGGATTTCTTTGCTTTCTGCTTCTGCCAAAGCATTAGCTACGCCATCTTCTACGGCAAATGCTACGTGATGAACACCTGCACCTTTGTTTTTCAATAAATTTAGCAATGGTGCTTTCGGGGCAAGTCGGCTCCAACAATTCGATTTTTGTTTCACCTACCTTTAAAAAAGCGGTTCTTACTTTTTGATCTTCTACTGTTTCGATGTTGTAACATTTCAGACCCAATACGTTTTCGTAGTAAGGAAGGGCTTCTTCGATGCTTTTTACAGCAATGCCCAGATGCTCAATGTGTGAAATCTTCATAACTATAATTTTTTTATATGGTTTAATTATGTGCTTATATGGCATAAAACAGCACAAAGAAAGACATTTCTTGTCTAATAAAGAAATATTTCTGCATTTAATTATTGGGGAATAAAGCATAAAAAATGCTCCGGATGGGTGACAAAGACGGGTTTTGTAATCTTGAGATTACATTTAGACATAAAACTTGACCAGAAGATTATTCAGCCATGGCCAGCTGATACGGAACCAGCGGCGGGTACTGCTTTGTTTGCCTCCGAAACGGAGTACGAAATCACGATAACCATGCTTGCGGAAGGGAAGTCCTACATCCATGAACTCCATGTGACGGAATCCCCGTTCATGGGCATCTTCAAGTGCTTTCCATACTGCCAGTATGCCGGGTGACTGCAGTGCATAGGTCTTTCGCATTCCTCCTGAAAACCAGATAAAAGCATTTTCGCCGGAATAGATGCAGACGGAGCCGCCGATAATCTTTTCCTTGTATTTTACGATGAATATTTTTGCCTGTTTTCCTCTGATAAGCATGCTGTTCATGTGGCGGAAAAAGTCATTGGCAGGGAAATATCTCCGTATTCGTGAAGAATAAACTTTGTGCAGCATCCGCGAGAATTCCTTAATCTCTTCCACCGTATGGGCTTCTACTACTTTGGCTCCGTTTTTGAGCCCTTTCCGGATCTGACGGATACGTGATGGGCTGAAACGGTCTTCCGCTTTCTGCGTACTATGCAGAGAGTTACGGACACGCAGCCAGTTGACCGGAAAAAAGTCGTTCTTTCGGAAGAAACGGTAACCGAACATGGAATTATCCAGATTGCGGAATTCAATAAGAATGCAGGTGCGTGATGCTTCTTGTGTGAGATGCTCCAGCATTTCACCGAAAATTTCTTCCTCCTTCTCTTTACTTGCCGGTAGAGAAGTGTCCAGAAATTCACCTGCACCATATACCACACATTGTTTGACAAGAGAGGAGGGAAGCCACTTTTTGGTCTTGCGTATGGCGGCAAGCAGGCGTGCTACAGGTCTGCCTTCTTCTGTTGCCACTATCAGTAGCGGGGTATATCCCGGAGTCGATTCATAGATCTGAAACAACTCCTTGGAATGAAAAGTATTGGTTCCCGGTAAATCAGGAATGTCTTTTCCGCGATAATATGTTGTTAGTTTAAGTGGCATCCAAATACAAATTTACACTTTTTATTCTTCATTCAACAATAAAAAAGAGAATTTGTTGGCTTAGCCTAAAATTTGTCTTTTTATCCTTTGCATATATTTGAGGAAAAAAAGGCTTGGAAAAGCGAATTTTTGTATTATTGTCGTCCTTTGTGAGTACAGAAGTAAAATGGAAACGTCTATGTAAAAGATTATGCTAATTGTATTTTACTAAACAAAGGAAAATTAATATTAATTTTAAATTAAAACGAATGAGAGAGAATGCATTTGTTGAAGCGTGGAAGACACAGCATAGACGCGTTTCCATGATTTTAGGGCTGACTTTATTGTGTGCCCCTTCTGCCATATCTGTTATGCAGAAAATGGTGTGAATGATATTACTGTGCAAGCCGTCATGCAGACAAAGACAGTGAAAGGAACTGTTTTAGATGAAAATGGAGAACCGTTGATCGGTGTTTCTATTGTGGTGAAAGGTACAAGTACAGGTACGATAACTGATTTTGACGGTAAGTTCTCCATTAATCTTCCGGCCGGAAGTAAAGAACTGGTTGTTTCTTATATCGGATATAAAGAACAGGCTATCATTGTGAGCGGAAATGCCCCGCTGAATATAAAGATGGTTCCGGATACACAGGCTTTGGATGAGGTAGTGGTCATCGGTTACGGTACGGTAAAGAAACGTGATTTGACAGGTGCGGTTGCTTCTGTGAAATCAGAGGATATCACCATGAATCCGGGCGTGAATCCGATGGATGCGCTGCAAGGTAAAATTGCAGGTCTGGATATCACTAATTCTTCAGGTCAGGCAGGTTCGTCACCGACAGTTCAGTTGCGTGGTACCCGCTCTTTACAGTTGGATGAGGATGGTAATATCTCTTCAGATGCATTTAAGCCGACTTATATTATCGATGGTATGCCGGGTGATATTGCTACCTTGAATCCCAATGATATTGAATCTATCGAAGTACTGAAAGATGCATCTTCTACAGCTATCTACGGTTCAAGTGGTGCGAATGGTGTTATTATCGTGACTACGAAAGGATCCAAGAGTGGAAAAACCGGTCATCAATTTTAATGCTTATGCCGGAACGACTATGGGTGCCCGAGTTCCTAAGATGCGTACGGGTGACTCATACATTAATTATATAAAAAGATTCTTATAAGCTTGTCGGTACTACTAATGAGGAGGAAATTTTCGGTGAAAGATACGATGCCATCAAAAACAACCAATGGGTAAACTGGGGACGATGAAGTATTACACTCAGGTTTGAAGCAGAATTATAGTATTTCCGTTGCCGGAGGTACTGAGTAAGACGAAAGCCTATTTCTCGTTGAACTATACTGATGAGAAGAGTATGTATGAGAATGATGACTATAAAGTGTACTCTACCCGTGTCCGTATAGATCAGGAAATCAATAAATGGATGAATGCCGGTATTAATGTTCAGGCATCTTTCTCCAACAAGAATTCACGTAATGCCGTTTTGGAAAGAGCATTGTTTGCCACCCCGTTAGGTACTCCTTATAATGAAGACGGCTCTATCACGGAATTCCCGATTCCAGGTTCATCATCAGACCCGAATCCGTTAGCAGACGAACAGGATGGAGTATATAAGAATAATACTAAAGCAGGAAGGGCTTATGTTGACGCTTATCTTGAATGGAAACCGGTAAAAGGATTGTCTGTCAAGTCACAGCTTGGAGGCAGTTATTCTCAATCTCGTGCCGGTAAATTTATGGGAGAAGGCTCCTATAATGTGTTGAAAGGCAGTACGGTGGCATATGGCGAAGCTACCAATAAGACGGGATATAATTACAAATGGGAAAACATAGTAACTTATCACAATACATTTAATAAGGAATCATGACCTGACGG
>ENA-OQDT01001909-OQDT01001909.1-human-gut-metagenome-genome-assembly--contig:-NODE-1909-length-11408-cov-2.467778_pt1 | contig 11408 bp, 15 predicted proteins | sample MGYA00242786_ERZ504617 | MGnify/ENA primary metagenome ERZ504617 (study PRJEB26092, sample SAMD00036337) | human gut metagenome | host: Homo sapiens | study: EMG produced TPA metagenomics assembly of... | reverse complement strand
AGGCATAGAGGCACCGGCATCAGTATATTTCTTGGATTGTGAAGATAATCGACAATTTCGGCAAGATTTCTTTGCCTCATCTTCACCGGCAACATCATCAAAATGGATGCCTTCAGTAGACTGAACATAAACTCTGGCGTTGCTCTTTCCCATGCCAAAGGCCATGGAATTTTTCCACCGGCTTGCTCTAAAAGCTTCTTCCAAGGTATTGTCCAAGAACAACGAAGATAACCATAGGGAGAATAAAGGTTAATAGAAAAGCTCATGATAGGAGACATTGTCTGCTCGATATCCTTTGAGAATGTAGCACCAGACTGATAAAGTCGTTCTGTGAGATTTGGATCATCCATGACACCTGTTTTGTATATGTTGTCATTATTTTTATCGGTAAAGATGATCTGAGAATCCTCAACCTCAACGCGTCCGATGTTTTTCTTTTCCGTCATACTCATAAATGTTCCGTAGTCAACCTCAGTCACCTGACGCGATAATAAAAGCGGGGAGACGAAGAAATTGAATGCAGCCAGTACAAGCAGGACAATCACGTAATAGTAAATCAACGGTTTCTTTGGTGATTTTACCTCTTTCATGGTAGTACCCCTTTCTTAGTTTTAAACAAGATTATTTTGCTGGAGTTCAATTTTGCTGGCCTCTTTCTGCTCCTGAATTGCCTTTAAGGATAGAAGTAGTGCGCGGTCAGCAGCGAGAATTGCAAAATCAAGCGCGTATTCCGCAAGCAGCGCAGTGTTTTCAGCATTTTCATTCCACGTAGCTTCGGGGTCGCTCTCGGCGGCATTGTGCATTCGTTCCTGGACGTCATTGTACATGGAGATAAGAGCCTGAATTTTGGGTACTTTACATTCCTTCAGACGATAGCGTATTGCATCCTGCTCCAAATTATATTCTTCTGTCAGAGCATTTAATTCACACATCAGTGCGGAGATATCTTCGTGTTCACCATCGTCAATTCGTTCATGGAGATGACGGAGTTTTTCGTCAAGTTCAATCATTTTTGCAGCAAACATAGCATCGTGCCTCCTTTTCTTTGCTAGTTTTATTATAGAAAGAAAGGCACATCAAAACAATAGTCACAATTTGTATTGTGTATGGACAGAATTTAAAAAGTGTAAAAAGATTTATTAGTGTGTTTTGTTTTTGACATACTCCCACGGTTAAAACCGTGGGCTTTCCCGCCCGACTTTTGTAAAGAATTGAGCCAGATCACGTACGATTTCATCCATGTGAGCGGAATCATCCTTAGACCAAGTGCGGACAAGACCTAAAAAAGCGAGACTGTGATAGCAGAAGGAGAAGCTTTCTTTGTGATGATGTCAGGCTGTCTGAAATCAAGAGAGGAAGAAGCAGATTCGTTAGTCAGCTGATCGAAAAAAGAATAAAATTGTTCAAGTAAAAGTGGCTCAAGCTCACTTTGATAGCTGGTAGAAATGGTGCGCTGAATCAGTGGATGGGCATTAAGCGCAACGCTTAACAGGTAACGAATTTTATCTTCAAGCGTTGGCTGGGCAAGACAATTTTCCAAAAGCTCCTTAGAACCCTGCTCCATCATGTAGCAGATAAGATCTGGAATATCCTGAAAATGATAATAAAAGGTTTGGCGTGTGATGCCGCACTCCTCAACGATATCCTTAACTGTAAGTTTTTTAGTACGCTTTTTTGTTAAAAGTTCGGAAGCAGAACGGCAAATCGCCGCTTTCATATCGATTGGCATAATGACCTCCTTGGTAAATTTTAGCTGAAAATTATATTATTTTCTTCCTGTTTCTGCTATTATAATGGAGAAAAGAGGACGTTTGCAAGAAGAAAATAATTTGGTTTAATATATATGTTCATAAAAAGATTGCTTTTTTGAACATATACGGATAAAGAAACATCTATTAACAAAAACTGAAAATGTAAAAAAAAACAATTGCATTTTTGAAACAAACGTGTTATATTACAAATAGCAGCGTTTTATTGCGCATGCCTATCCGCATCTAATGATGAGGATTAAGCCCATACGGACAGGCGGGGCAGCTGCCGATTGTGGTTTTTAAACTGCGTTATTGATTGAGTTAGAAGCTCAAATTTTATAAGTTGACGGGACATGGCACAGTAGTGTGCTCATCCGGTCGAAACATCACTTGTGAAACGGTCAATAATAATCGGATGCACATCTGGGCAAAAGCATGCGTGCGAAAAAACGATACATAGGACTTTACGGAACAGGTGATGCAGCCTGTCCTTTTTTTATAAAAGAAACAGGTCATCAAATTGAGAGGACTGTAGGCAAATGGAAAAAGGACAAATGCGCGCGCCAGTTTATGAGGCGCTTGAAAAGCTAAAGAAACGAAGAGTGGTTCCGTTTGATGTGCCAGGACATAAGAGAGGACGTGGAAACCCGGAATTAGTCGAGCTTCTTGGTGAAAAATGCGTCAGTCTTGATGTCAATTCCATGAAGCCGCTTGATAATCTGTGTCATCCGGTTTCAGTAATTAAGGAGGCAGAAGAGTTAGCGGCAGAGGCATTTCGTGCCGATCATGCATTTTTTATGGTTGGAGGAACAACGTCCTCTGTTCAGGGTATGGTGCTTTCTGTCTGCAAGGCAGGAGATGAAATCATTTTGCCGAGAAATGTTCATAAGAGTGTAATAAATGCACTTGTGCTTTGCGGTGCAATTCCAGTATATGTAAATCCGGAGATGGATAATCGTCTGGGAATCTCACTTGGTATGCAGGTAAGCGAGGTAGAAAAGGCGATTCTTGAACATCCAAAGGCAGTAGCTGTCCTTGTCAATAATCCGACATACTATGGAATTTGTTCAGATCTTCGTTCCATTGTAAAGGTGGCACATGCACATGACATGAAGGTGCTTGTAGATGAGGCGCATGGAACGCATCTTTATTTTGGAGAAAATCTTCCAGTCTGCGCGATGGATGCAGGAGCAGATATGGCCTCAGTCTCCATGCACAAATCAGGCGGAAGCCTGACGCAAAGCTCCATCCTTTTAACGGGAAAGAACGTAAATTGGGAGTATGTCAGTCAGATCATTAACCTGACACAGACAACAAGTGCATCATATCTGTTGATGTCAAGCCTTGACATTTCCAGAAGAAATCTGGCACTTCGCGGAAAAGAATCCTTCGCAAAGGTCGCAAAAATGGCAGAGTATGCCCGTGATGAAATCAATGCGATTGGCGGCTATTATGCCTACGGCAAGGATTTAATCAATGGAGGAAGCGTTTATGATTTTGATGTCACAAAGCTTTCTGTTTACACAAGAGATATTGGTCTTGCGGGAATCGAAGTCTATGATTTGCTTCGTGATGAGTATGATATTCAGATTGAGCTTGGTGATATAGCAAATATTTTAGCTTATATTTCTATTGGAGACCGCATTCAGGATATAGAGCGTCTTGTTGGTGCACTTGCCGATATAAAGCGTTTGTATTCAAAGGACCCGGCTAGTATGTTAAATACAGAGTACATTAATCCGAAGGTACTTGTATCACCGCAGACAGCATTTTATTCAGAAAAGACACGCCTTCCAATTAGAGAGACATCTGGCCGCATTTGTGCCGAATTTGTCATGTGTTATCCGCCGGGAATCCCGATTTTGGCACCAGGCGAGCTTATTACAGACGAAATTATTGAATATGTACTTTATGCAAAGGAAAAGGGCTGTTCTATGCAGGGAACGGAAGATCCAGCAGTAGAGTATTTAAATGTATTATAAGGCTGCAGAATAAAATGTGGCAGCTGAAAGGATAAAAAATGGAGCTTTGGTTTTCAGATTATCAATACTGACAAAGGTAAAAATGTCAGTGAAAGTGGAAAAGCAGCTGTTCGGCGAGCAGACCGATTTCCAGCGAATAGACGTGTTTGATTCAAAGGAATTTGGACGATTTATCAGCTCCGATGGAAGCATTGTATTTTTCCGAGAAGGATGAGTTTGTATATGACGAGATGATCGTTCATGTGCCTATGGCAGTTCATCCAAATGTGCGCCATGTGCTTGTAATTGGAGGCGGAGATGGAGGCGTAGCAAGAGAGCTTTCTTATTATAAAGAGATTGAAGAGATTGATGTTGTTGAGCCAGATGAGGTATTTGTAGAGGTCTGCAAGAAGTTTTTCCCAGACAATGCAAGAGGTCTGGATGATCCGCGTGTGCGCGTCTTTTACGCAGATGGTCTCGTTTTCTTCGTTCAAAGAATGATCAATATGATCTGATTATAAATGATGCAATTGATCCGTTAGGTCATACGGCAGGATTGTTTACGAAGGAATTTTATGGAAATTGCTATCGCGCTTTAAAAGAGGATGGCATCATGGTTTATCAGCATGGAAGTCCATTCTATGATGAAGATGAGGATACATGCCGCGCCATGCACCGAAAAGCAAGCCACAGCTTTCCGATAAGCAGAGTATATCAGGCACATATTCCAACATGTGCATCAGGTTATTGGCTGTTTGGATTTACGTCAAAAAAATATCATCCGCTGACAGATTTAAATGTGGAACGCTGGAAGGAGCGCAATATAAAAACGTGGTATTACACCACGAATCTGCACAAGGGTGCATTTATGCTTCCTCGATATGTTGAGGATATGCTGGAAGAAGAGGAAAACTAATATAAAACAGGAGGACAAAACGATGGGAAGACTTTTAATTATTGGATGTGGTGGAGTAGCAGGTGTAGCAATTCATAAGTGCTGCCAGAACAGCGACACCTTTACAGAGATCTGCATTGCAAGCCGTACAAAATCAAAGTGTGATGCATTAAAGGAAAAGCTTGAGGGTACCACAAAGACTGTAATCACAACAGCACAGGTAGATGCAGACAACGTAGAAGAGTTAAAGGCATTAATCAATTCCTATAAGCCACAGGCTGTTTTGAATGTTGCACTTCCTTATCAGGATTTGACCATTATGGATGCATGTCTTGCATGTGGTGTTGACTATATTGATACTGCAAACTATGAGCCAGAGGATACAGATGATCCAGAGTGGAGAGCTATTTATGAAAAGCGCTGCAAGGATGAAGGTTTCACTGCTTACTTTGATTATTCATGGCAGTGGGCATATAAGGAGCGTTTTGAAAAGGCAGGTCTGACTGCACTTCTTGGAACTGGCTTTGATCCAGGCGTAACAAGTGTTTTCAGTGCATATGCATTAAAGCACTATTTTGATGAGATTGAGACAATTGATATCTTAGACTGCAACGGTGGCGATCATGGCTATCGTTTGCAACAACTTCAATCCGGAAATCAACTTAAGAGAGGTTTCTGCAATGGCTCCTACTGGAGAATGGTCACTGGGTAGAGACAAAGCCGATGGAGATCAAGCGTGTATATGATTTCCCACAGGTTGGTGAGAAGGATATGTATCTGCTTCATCATGAGGAAATCGAATCTCTTGCAAAGAATATTCCAGGCGTAAAGCGCATTCGCTTCTTTATGACATTTGGTCAGAGTTATCTGACTCATATGAAGTGCCTTGAAAATGTTGGTATGCTTTCCACATCACCTATTAACTTTGAAGGAAAAGAGATCGTTCCGATTCAGTTCTTAAAGGCATTGCTGCCAGATCCGGCTTCCTTAGGACCAAGAACAGTAGGAAAGACAAATATTGGCTGTATTTATACAGGAACTAAGGATGGAAAGAAGAAGACCATCTATATCTACAATGTATGTGATCATCAGGAGTGCTACCGCGAGGTAGGTTCCCAGGCAATCTCTTATACAACAGGCGTTCCGGCAATGATTGGAACAGCACTTGTCATGGATAAGGTATGGAAAAAGCCAGGTGTATTCAATGTGGAAGAGTTTGATCCGGATCCATACATGGATATGTTAAACCGCTATGGTCTGCCGTGGGTAGTAGATGAAAATCCGCAGATCGTGGAGTAATGAAGCTATGTGGGAAACAATCAAAACACCAGCCTATGTGGTTGATGAAAAAAAGCTAAGAGAACATGTTACCATTGATTATCATATAACAGATTATAAACTTTCTCATTTCAGATTATACCTTCTAATTAATTTATAAACGGTTGATTTGTAAAACCTGCCTCCTTTAGAAGTTACGAATTCTTCTTTATTAAGAATATCCGCTATCTCCTGCAGGGTATGTTCCTCTTTTACTAATGTACGCAGCATGGCGACGGCTCTCTTGTTATTGGGATTATTGTCTGCTTTCTCCCTGCAGGTTCTGATACTGTTCTGAATTGCCTGTTCATGTTTATCCATTAAGTGTTCCGGATTACCCAACCTGAATCCCCTTGTTTTCTTTGCCTGCAGGGCGGATTTTGTTCTCGCTGCTATCAGTTCCGCTTCGTATTGTGAGATTGCCGACAAGATATGCAACACCATTTTATTGGCTTGTGGGAAATCACAAAACACGATCTCCACATCATTCTCCAGAAGATTTGACAGGAAGGAAACATTTCTTGCCAACCGGTCCAATTTGGCAACGATCAGTGTCGCTTCTGTTTTTCTGCAAAGGCTCAATGCCTCTTTAAGTTTAGGTCTGTCCTTTTTTCGGCCCGATTCAATTTCAACAAATTCAGCAACCGGAATTTTGTCACGAAGATATTTCTGTATAATTTCCCTTTGTGCTTCAAGTCCCAGTCCTGAATATCTTGTTTCTGTGTGCTTACCCGAAGATAAGCTACATATTGATTGTTCATTGATTTTAAATTTTAATAGTTTTAACAGTGGTTCCGCTGACTAGATGCTCGTCTAATCTATGGAACCATTCACATTATTACATAAAAAAGGGGCTTTCCATGAGATTTCAAGTTCCTATAAACTCTACTTTTTCACAGAAAGCCATCTTTTCAAATTCTGAATATCTCAAAGATTCCCTATTACCTTATAATATCGTATGTATCAGAAATCCTTTTTTCATAATCATCCGTTTTTCTATATCTCGTCTATCACAGAAACAAGCATGTCCAGATAAACGTCTTCTATTATTTTTCTTTCTCCTTCAGAGTCAGGGATAAGATGTATTTCAAACAGGTCCTTTCCTTCATCGAGAATGATTTGTACCATTCCCGTATGCTTGAATCCCTGCACATGAAATTCCAGTCCGCCTTTGACCGGTTTTATCGTATCCATATCTACTCCCCACGACATTACTATAACGGGTTGTGTCTTTAGGATTGACCATATATATCCTGCCAGTTTCAGATCATAATTTTTGTTTTCCATATTCGATTTTATTTAAGTTGTAATATTCAGTGTAAATTCTCTGGTAATCCTCCATATCCAGTTTCGGAAAAACGGAGTGGTACTATAATAGAGGTCTTCTATGCTCCATAATTCCCCCTGATCGAGCAGTGCAAATATTTCGTCTACAGCTTCGTCAAATTCATCATAACTCCTCCATCGTCCGTCCAATATTTCTGTCTGGTGTGGATAAGTGTCAGTACAATTCTCAATGATATGCTCTACCAGTGACAGACAGTTCATGAGGTCTTTCTTTATCGTAAATTCATGGTCCGTATGTGGTTCGTAATATCCACAGCTGAGATTGATGCAACTGACCTGAAGCCCCCGTTCCTTTAGTTCCTGCACATCCGTCATCATTCCATGTGTTTCCTTGTAACCGAACTTTTTATATCCGGCAGCTTGAAGGAACTCGGGAGAACATAGTGATGTCCAACCTATTTCATTAATAATATCCTGATACCCTCGTCTGTCAGGCTGTATAACAAAGCGGCAGTCATTGAAAAAATCCATCACCGCTTTTCCTGAACCGACACATCCCACCTCTTCACTGACAAAGAATGCCAGTTTTAAGGTATCATACTTTTTCAGACATTTGAGCGCTATCCAGATTCCGTTCTTGTCATCGGCTCCGAGTCCTTCCTGTCTTTTATTCCGGGAACTGTAACCGAATATGATTTCCCCTGTTTCGACAGTCGTGAAGTCTTTTGAATGTAACCTCTGCACCTGGTCAAGATGTGCTACGATACAAGGGTATGATTCCGCCTCTCCCTTTGTTATATATAAGTTCCCGATGATGTCCGTTTCTATTTTAGTACCGGGAATTCTCTTGGTATAATTCCATATAAACTTTATCATTGCCCGTTCTTTTCCGCTCGGGCTATAAACCTTGTATAATTTTTTTAGCAATTCCATCATTCTTATTTTTTGTGGGTTAAACATTTATTTCATTCATCTCGTATGTATAAGGCAGTCCGGTTTCTTCATCTATCCCGTCATAAAGTTTGCCGTTCAATTTATGAAGTTCTTCCGCTTCCAACAGTCTTTGTGCCGACTCTACGGATATTGTCTTTCTTTCATATTCACAAAGGATATTGTTCCATACCCGGTATATGATTATGTCTCCTGCATGCTCGTAGTATTCCTCATCATAGTCGGAATAATGCCAGTTTTCCTTTTTGTATTCCTGTTCTGCTTTCTTCCGGCATTCTTCACAGCAATAGTCCTCTTCCGTTATTTCTGAATAGTATTTATCCTCTTTTAGGAAATCCTCTTCACATTCGGAGCATGATAGTACGTCGGAGTCATGGTGGTATTCTTCCAGTTGCTCTATCCATGTAAATTCTCCCAGATTCTCTACATCACAATAATATTCCTGCCCATGATAATATACGGTGGTGGTTTCACGACAATTGTATTCATGGAAATCATCGTATTCCTCCTCACCATTCAAAGAACCGTCAGTAATATCAAGTGCGATGTCGCCACTTCCGTAATTGTCCGCCGTTCCTTTAGATTCATTGTACCACTTGAATGAATCCTGGTAGCTTAGCGTGTCATCCCAGTCCAGGTCACATTCTATCCTGAATTTCCTGTCTGACAATGAATTCTCTTCCAGGTCAACAAAAGCCCTTGAATCACCACATCCGGCACCGACTTTCTTGTAACCGTCAATGTGTCCTCCCTTTATCAGAGCATCTATTAAAGCACGTTTGAGGGTGTTGTTCTCATCGGTAGCGTATTGTCTTTCCGCCAGTCTCCATATCTTTCCATTCTGGTCCGTAACCTTGTTATAGATGACACACCTTGCAATCACCTTTCCTTCTTCATTGGTCAGGTATGCGGCGTTTGCATCGACTGATTCCGTATAGAAATCATGCAGTTTCCTGTCTACCATGCAGGAATGAAAATCTCCCACGCAAGAGGAGGATGAGTATATCTTCCCGAAATTCTTGTCTACGCATAACCTGTTTTTAGGGAGCCGCCCCGTTGTATAAGTCTGCCAGTCCGCCGAGAATTCCTCGCACAGATAAGTCACTACCTGCTCTGGGAGGGTTTTACCGAATTCTGTATCCAGTATGAGGGAACGGTAGAGTTTCCCCGCTTTCATTTTAAACACCTTTCCTCCGTTTTCATGGTTAATGTAGCGGATTGACCTGGTATCCCCGTCTTCACACAGCCCTTTCAGATCGTCCGTTTCAAAGTTCCTGGAATAGAAGAAGTCTCCGTCCAGTTCCAGGACATAACGTAATGACATGTCTGAGTGCCCGCTTATAATTATTGTCCGTGTAATGGTCTTCTTCAGTTCCGCCATTGAGGAAATATGAAGCAACGTATAATTGTTTGCCTCTATTGCTTCATGCAGCAATCCCTTGTTTTTGATATATGCCAGCAGTATCCTGTTCTTTCTGCTGCATACTCCGTTTCCATGCTTGACAATTCCAAACATGTCCTTGAATTCTTCGTAATTTTTAAATTTGTAGTATAACATAATCTTTCCTGTTTTAAAATGTCGGTAAATAAAAAAGGAGGACACCACGTTGATTGTGATATCCTCCTCAGATATAATTCCGGTATGTTTCAACCGTTTCTCTCAGATGAATGGTACATGCAGTTCTTCCAGCACTTCCATTAACTTTTTTGCACCTTTTTTTGATGCTTCATTTCTCAGTTCCGTCCTTCTTTGAGGATCTGCATACACCTTCAATATCTCTACAATAATCCTGAACAATGTCTGTTGTAGGGTTTGGTGAAATATTGTCGTTGCAAGTGCGAATCGTTTTTCATTCCACCCGTAATCATTCAAGGCTCTTTCCAGTTCCTGTGCCGCCTTGAACTCTCTGCTGTTTTCAAGTTCAAATCTTTCCATAATGTTGTATTTAATTTACTTGATGTTTTTATTTCTGTCTGATAACTGGTTTATAGACTCCATTATCGATAAAAGTTTGTATAATACTCCTTTCCTGTTGTGATAATATTCTGTTTGCTAATATTACTGCTCTTAAATCCCCGAATTCTTCTAACAGGATTGCTATTGTATCCGATTCGGCTATTGTACTGTATGCAAATGGTCTTCTTTTATTAGGTAAGTACCAACTTACATCTCCTTGTTTTCTTCTATTCATATTTTCTTGTTTTAATGATAAATGAAAAAGAGGATACCACCATTCTTCCTTGGTGATACCCTCTTCGGATATAGCAGTCAAATCATATTTTTCCGGTCATCCTATAAACCAGGAATATGCCTCGTCCCTGTGGTTCAATGCTTCTGTCAGTCCCACTGATACTTCCGTTGCGTTTACACTACGTCCCAGAAATGAATCGAGATAACTGTTCTTGTTCGCTCCTGTTATAAGGTTATAGAACATCCACATGCTCAGTTCACCGTTATTTCCGGCAAAGTTCTCATCGTGGATATATTGTTTAGCCACATTGTTGATCTGACTGTCTGTAATAAGCAGTCTCGGCAATGTCCTCTGTTGGTGCTGGGGGAGGTAGTTGTATAGCCTCATTCTTCCCAGTATCTGGCAGAACTGTTTTTCACTCAGCATTGTATCACCCAGCGATTGCATCAGGTGAATATGTTTTGCTACATTGTATTGTCCGAACAAGTCCAGGGTGAATTGATATAGTCCCCTCGAACTTGTCGCTTTGATTTCCTCCTTGTACCCGTCTGTTGATAAACATTGGTTGGTACAGGCAAGATTGAGAAATCCGACGGCGATATTAAATTTCTGTGCTGTCATTTTTCCGCTTAGATTATCCCGTGCATAGCTTTTACAGCCTGTAATGCACAGGTTCAGTCGATTTCCATTTACGTTCCGGCTGATGCTCGGAATCTCTATGTTGAAAATCATTCTTTCGTAATACATTGTCTTGTCAGATTCCAGTAGTTGATCTACTCTTTTGTTGATCGCCTCCGGGATACGCCCTCTGACAATGTGCGATGTTCTTATCTCGGGACTGCAAATTGTTTCCCCATGATAAAGTCTCTGGTCGCTTCATAGATGGATTCTATGAAACTTTGATGTGATATACATACCTCGTTGTCTTTGGCGAAAGTCGGTATGATACAGTCGTTTTTGAGGTGTTCTATTGTCACCTCTGTTGTATTGGCTTCGATAAATGGTGAGCGTTTTGTCGATTGCTCCGTGATGAGTACTGTCTTCTTCCGCTTTC
>ENA-OQDT01001908-OQDT01001908.1-human-gut-metagenome-genome-assembly--contig:-NODE-1908-length-11408-cov-3.245634_pt1 | contig 11408 bp, 9 predicted proteins | sample MGYA00242786_ERZ504617 | MGnify/ENA primary metagenome ERZ504617 (study PRJEB26092, sample SAMD00036337) | human gut metagenome | host: Homo sapiens | study: EMG produced TPA metagenomics assembly of... | reverse complement strand
TGATTTTCGGATGGTTCCGGAAACTGTGCCGCCGATGGGGCTTCCAGTGGTCAGATTTACGGGAGCTTCCGTGAGCTGTGCCGCCGGGAGAGTCGCCAGTGGTCGGTATTGCGGAAGGTTCCGTGGGAGGTGCCGCGGGAAGGGGAGTCTGCGACCTGTTTTACGGAAGGTTCCGTGAAGCAGGATAGAGTGGGAACGAATAGATGATCCGATGAGACGAGAGGTGCGGGATGGAATCTGCAATCGAAGAATACCCAGTGCGCAAAGCGAAAACGGTGCGGTTCACATGCGGGGCGCCGCGCTCTCCCAAGCTCATCGGCGACGGATCGCGCATGCTGTTCCTACGGTCCGCGGGCGAGCAGGACACCGAGAATTCGCTGTGGCTGGCAATCTGCGGGGAAGACGCGTATGCCGAAGTGGAGCTCGTGAACGCGGGTGAGCTCGTGAACACACTGGGCAGCGACGACGTGCCTGCTGCCGAGCGTGCGCGTCGTGAACGTGCGAGGGAGAGCGCCACCGGGATCGTTGCGTACTCGGTGGACGGTCTGGGCAATCATGTCGCCTTCACCGTGAACGGCGAGCTGTTCGTGACGACAATCGATTGGGACGCGCTCGCGTACACGGTGGGAGATGACGGCGTGCGCGCACAGGTGGGCGCCGGCGTGCGTACCGAGCATCTCGTGCCGCAGTTCGCAGATTCCGCGCAGAACGAGTTCGCCGGCCCTGTGCTGAACCCGCGGATGAGCCCGGATGGCAAGCGCGTGGCATACGCGACGGGATCCGCGGTGGTCGTCGTGGATGTGCAGACCGCAGTGGCGAACGCGGTGTTCACGGTATCGCCACAGGATCGCGAGACGATGCGCGCGGGGCTCGCGGAATTCGCCGCGGGCGAGGAGATGGATCGCTACGACGGGTTCTGGTGGGGGCCGGATTCGCGCACACTGCTGGTGGAGTGCTTCGATTCGTCGCCCGAGCCGGTGTGGACGATCAGTGATCCGGCGGATCCGGCGGCGCGCGGCATCCAACACCGTTACCCGCGTGCGCTCACCGAGAACGCCGTGGTCGATCTGTTCGCCGTGCGGCTGGGCGACGACGGCACGTCGGTGCAGAAGACGGCGATGATCGACTGGGACAATGTGGCTTACGAATACCTGGCCGTGGTGGATTGGCAGGCCGAGCGACCCGTGCTGCGCGTGCTCGACCGCTTGCAGCAGCATGAGCAGATTCTGCGCGTGGCCATGCCAGCGGAGAACGAGTGGGGCGATCTGCGCGCACTCGACGGCAATGTGATGGCGTTGCTGCCGGTGGAGGTGATCGCCGAGCATCACAACGACCAGTGGATCGATCTGGTGGGTGGAACGCCGTGTGTGACACCGTCCGGTGCCGTGGTGTGTTCGGTGAACGACATGGAGGCCGACACGAATCGGTTGAGCGTGGATGGACGTGTGTTCACGCCGGCGGGGTGGCAAGTCCGCGAAGTGCTCGACGCGGGTACCGACGATGTGTTGTGCGTGGTGCAGCGCACGGCCGAACGCGCCGCCGAGGTGCCGGAGCAGTGGGCGGATTCCACTGCCGAACGCTACCATGACGCGCGCAGTTTCGACATTGTGACCATATCGTACGCCGATGGCTCGGTGCGCGCGGTGAGCGACGAGCCGGGCGTGTGGCGTGCGTCCCGACGCGGCGACGGACTCGTGGTGTGGGGGCGCACCATGGATTCGGCGAAAGCGGTGATGCGCCTGTCATACGGGGCTGAGGGCGCGCGTACGGGCCACGACGTGTGCAATGTCGCCGCCGAACCTGACTTCGTGCCGAACGTGCGCTTCGTGCGACTCGGTGAACGTAAGCTGTTCACGGCGATTGTGGCGCCGAGCGCGTCGAGCTGGTTGCGCACACGCTGGGCGAGCGCGGCGAGATCGCCGGAGTCGATGCGCACGCCGCCCAGATTCGGGCCGGCCACCTCGACGGCAGTCTTCACGGCCTCCTCGATGTTGTAGGTGTCGACGAGCAGCGTCGTGTTCGTGCCGAGCGCGGCGATCTGCGATTCGAAGGCCTGGCGCTCGCTGTCATGCACGAGTGTGAAGCAGTGCGCGGCCGTGCCGATCGCCGGCAGGTCGTACAGTTTGGCGGCGAGCAGATTCGCGGTGCCCTTGAATCCACCCACGATCGACGCGCGCGCGGCGGCGACGGCGGCCCACTCGTTCGTGCGGCGACCGCCCATATCCATGCACGGGCGGTTCTTCGCGGCCGTGACCATGCGCGAGGCGGCCGCGGCGACGGCGGAATCGTAGTTGAGGATCGACAGGATGAGCGTCTCGAGCAGCGTGCACTCGCCGAAGGAACCGCGCACCTGCAGAATCGGCGAATTCGGGAAGTACACCTCGCCCTCGCGGTAGCCGCGGATCGAACCCGTGAAATGGTAGTTCTCGAGCCACTTGACGGTGCCCCGGCTCACAATGTGGCGGTCAGAGAGGAACTTCAGGTCGGCGTCATCGAGATGGAAGTCCTCGAGCGCGTCGAGCAGACGTCCAATGCCGGCGACCACACCGTAGCGACGTCCCTCGGGCAGATGCCGCGTGAACACCTCAAACACGCAGGGGCGGTTCGCCGTGCCGTCCTGCAATGTGGCGTCAAGCATTGTGTACTCGTACATGTCGGTCATGAGCGACGGGTCGTAAACCACCATGGTGTCTCCTGTGTTAGCGGTGCGCTTCTCTTGCGTGATCTCTTCGCGATTGGCCGGGGCGGCCGTGGATTCGCCGCGCGCGGATGTCGTTGTTCCCCAGCCTAGTCGAATGAGCGCGCAAATATGCGCGGATGTCATTATTCGGAGTCTTACTCGTGCGGGGATGAGGTCCTTTCTGCTCTCTCTGCCTCTTGTTGCGTAAAAAGGGACAAATCGGAGGCCTGTGTGTCTCTTTTTACGCAAAAGGGCAGTGGCGTGTGTGGCGTGCAGAGGACGCTCGGCAGATGGGCCGGTAGGATGGGAACATGCGATATCTTGCAGGAATCTGGAGACTGGCCATTGCTGCGCTGTGCTTCATCGGCACATCGCCGGCATGGCATGCCGTGAGCCTTTGGGCGTTCCTCATGTACCAGATCGGCTTCATCGCCGGCATCGTCATGCTGTGGAGTGGCTGTGCGAGCATTCTGCGCGGTGTGCAGCCGCCGGCATTGCTGCGCGGCTTCGTGCTCACCTACGCGTTCTCGCTGGCCGCCGTGCATTTCTTCGTCACGCCGGCTGCGGAGTTCGGGGTGCCGGCGCAGCAGGTGATCCCGCTCAGCGCACAGGTGCTCGCGTTGATTGTGGTGGGCATGCTCGCCGTCGACTTCTTCGCATTCGAACCGCACCGTGCGTTCAAGCCGGTGTATCCGCTCGTCTGGCTTGTGTACCTGCCGCTCTATGCAGCGTTCGCGATTGCGCGCGCCTACTGGTTCCCGCATTCCGGCCCCACGGCGAACGCCTACCCCTACGACTATCTCATCATCACGCAATTCACCTGGGGCGGCGCGGGCGTGGCCTGCCTCAAGATCGTCGCCATCTATCTCGCCGTCGGCGTGGTGCTGTGCCTGTTCGACCGTGCGCTTCCTGCGAAATCGGCGGCAGAGTAGGCATCCGAACGATTGCAGATGGGCAGATTCTCGCGGCCCGCTTCTCGCTACCGGCTATCCCACCCCCTTACGGGCTAGGGTTGGAGTGGCTTGCAGGAGTGGGGTGCGCTGGCGCCAGGTGGCGGCAGATGACGGTTGAACACATTCGTTCGCATTCGGCCGATGTTGCCTCTCGGCCTATGATGTGAGAGAACGACGAGAGGATTACCATGACTGTTACCCGAGCAGACGGCCGTGCATACGATGAGCTGCGACCCGTGCGCATCACCCGCGCATTCACGACGTGCCGGAGGCATCCGTGCTCATTGAATGCGGCAACACGCGCGTGATGTGCACCGCCACGTTCACCGACACCGTGCCGCGCTGGCGCAAGGACTCCGGGCTCGGTTGGGTCACTGCGGAGTATTCGATGCTGCCGCGCGCCACCGCACAGCGCACCGACCGTGAATCGGTTCGCGGCAAGGTGGGCGGCCGCACCCATGAGATCTCCAGACTCATCGGCCGATGCCTGCGCGGCGTGATTGACATGAAGGCGCTCGGCGAGAACACGATCCAGATGGATTGCGACGTGCTCCAGGCCGACGGCGGCACGCGCACCGCGTCGATCACCGGAGCGCACGTGGCCCTCGTGGACGCCCTCAACTGGGCGAAGCAGAACGGCAAGATCAAAAGCGTGAAGAACGTGCTGCTCGACAGCGTCTCCGCCGTGTCGGTGGGCGTGATCGACGGCGAACCGATGCTCGACCTGCCGTACGTCGAAGACAGCCGCGCAATGACCGACATGAACGTCGCAATGACCGGATCCGGCAAATTCGTTGAGATTCAGGGCACCGCCGAACATCGCCCATTCAGCCGCAACGAGCTCGGCGTGCTGCTCGACCTCGCCACCAAGGGCAATAGGGAACTCCAAGCCGCACAGCAGGCCGCGCTCGACGCCGACCTGCGCTAGCACATTCGAATAAGGGAATGGTGGGCATATGAACATCGTCGTCGCCACGCACAACGAAGGCAAACTGGTGGAGATTCGCGACATTCTGGCCGAGGAATTCGGCGATGGCGCGCACGACATTGAGCTCGTCTCCGCAGGCTCGCTCGGGCTGCCGGACCCGGTGGAGACCGGCATCACTTTCGAGGCGAACGCGCTGCTCAAGGCGCGCTTTGTGGCCAGGCTGACCGGTCTGCCGGCGATTGCCGACGACTCCGGACTCATCGTGGACGTCATGGGCAACGCCCCCGGCATTCTTTCCGCACGCTGGGCCGGCGAGCATGGCAACGACGCGGCGAACATAGACCTATTGCTCGCCCAGATCGAAGACATTCCCGACGACGACCGCACCGCTCGCTTCCGCTGTGCCGCCGCTCTCGTGGTGCCGATTGCAGCCGAGGAGGACGTCGCGGACTTCGAGGCGGACCCGTCCGATGGCATGGACGATGGCGACGGGCTTGTCGACGCCCGTGAAACCGTGGTGCTCGGCGAGATGCCCGGCACGATTGTGCGCCACCCGCACGGCAGCAACGGATTCGGCTACGACCCGATCTTCATGCCCGACGAGCAGCCTGCCGGAGCCGAGGAAAGCGGCGAACTGCTCACCTCCGCCGAGATGACCCCCGAGCAGAAGAACGCGATCTCACATCGCGGCAAGGCGCTGCGTGCGCTCATGCCGGCGATCCGCGAACTCGTGGAGACCGGTGAGTGAGCCGGAAGCAATCTGGAAACCCGAGACCGAATACAGGACATATGCGCAAGTTTTCTTTTGAAGTGTTGAACGAGCAGGAATTCCGTGCATTCGCGGAGGCGTCGCCGCAGTCGAATTTCCAGCAGACCGTGGAGATGGCGAATCTGCGCCGCATGCACGGCATGGACGTCGACTTCGTGGGCATGCGCGAGGACGGCGAGATCAAGGCGGGGGCCGTGTTCGCCACGCATCATGCGCCGATGGCGACGTTCTGCAGCGTGATCAGCGGCCCGCTGTGCGACTACGATGACGACGAGCTCGTCGCCGAATTCCTGCGCGCGCTCGCCCGATTCGCGAAGAAGAAGGGCGCTGTGCACCTCGACATCGCGCCGAACCAGCGCTACCGCGTGCGCGACGACCACGGCGAGGCGCTGCCCGAGAGCGAGGGCGGCGCGCCGGACAAGCGCATGATCCGCAACATCGAACAGGCAGGATACGAGCACGGCGGATTCGTGCGCGGCTACACGTCGACCGTGCGCTGGCGGTTCGCCAAGGACATGACCGGGATCGGCGACGAAAGCGAGCTGCTCAAGTCGTATTCGAAACGCACGCAGTGGAGCATCAAACGCGCCAGGTCGATGGGTGTGCATGTGCGCGAGATCGGCGTCGACGAGCTCGACACCTTCGCGCGGATAGAACAGCAGACCGCGGAACGCCGGCATTTCGAATTCCGCGGACCGCAGTATTTCAAACAGTTCGCGCAATGCTTCGGCGAACGGGCCCGATTCGTGCTGGCCGAGATCGACACCGCAGAATACCAGCGGTCGATGCAGCGCAAGGCCGACGATCTGCGCGCGCTCGTCGACGGGCTCGAAGCGAAGATCGCACAGCGCGAGACGACCAAGCTACGGCGCAGGCTCAACGAGGAATCGAGCAATCTGGCGGCCGCGAACAAGCGGTTGGCGGAGGCGAACGAGCTCGTGGAGAAGGGCGACCTCATTCCGGCCGCCGCCTCGATGTTCGTGCTCGGCCCGCGCGAAGTGGTCTACCTGTTCTCGGGCAGCGTGGAGGAATACAAGCCGTTCTATGCATCGGCACTCATTCAGCACGAGGCGATGCTGCGGTACTGCGTGCAGGGTGTGGAACCGTTCGGGCATGTGAATCTGTACGACTTCTACGGCATCGACGGCATTTTCGACGACCCGGATGACGAGGGACGCGGCGTGCTCGAATTCAAGCAGGGATTCAACGGCTACGTGGTGGAGATGCCGGGCGACTTCATGAAGGTGCTGCGGCCGGTCACCTACCGTGCCCAGCGCCTCGCGCACAAGCTGCTCGGCAGGTAGCCGAGGCGTCAGCCCGCACCGGTACCGAATCAGATGATGCCGGCGGCGATCATCGCGTGGGCGCCGGTCATCATGCCAAGACTGATCACCGCGCTCACCGACAGCGTGAAGCCGGCGAGACGGGCGTTGCCGAGCACCTCGTCGGTGAACAGCGTGGAGAAGACGGCAACCGGGGCGAGGCAGCACATCATCGTCGCCTCGCGAATGCCGGCGTCGAACGGCAGCAGGAACCAAGCCACGGCGGCGAACGCCAATCCGAAGGGAAGACGCCAGGCGAGCACCTTGAGCACGGCGAAGGTGTCGGAACGGTTCGCGGGCAGATCCATCATCATGCCCACCATGAGCATGGCCACGCAGGCGTTCGCATTCGACAGCGGCCGGAAGAGATCCGCGAACCAGGCGGGCAGCGACAGTCCGCAGACCATGAGCACGATCATGATCACATACGTGTCGAACGGAATGGAACCCACAAAACCCTTGAGCACCGTGTGCAGCAGCGAACGCCGGGCGAGACGCTTGGCATCGCGGTCCGTGGGGCGCGTGTAGGGAAGTGTGGGAGCGTCGCCGGCGCCTTGCTCGGTGAGGGGACGGCCGGGTTGAATGTGCAGGAGCGTCTGCGTCATCACATTCGTGCCGGCGGCCACCATGATGCAATTGCCAATGTCGAACATGGCGGCGGGAACGATCGCCTGTTCGCCAAGAAACGCCTGCACCACCGGGAAGCAGAAGCAGCCTATGTTGAGACCGGTCGCATTGAGCATGAGGAACGCGCGCTGCGTGACCGGCGAGTGACGGGTGGCCGAGAAGATCACGAGCACCGGCACGAGCGCCACGACGAAACCGAAGGCCGAAAGCCATAACAGCGACGGATCATGCGGATTCGTGGCGAACGAGTAGACGATGGCACCGGGCAGCACGAGATCGAAGAGCATCACCTGAATGATGCGGTAATCGCGCTGGCCGAACAACCGGCAGCGTTTGAACAGGTAGCCGGCGATGATGATAGCCAAGAGGGCGATCGGTTGTAGGAGCGTCACGGAGTACAGCCTACGCCGGGATATGGCTCGGGTGAGGGGGAACGTCCACGGGACAATCTGGAAACATGGGGAGAACGTTCCACGGGACAATCTGGAAACATGGGGAGAACGTGGAGAAGGGTGCGCGAGATGGGACTCGAACCCACACGACCGAAGTCACAGGAACCTAAATCCTGCGCGGCTACCAATTACGCCACTCGCGCGCGTTGGATATGCAAAACCCTAGGCGGCGAACGCGTTTGCGCCGACGTCTAGGGCAATGGAGCCACTTGACAGAATCGAACTGTCGACCTGCTCATTACGAGTGAGCCGCTCTACCGACTGAGCTAAAGTGGCACATGCTTGGTGCACAAGAAATACAGTGTAGCCGAATTGCTGGATTTGACGAATCGGCGTGTCGCGTTTGGGCAGCATGAGGGAGCCGAATGCGCGCGAGCGGATAGAATGAGGGCATGAGTAACGGATTCGACGATTTCTACGCCATCATTCCCGCGGGCGGCACCGGGACGCGCCTGTGGCCGCTGAGCCGCGAGGCCAAACCGAAGTTCCTGTTCGACCTGCTCGGGTCGGGGCGCACGCTGATTCAGTCCACCTTCGACCGCCTCGCCGCCATCGCCGGCATGGACCATGTGTGCATCAGCACCGGCGAACGGCATGTGGACGCCGTGGAGGAGCAGATGCCCGAGGTGGCGCCGGAACACATCTTCGCCGAACCGGCACCGCGTGATTCCACGGCCGCCATTGCGCTCGCCACCGCCGTGCTCGCCCGCAGGCACGGCAACGACATTGTGGTCGGATCGTTCGCCGCCGACCATGTGATCCGCGGCAAGGTGGCGTTCGTCGACGCCGTGCGGCAGGCCGTCGCCACCGCCCGCGCCGGCTATGTGACCACCATCGGCATAGCAGCCTCGCGCCCGAGCACCGCATTCGGCTACATCCACGAAGGCGAGTCGCTCGCGGCCCGCGTTCCCGACGCCCCGGACGCCGTGCTCGTGGAACGCTTCGTGGAGAAGCCGAACGCCGCCACCGCGCAGGCCTACCTGAACACCGGCGAATACCGCTGGAACGCCGGCATGTTCGTGATGCGCGCCGATGTGCTGCTCGACCACCTGCACCGGGTCAAGCCACAGCTCGCACGCGCGATCGATGCGATAGCAGACGCCGTGATCGAAGACGATCGCGATCTCGCCCGCGCGCAGGCCGAGGCACATGAGCGCGGCGAGAACGTGCGCGAGACCGTGAATCCCGACGACTTCCACGCCCACCGCGACGAGGCCATGCGCAAGTACTGGCAGGGAATCGAGAAGATCGCGTTCGACTACGCAGTGGCCGAGCCGCTATCGGTGGAGGGCGGCGTCGCGATGATCCCGGGCGACTTCGGCTGGGATGACATTGGTGATTTCAACTCGGTGGCGGCACTGTTGCCGAGCGTGGACGAGCGGAATCTGAAAATACTGGGCAACACCGAGCAGGTGGTCACACTCGACTCCGCCGGCGACATCGTGGTGCCGAACAGCGAACGAACCGTTGCGTTGCTTGGCGTGAACGACATGGTCGTGGTGGATACGCCGGATGCATTGCTCATCACGCCACGTGCGCGGAGCCAGGAAGTCAAGTCAATGGTGAAAACGCTCGCGGAGTCGGGGTGCGACGAACTACTGTGAGAGCCAATAACTGAAACGAGACACAGGCTTGCGGATGACGCCATATGCGCGGGCGAATGTTTGAAAACGATTTCATAGGTTTGCCTGCGTGAAAGCGAACAGCGAAAATGTTCGCTTTCGTCCCGATGTTCGCACTGTTTACGATTCGTGTGCGGTCGTGGGGCAAAACTGTCGTATTTTGTGAGTATGGTGAAGCTTGATAAGCAAATGCAAACGCATGCCTTGCTAGTCTGCAATGCAGCACGGGCAACGGCGCCGCAGTGCTTGTCTGATGATGAAAGGATCACGAATGGCAATCAATCCTCCTGTCGACGCCACGGGCACCGCGGCGTGGAAGAAGCTGCAGCAGCACTATGACGAGCTGCAGGCACAGGGCATCGATCTCAAGCAGTGGTTCGAGGACGATCCCACGCGCGTGGACTCGCTGTCTTTCGACGTGGGCACGCTGCGCTTCGACTTCTCGAAGAACCTGATCAAGCCTGAGACCCTCGCACTGTTCGCAGAGCTCGCCGATGAGGTCAACCTCAAGCAACGCACCAAGGACATGTACTCCGGCGTGCACATCAACAACACCGAGGACCGCGCCGTGCTGCACACCGCACTGCGCCGCGACGCCAGCGACGAAGGCAAGCTGATCGTGGATGGTCAGGACGTGGTCAAGGACGTGCGCGAGACCCTCGACCGCATGTACGCCTTCGCCGACAAGGTCCGTTCCGGCGAATGGAAGGGCGTGACCGGCAAGGAGATCGAGACCGTGGTCAACATCGGCATCGGCGGCTCCGACCTGGGCCCCGTCATGGTGTACGAGGCGCTCAAGCCGTACGCCGACGCCGGCATCAAGGCCCGCTACATCTCGAACATCGACCCGAACGACCTCGCCGAGAAGACCCGCGACCTCGACCCAGAGACCACGCTGTTCGTGGTCGTGTCGAAGACCTTCGGCACGCTCGAGACGCTCACCAACGCCCGTCAGGCCCGCGCATGGCTGCTCGAGCAGCTGCAGGCCTCCGGCGCCATCGACGGCACCGCCGAGCAGAAGGCCGAGGCTGTTGAGAAGCACTTCGTCGCCGTTTCGACCAACCTCGAGCGCGTCAAGGACTTCGGCATCGACCCGGCGAACGCATTCGGCTTCTGGGATTGGGTCGGCGGCCGTTACTCCGTCGATTCCGCCGTTGGCCTCACGCTCGCCATCGTGTTCGGACCGGCCCGCTTCGAGGAGTTCCTCGCAGGCTTCCGCCAGGTCGACCAGTACTTCGCCGAGACGCCGTTCGAGAAGAACGCCGTGGTGATCATGGGCATGATCAACGTGTGGTACCGCAACTTCTTCAAGGTCGCCTCGCACGCCGTGCTGCCGTACGACCAGTACCTGCACCGCTTCCCGGCCTACCTGCAGCAGCTCACGATGGAATCGAACGGCAAGTCCGTGCGCTGGGACGGCACTCCGGTGACCACCGAGACCGGCGAGATCTTCTGGGGTGAGCCCGGCACCAACGGCCAGCACGCGTTCTACCAGCTCATCCATCAGGGCACGCAGCTGATCCCGGCCGACTTCATCGCGTTCGCGAACACGCCGAACCCGCTCAAGGATGGCGACCAGGACATGCACGAACTGCTGCTGGGCAACTACTTCGCCCAGACCAAGGCGCTCGCGTTCGGCAAGACCGCCGACGAGGTGCGCGCCGAGGGCACTCCGGAAGACATTGTTCCGGCCCGCGTGTTCTCCGGCAACCGCCCGACCACGTCGATCTTCGGCGTGCGTCTCGATGCCTTCACGCTCGGCGAGCTCATCTCGCTGTACGAGATGGTCACGTTCGTCGAGGGCACCGTGTGGGGCATCGACTCCTATGACCAGTGGGGCGTTGAGCTCGGCAAGCAGCTCGCCAAGCAGATCACGCCTGCGATCTCGCAGAACGACGAGGCGCTCGCAGCTCAGGACGCCTCGACCCGCAGCCTGATCAACTTCTACCGCAAGGTGCGCGAGTTCTGATCCGCACACGCTGGCTGTAATTCGCGGTGGGGCGGCGATTCACGAATGTGGGTCGCCGCCCTTCCCTGTTTGTGATGCAAGGTCGG
>ENA-OQDT01001906-OQDT01001906.1-human-gut-metagenome-genome-assembly--contig:-NODE-1906-length-11424-cov-3.739488_pt1 | contig 11424 bp, 10 predicted proteins | sample MGYA00242786_ERZ504617 | MGnify/ENA primary metagenome ERZ504617 (study PRJEB26092, sample SAMD00036337) | human gut metagenome | host: Homo sapiens | study: EMG produced TPA metagenomics assembly of... | reverse complement strand
TTAGGAACATATTATTATGATGGCAAAAATCTATATACGTCATTAGGCTTTAAAGTAGTAGGATAATACGAATTGAAATGTGATGAGAAAAACGGGGCATGTTTGAATTTCTTTTTGATATAAAACCGGATGCAGGAAATGTATGTCCCACCACCCGACTGGCATACCTGATTAGTGAACGGGGGAAAACAAGGTCTATTATACCGATACCTCCGACTCCGTTTTCACTACCGGTTTGCTGCGGAAAGGAATAGGACGCATCATTTATCCACATGATTTCCGATGGTTTACGCCACATTTGGCATTGCTGGACTATCAACTGCAAGATAAGCAGCAAGTCTATAATGAATATGACATAAACTATCTGTTTATAGCCATAAACAAAACCGACAGAAAGATAGACCTAATGCCGGAAATGCCCGTCGTCACCCTGCCGCCTATTCCTTATAAATTGCTGCCGCAAGGTGCAAAAGACGACGATTTCATCGACAAACTGACGGAAATAAAAGAAGACCGTTCACGCACTGTTATTATAGGCTTGCTGGAAGACGAGGAAGAAGAAAGAAAAGTGAACACCCCCTCACATACGGAATCATTCTACAAAGCCATAAAGCAGAGTGCGAGCATCCATCCGCAATATCAATTCATCCTGCTGACCAATCATGGAGAGGTGGAAACCCCGGTTGTTTTCATTACCGCCCAATATAGCCATTTACCGCCTGCCCCGCCTGCAAGCCCTGTTGCCCTTGTGCGACATGGCGCTTATCACCGGAGGAATAACCCACTGGACGGAATGCACCTTTGCCCATGTGCCCATGGCAGAGTTCACGCCACAGGAAATAAAAAAATTACCCCCGTGAAACTGGACAGGCAGATCATTGATCTACTGGCAAACCGGGAATACATCATAGAACGGCAAAAACACCTGTGCGCCTTCTTTGAGAGCGAAAGTGAAAGGATGAACGAAATAGCCGACTGGCTGATAAACAGAGTAAAACAAAAAAGACAATTATGAGCAAATTTCCATTCTACAAACAGTTGGACGGCATGGACTGCGGCCCCTCCTGCCTGAGAATGATAGCCAAATATTATGGAAAGACATTCTCCGTACAGCAGTTACGCGAGCAATCATACATACAGCGCACGGGAGTTAACTTGCTAGGTATCAGTGAAGCGGCAGCCAGCATAGGGCTGCGCGCCACCGGTATACGCACTTCAATGGAAAAACTGAAACAACAGTCAAAACTGCCATGCATCATCCACTGGAACCAGGAACATTTCGTGGTCCTCTATAAAATAGAAAAGAAAAGGGGCAAAACTTGGTTCTACATTGCCGACCCTGCCTACGGATTGCTGAAATATGAGGAACAGGAGTTGAAAAAATGCTGGATCAGTACCACACAAGGCGGAATAGAAAAAGGAATTGCCCTCTTGCTGGATGTTACCCCGCAATTTTATGAAGCGGAACCCATAAAATATGAAAAGCTGTCATTATGGTATCTGTTTCACTATGTACGTCCCTACAAAAAGGCGATGATACAGCTCATCATCGGCCTGCTGGCCGGCAGTTTGCTGCAACTGGTCTTCCCTTTTCTCACCCAAACCATTGTAGACCAAGGCATAGGGCACAGGAATCTGAATTTTATACAGCTCATTTTGGTCGCACAACTCATGCTGGTATTCAGCCGCACACTTATTGAGGTGATCCGGCGCTGTATACTGCTCCACATCAGTACGCGCGTCAACGTGTCGCTCATCTCGGATTTCCTCTCCAAGCTGATGCGGCTGCCCATGAGGTTCTTTGACAGCAAACTGGCAGGCGACTTGATACGCCGCATCGAAGACCACAACCGCATCGAGAGTTTCCTCACCCAGTCCGTGCTCAATATTTTGTTCTCTACCCTCACGGTAGTCATCTTCGGTATCGTGCTGGCCATATACAGCTGGAAAATATTCCTCATTTTCATTCTGTTCAGCGCAGCCTATATGGGTTGGGTAAAGCTGTTCATGCGCAAGCGGGCCGACTTGAACAGGAAGAACTTTGAACAGATGTCCGTCAATCAGAATAATTTGATGCAACTCATCTACGGTATGCAGGACATCAAGCTGCTGGGCTGCGAACAGCAAAAACGCTGGGAATGGGAAAACATACAAGCTTCTCTCTTCCGCATTAATATGAGTTCACTCAACCTGGGGCAGTGGCAGCAGGTGGGAGCCGTACTTATCAACGAAGTGAAAAACGTACTGATAACAGTTCTCTCTGCCACCGCCGTACTACATGGAAGCATCACGCTGGGTGTGATGCTTTCCATACAGTACATCATCGGACAGATGCAAGGGCCTATCAGCCAATTCGTTTCCTTCATGCAGGACACGCAGGACGCGCAGCTCAGCCTGGAACGTCTCGGAGAAATACATGGCAAGCCCGATGAAGAGACAGAAGGCATGGACCAGGATACCCAAATATCAGGCAAAGACCCGATTCAATTGCAAAATGTAGTCTTTACTTACGGATCAGAAAAATCGAAACGCATCATCAAAGGGCTATCGCTGGACATACCAGCCGGAAAGACTACCGCCATCGTGGGCCTCAGCGGCAGTGGGAAAACAACGCTGATAAAACTGATGCTCGGATTCTATCCTCCCATCGGAGGAGCGGTGATGATAGGCAATCAGTCGCTACAAAAAATCAGTTTCAAGGAGTGGCGCAAACATTGTGGAGTAGTGATGCAGGAGGGATTCATATTCGGCGATACCATTGCCAACAACATAGCGCCGGATGGCAGCATGATAGACAAAGAACGCCTGCTGTATGCCGTAGAGATGGCAAATATACGTGAGTTCATCGAATCCTTGCCTTTAAAGTATAACACCAAAATAGGTAACACGGGGCAAGGATTGAGCCAAGGGCAGAAGCAGCGCATCCTGATAGCGCGCGCCATTTACCGTAATCCCGATTACCTGTTTTTTGATGAAGCGACGAATGCGCTCGATACGGACAATGAGAAAGTGATACAGGAAAATCTGGAGAGATTCTTCAAGGACAAAACGGTGGTCATCGTGGCGCACCGCCTGAGCACCGTAAAGAATGCCGACCAGATAGTGGTACTGAAAGAAGGGGAGATAACGGAACGGGGCACGCACGAAGAACTCATTGCCCGGCAGGGTGATTACTACAGGCTGGTGAAGAATCAGCTGGAACTGAGCGCTTAGGAAATTTAAAAATGAGAATTGAGAATTAAAAAATAATAGCAATAAGGTATGGAGGAAATCTATAAACCTAATACGGACGGACCGGAAAAGGTAGAAGTATATAGCCGCGAAAACAATGATATGCTGGGAGATATGCCCGAATGGTTGATCCATACGGGAAGCTACATCGTATATGGACTGATTGTTTTTCTTATTGCAGGCACGGCATTATTTAAGTATCCTGACACAATAAGAAAAACGATAACCATTGATGACTTGGGAAGTGCGGAATGGATCACTGCCAATCAGGCAGGAATGATAGACCGCTTTTTTGTGGAAAACCAATCACCTGTACAAAAGAACGACACGCTGGGCATACTGAAAAATACTGCCCTACTGGAAGACGTACAAACATTTTGCCGCGTACTGACCAAAATAGAATGGTACTACCGCACCAACGACATCAAGTACCTGCAAGACTATCCCTTTGACCTCATCATGGGTGAAATGTCTTCCGCCTACGAACAGTTCACCCAAGCCGTGCGTACGTGCGTGATGTATCAGGAGTTTGATATCTATCCGCAGAAGAAAAAATACCTGGATGAAGAACTCCGGATACTGGAAAGTACCGGTAAGGCAGATGCCATGGCGGTGCTGAATGTGAAACGCGAACTCTTTGAACTGGATATAAACCACCGGATGGAGACTGCCAAAAACCTCCGGATGCTGGAACTGGCTTACGAAAACATGGTGAACAGCCTCCGCACGTGGGACAAGAAGTACCTCATCAAAAGCCATCACGACGGCATAGTGGTATGGGGAAAGACATGGGGCATGAGCGCCCGGGTAAATGAAGGAGACACCCTGTGCACCGTTATCTCCAAGCAACAGGGGAATCCCCTCGGGCACATCACTCTTTCACAAGACGAAGTGGCGGAAATTGCCGTGGGTGACAAAGTAAATATCGAACTGAACAAATACCCCACCCACTCGTATGGCGTACTGCCGGGAAGAATCGCCTCCGTCTCTTTTGTGCCTTACAATAAAAGTTATGCCGTGGAAGTGGACTTTCCGGACGGACTGGTGACAACCAACAGAAAGGAAATAAAATATGAAATAGACATGTCCGGCCGGGCGGAGATCATCACTTCGAGCCGGAGCATACTGAGCAGGATTTTCGCACCCGTGTATGAATTGTTTTCCACCACGGAGTAACACCGTTTTTTTCACTACAGAGAATAACCAACTTAAACAAAGAAGAATATGAAAAAAGAAGACCCCGACAACAAGCAACCGGAATACACCCGCTATTCCGAAGATGAAGAACAAGTGCTGGACTTGAACGAACTGATGGACGTACAAGGTGGCATAGATGACAAGGAGTTATCCAAATGTGGCCTGGGATGCTATACAGGCGGATTCGTCGATCCTACAAAAACACAAGATGAAAATACCGGAAATGAATAAAGTATATGTGCTGAACCCTCATTATCATCTGAGACATGATATTCACAGGGTCGCATTATTCTCCAGTACGGGGACAGATACCGACTGCTCCCGGAACTGGCATACTTTTATTCACCCGCTGCAAGCTGTCATGCTGAGTTTTTTCACGTATGACAGACCTTTGCAGACAACTCTCCCTCTGCTGTGCGACTTCTTCTGCCGGAGCAAGGAGGAGATGATCAAATGGGTATCGGACTTCATTGATAATCCGACCCCCATTTATACCTCCTCCCAGCAGGGAGAAATTTATTTTCCCAAACGTATATTGATTGAAGCGGAAAAGGCAGGCAAAGCATTGCGTTTTGACCGGCTGCAAGCAAATTCTTTTGTCTGGAAAAAACTGGATCTTACTACAAGAAGGCTGTATTCCGGTCCGTTGCTCCTCACATTCATGCTGACCAACCAATGTGTCACGCATTGTAAGTATTGCTATGCAGATACATCAACGCAAATAAAATCCCCACTCACCACCCAACGCATGATGGAGCTGATCAAGGAAGCTTCAGACCTGCAAGTACAACAAGTAAATCTGATAGGTGGTGAAATATTCCTGCATAAAGACTGGAAAATCATATTAAAAGAATTGGTAAAACGGGGTATTGCCCCCGAATTCATATCGACCAAAATGCCTGTAACCCAAAAACTGTTGCAAGATGTACAGGAAACAGGGTATCAGGGAATTGTTCAAATTTCACTGGATGCCATTCATTCCGAAATACTGACCGCCTCACTGGGAGTAAACGGAAATTATGCCAAAGAGATGCTTCACGGCCTGCAATTACTGGATGACAGCGGACTGAATTATCAGATTTCATCTGTGCTGACCAACTACAATTGCCAGATGAATGTCTTGGCAGAATTACTGCATGAATTATCTCATCTGAAGCATATACGCGACTGGCGTATTATCCCCGCCAGTAATTCCATATACAAAGAGTATAATGTATTTTCGCATTTGAAACCTACTAAAGCGCAAATTACAAAGGTATTCAACCAAATACGCCCTCTTCTCACACAGGTTTCCTTTCCCGTGATTTTAGGGAAAGAAGTAACCGATAAAAACTATCAAGATACCTGGGGTGGAAGCCGGTGTTTCAAAGGAAGCGAATGCTCTGCATTGACCACTCATATGTTTATATTGCCTGATGGTAAAGTGACTGTATGCGAGCAACTTTACTGGCATCCACAATTTATCATAGGGAATGTAACCACACAAAGTCTGAAAGAAGTCTGGCATTCCCCTCAAGCCTTGCACCTTTGTTCCTTGTCACGTCAGGATATCAACAAAGAGAGTCCATGCAGGGAATGCCGTCTTTTTGAAGACTGTTTCAGTTATCAGAACCGTTGCTGGAGTGATATCATAAAAGCTTATGGAAAGGATTGTTGGGATTTTCCCGATCCGCGTTGCTGTTTTGCTCCTGCCATGAAAAATAAATTAAGTTATGACTGAAGACGAACTTGACAGAATAAAAAATCATTTGTCCGTTCCATGTGACGAATGTCCCATCGAAGTGGCCTGGTCTGCTCACTGTCATGAAATACTATGGCGGTCAACAAGATGCACGCACACTAGCCGAATGGTGTAAAGTAGATGGAAAATATACGTTGATGGGTATGAAACAGGCAGCTATACGTGCAGGAATGGAAGCGGAAATCTGCTTGCAAAACATGGAACAATTGTCCACCAGAAAATTTCCTGCCATACTTTTTGCCATCAATGATTTCGAAGTACCGGGATATGTGGTTTGTTATGGCATTCATGAAGGCCGCTTCATTATTTGGGAGCCGGGATTCGGCCCTATGCAATATTGGGAAAACCAAATGAAAACATTATGGATAAGAGGAATAACTCTTACTCTGTTTCCCACCCACGAATTTATGCAGAAAACGGATTTTCAACTAAAATGGTGGGAGTTGTATCCGTGGAGTAGGAAATGGAAAAGAAGACTGAACCGCTGGTATGAATATATCTGGCTAAATTATCCCTGGTTCAGGGAAATGGTAACACAGCTAAGACGGAAATGAATGGAGTAAGCCAAGTCCAATTATTCCATAGGGGCAGATTGAACCCCTTAGCCGTCAAACTAAGTTTTTTATTACATACGATTCTTTTGTTCTGTGGAGACCAAAGCCCCATAGTAGGTGATAAAACCAGCGAGGCAAAAATCTTATCATAGTCTGGTGCATTAATCATATTAATTAAAGCAATCGTAGGATCATCTTCTGAATAAGCTCCACTAAAAGAAATAATCGCATCTTTAACATATTGATATCCGGCTGATAAGTATACCCATTTATAAGTTGTTCCTAAAGTTATATTATGAGATAAAGAAGGTAATAAAAAAAGGGATTACCACCCTCATATGTATACCGATTAATATACATTACATTACTTCGCAACTGAGCATAATATGGACGAGAGTATAATAGTTGCGCATCTGAATATAGTGTATTGTTCCCATATTTGAACTAGTGCAAGGTAGGAGAATAGTGGAATAGCCAACTGAAGAAATTGGTAATACTCCTTTTGTTTCATTTGATTTTATATTAAAAGCTCCGGTTTGATCACTGATAGTACCTTGTAAAAAAGTAAAATCAGGCAAAGAAAACAACACTATATTGGCAAACTCTAGCGGCTGTTTTTTTCATCCACTATTATTCCACTAATCATCTGTGCATGTATGCAAAGAGAAACCAGTAAGAGGCAGAAAGTTATATATAATTTTTTCATAACAATATCAATTATTTATCGGTTAAACCGGAACGCAAATGACACAAATCTAACCTCCGGCAGGTTTATATCCATGCTGTACTGTTATTAATTTGTATCATTTGTGTTCCAATTTTAATTTATAGAACGAAATAAATCCGCGTTCCATCCATCAATTCCCATTTATCATCCGGTGGTATGATTGCGGATAATCATTTCAAATAAGATAAAATATGTTATTTCATATTCTTCATTTATTCTTCCTCTTCAAGTATTCATAAAAAGCATATTGCGCCCGTACCGGTTCTTCTTCCGGATTCCTTTTCAACACATTATTCAGATTTTCATCCACCCAACCGGCTTTTCTGTTATCTTTCAACTGAATAGCCAGCATATCTATCAGTTGTTGTTTCAGATCTTCGTCAAGAATGGGGGTAACGGCCTCTATACGCCGGTACAGGTTGCGCCTCATCCAATCCGGCGAAACCCATGAACAGAAGCGGTTTTTCCTCCATGGTGGAAATACCACACCCGGGCATGTTCCAAAAAAGCTGTCCACAATGCGAGTGATACGGATATTTCTGCTATAAGGCTGATTGGGAATCAAGCAGCAGATACCACGTACTATCAAGTCTATTTTCACTCCTGCCTCACTAGCCTTATATAATTCATCTATCATGGCAGGATCTTGCAGCGCATTCATTTTTAAGATAATCCGCGCTTCTTTTCCCGCCTTTGCCATATTTATCTCATATCCGATACGTCTTCTCAGTTCCGGCAGCAGATTAAAACGGGCTACCAACAAACGCTTGAATTTGGGTTCAGTCACTTCTTTCTGTAATACCCGGAATAAAGTATACAGATCATTCACAATAATCTCGTTGGAAGTGAACAAACCGGAATCAGCATATATCCGGGCAGTCTTCTCATTGAAATTTCCGGTACTGATATAAGCATAGCTGCGAGTCTGTTTTCCCTCTTTGTTATACCGCAGTACAAGCGCCACCTTGGCATGCACTTTCAATCCCGGTATACTGAAAATAATATGTATCCCCGCCCGCTTCATCATCTCGGCGGTAGCCAAATTGTTTTCTTCGTCAAAACGGGCCTTAAGTTCTACAAAAACAGTTACTTTTTTACCATTCTGCGCAGCAGCAATCAGCGTATTGATAACAACCGAGTTTTCCGCCACCCTATATTGGGTAATCATGATCTCCTTACAGGACGGGTCATGAACGGCCTCATACAGGAAATGGATGAAATGTTCAAAAGAATGATAAGGGAAATGCAACATCAAATCCTTCTTGCTCACATAACGGAATATGGATTCTTTCTCATCCAAACAATTCAATGTCATGGGACGAGGTTTCAATTGGGTACAAAGTTCCTTACTGGGATTAGGCAGATGAGCCAAATCCTCCAAGTTCAAGTGTTTGTCTCCCGGAACCAAATCATCACGATTGATGCCAAATGCATCGACCAGAAACTCCAGATAATCCGCAGGCATCTTGCGGTCATAGACAAAACGGCATACAGCACCTATTTTACGCTTTTTCACCTTTTTACGCAACTGTTCCACCATAACTTCGGAACTGGTTGCATCATCCACGAAAATATCGGCGTCACGAGATATCTTGCAACAATAACTGCAATCCAAATCATAGCCCGGAAACATACGGTTGATATTCGCCTTTATAATATCTTCCATATACATCAGGTAAAAGTTTTCTCCCTGTCGGGGAAGTTCTATGAAACGGGGAACTTTGCTATAAGGCAATTTGATAATATAGTATTCCTTTTCCCCCGTGTCTTTGCGCGTCACGCGTACCGACAGATACAAACGGTTGTCACGTAAAAAAGTCTTGATTCGATTCTTGCATACCGGAACAGGTTGAAGATAGGGAAAAATTTCTTCCTTAAAGAAATTACTGATAAACTCCTGATGAAAAGGCTCTACCTCCTGTTTACTTTGATAAAAAATAATATGATGCCTGCGCAAAGCCGGAACAATCTTATGCTCATAAATGCGGATACGGTCTTCCATCATGGCTATTGACAGCTTCGGTTATCTGAATGTATCAGGTGTCTGGCTTCTTCCTGTGTCATATCATCACTTTGGCCACCGGAAGCGATGGCTTTATGTTCCGCTACACGAATCTTGTAGAATTCCTCCAGATTAGAAGAATATATAGAGATAAAGTTAATCCGTTCATACAACGGAAGGGAGTCGTCATCCGCCTCCAACAACACGCGATAGTTGAAAGACAACCAACTGATATCACGCTTGAAATAATGATATTTGCTCTCCATATTATGCTTAGATTTGTTCCAAATATAGTACCTTTGTCGATAATAAACAAAAAAACTATGACAAGAATCGGATTATTATCGGATACTCATGCATTTTGGGATGACAAATACTTGAAATACTTTGAGAATTGTGATGAAATATGGCACGCCGGAGACATCGGCTCGGTGGAAGTCGCCCGGAAACTGTCCGCTTTCCGCCCCTTCCGGGCTGTATATGGAAATATTGACGGGCAGGACATACGCAGACTTTATCCTCAAACCAACCGCTTCACCGTAGATGGTGCCGAGGTGTTGATAAAGCATATAGGCGGATATCCGGGCAACTATGATCCTTCCATCCGCGGCAGCCTGCTGGTGAAACCTCCCCAGCTTTTTATCAGCGGACATTCGCATATATTAAAGGTGAAATATGACAAGACACTGGATATGTTACACATCAACCCGGGAGCAGCAGGTATTTCCGGATTTCATAAAGTGAGAACATTGGTACGTTTTTGTATCGATAATGGAGAATTTAAAGATTTAGAAGTAATAGAACTGGCGGATAAGTTGTAAGATTAAAAAATCTTTCCGAACTTTGCACGCACTAATATCAAAAACAATATGAAGACTTATCTCGTTACAGGAGCTGCCGGATTTATCGGAGCCAACTATTTAAAATACATCCTGGCCAAACATGACGACATCAGGGTGGTGGTACTGGATGCCTTGACTTATGCCGGCAATCTGGGAACTATTGCATCAGACATTGATAATGAACGTTGTTTCTTCGTAAAAGGAGATATATGCGACCGTGATTTGGCAGACCAACTATTCTCAGAATACAAGTTTGACTACATCGTGAATTTTGCAGCAGAAAGCCATGTAGACCGCAGTATTGAAAACCCACAATTGTTTCTGCAAACTAATATTTTGGGAACCCAAAACCTGCTGGATGCGGCCCGCCGTGCCTGGGTGACGGGAAAAGATGAGAATGGTTATCCTACCTGGCGTAAAGATGTACGTTACCACCAGGTATCTACAGATGAGGTATACGGTAGCCTGGGAGCAGAAGGTTTCTTTACTGAAACAACTCCTTTATGTCCGCACAGCCCATATAGTGCCTCCAAGACAAGCGCTGATATGATTGTCATGGCTTATCGTGATACTTACAAAATGCCGGTAACCATTACCCGCTGTTCCAATAATTACGGTCCGTACCATTTTCCCGAAAAACTGATTCCGCTGATCATTAAAAACATTTTGGAAGGAAAGAAACTTCCCGTATATGGTGACGGAAAGAATGTACGCGACTGGTTATATGTAGAAGACCATTGCAAAGCCATCGATTTGGTTCTGCGCAAGGGTCGCGAAGGGGAAGTATATAATGTAGGCGGACACAATGAGAAAGAAAACATAGAGATAGTAAAACTTACCATAGCCACTATTCACCGGATGATGACGGAAACTCCCGAATATCGCAAAATCTTGAAGAAAAAAGAGTTGAACGATAAAGGTGAGATTTCTATCGACTGGATTAACGAATCATTAATCACCTTTGTCAAAGACCGTTTGGGACATGACCAACGTTATGCTATCGATCCTACCAAAATCACTAATGAATTAGGATGGTATCCTGAAACAAAATTCGAAACCGGTATTGTAAAAACAATCCAATGGTATCTGGAAAATCAAGCATGGGTGGAAAATGTAACAAGTGGCATTAC
>ENA-OQDT01001905-OQDT01001905.1-human-gut-metagenome-genome-assembly--contig:-NODE-1905-length-11433-cov-2.117018_pt1 | contig 11433 bp, 11 predicted proteins | sample MGYA00242786_ERZ504617 | MGnify/ENA primary metagenome ERZ504617 (study PRJEB26092, sample SAMD00036337) | human gut metagenome | host: Homo sapiens | study: EMG produced TPA metagenomics assembly of... | reverse complement strand
GCCGCAATCAATGCCAGCAGAGCCAGCAGCATGGCCTTGTTGTCGATCAGAAATCTCATGGTACTGCTTCTTAAATCTTTCGTCTTTGTCGTTTTCATTTTATGATAACTCCTCTGCGTTCTGGAATCCAAAGGCAGCGTTGACAATCCGCTCCTGTTCAATTTCATTGCTTGTGAATTCCGCCGTGATCCTGCCCTCACAGAACGTGATCACACGGTCGGCCATACCCATCATCTCCGGCAGCTCCGAGGAAATCAGGATGACCGCCATTCCCTCGGCCGCCAGCTTGGCAATCAGGGAATAGATTTCATACTTTGCGCCGACATCAATGCCACGCGTCGGCTCGTCCAGAATCAAAACATTGGGCTTTGTCAGAAGCCATTTACCGAGAATCGCCTTCTGCTGATTGCCGCCGCTGAGAGAGCCGATGGGTTGCGCCGGAGTGGAGAGCTTCACATTCATCCGCTCGACCATTTTGTCCACTTCCCGCTCCTCGCGGGCCGTCTGGACAAATTTCAGCTTATTGCAGTAGGACGGCAGATTCGCCAGCGACATATTCTCTCTCACGGAGAGAATGGAGATGATTCCTGTCATCAGGCGATCCTCCGTCACCATGGAGACGCCCCGACGGATGGAATCCTTCGGATGGTGGATGCGAGCCTTTTTGTTGCCGATCAAAACCTCGCCGCTATCGTGGCGGTCCACGCCGTAGACCGCACGCATGACCTCGCTGCGTCCGGCGCCGACCAGGCCGTACAGGCCCAGAATCTCGCCCCGGCGGACAGAGAAGCTGATGTCCCTGTAGATGCCATGCTCGCTGAAATTCTTCACCTCAAACGCGATTTCTCCGAATTTCTGCCGTTTGGGCGGATACATATCTCCGATTTTACGTCCGGCAATCTGCGTGATCAGATCCTCGCGTGTGATTTCCCCGACTGGATGCTCTGAAATAAACATACCGTCGCGCAGAACCGTGATTGTCTGGCAGATCGTAAAGATTTCTTCAATTTTATGGGAAATAAAAACGATAGAAACACCCTTGGACTGTAGCTCGCGCATCACCGCAAACAACATCTGTACCTCGGACTCAGACAAAGAACTGGTAGGCTCGTCCATAATGATAACCTCCGAATCCTGAGAGACCGCCTTGGCAATGGCAAGCATCTGCTTTTGGGCAGAGGAATACTGTGCCACAAGCTTTTGGGTCAAGATTCAAATGCATTCGGTCAAATGAGCTCCTGTGTCGCCAGCAATCTTTCTTCTTGTTGATAAATCCGCAGGTCGAAAAGCGCTTCTCCCGGTGCAGCCACACATTTTCCGCCGCGTCCATGGTCTCTACCATATTGACTTCCTGGGGAATCATGCAAATACCGGCGTGATTCGCCTGGTTTGGACTGGAAAAGGCGACTCTCTTTCCCTTATAGAGGATCTCGCCGGAGTCTGCCGGGTAATCGCCCAACAGGATTTTCATCAGAGTGGATTTTCCCGCACCGTTTTCCCCGATCAGGGCATGAGTCTCGCCCTTCTTTAACCGGAGGCAGCCGTCCCCCAGCGCTCTGACACCGGGAAAAGTCTTTACGATATGGGACATTTCAAGAATATATGTATCTTCCATAATTGTCCTCAGTCATATACGGATGATTTGGCGGCGCCATTCTGCACGCCGCCAAATTCGGTTCCCGCGTTTTGTTCAGTTATTGATAGTCAGCGGCGTTCCCCTTGTCCAGGATGATGTAATCGCTGATGCGCGCCTCGTAATCCGGGCCGCTGATCGTGCCGTTGTAAAGTTCCTCGCAGGTCTGCGCCAGATACGCGGCCAGACCGTCCTGCGGGGAATAGACCGTGTAGGTCATTTCGCCTGCTGCAATGGACTTCAGTGCATCGGCGCTGCCGTCTTTGCCGACCGTGACATAGTCGTCAAAGCTCTTGCCGGAAGCACGCAGTGCCTCGCAGACACCCACGGTCAGCGTGTCGGACTGCGTGACGAAGCAGTTAATCTCCGAATTGGACTGCATCCAGTCCTCCGCCATCGTGATGGCCTTGTCCGCCGCCCAGTCCGCCGTGCCTTCTACAACAATCTCATAGCGATCCTTGATCTCGGAATTTGCCATCGTCTCAGTAAAGCCCTTGTAGAGCTGCTGGCACAGCTCCATGCTGTTCGAGCCCCAGATGTAACCGATTTTCAGCGTCGCGTCGGGGTTCTCGTTCAGATATTTGATGCACGCCTGCGCCTGCGTTGCTGCCATGTCATAGAAATTGTAGCCGAAGCGCACATCGACCTCGCTGCTGATGCCCATGACGTAGTCGATCACGTAAATGCCCGCCGCTCTCGCCGCGTTGCAGACGTCTACAACCGCGTTGGAGTCCAGCGCACTGACGATGATAATGTCAACCTTGTTGGTCGTAAAGTTCTCGATATCCGTGAGCTGCTGGTCGATGCTGCCTGCGGCGTTTGCCAGGATGAGCTCAATGTTCTTTTCCTCGCAGAATCTTTCCAGATGCTGATAGATCACGCTCTGCGCTTCGTCCAGATCGTTCAGTGCAAAGCCGACCGTAAATTTCTTTTCTGCCGCGGATGCCGATTCTTGCGTGTTGCTGGGGGTGGAGTTGTCGCTGGTCTGTGGATTGCCTGTGCATGCCACAAGCGCCAAAATCATCACAAGCGCCAACAGAATGGAAATTGCCCTTTTCATACTTTCTTCCTCCAATTTTTAGTAATACATATCTGTATAACCGATATGTATTAAATTGTTTTGTGCAACAACACTGTTTTTTCTTCTTCCGTGCGCTGGTGTTGCAGCACAGTTACTATGTATATATAACCAAAATCTCGAGGCAAAAACCGCCGCATTTCAGACACGTAATTGTTGTTTTTCTGATGTTTCAGTAATTTCAAGGCTGACGGTCAATCTGGCCGAAGACTTTCCCCCACATTGCCATTTCCCCGTTTTCCCTCGCCGATAGTGCATACTTTCCTTCTGTACAAGCGCAAAAATAAGCCGTGCGCTGCTACAGCAGTTCCGTTACTGCTTTGCTTTTCCATTTTCACAGAGCGAGACAGCAGATTTTTTCTTCCAATTTGTTGAAAAAGCATCTCCGTTTCTTTCATTATATCAGAAACAGAGATGCTTTTGTAGCTCTAATTCAGTTCAGAAGTTTTGAAAGCCGGAATTCCGCCTAATTTAAAAGCAGCAGACGGAACGCACCGTACATTCCTGCGTCATTGCCGAGTGTAGCCTGCCGGAATTGCACGCTTTTGCAGGCGTGGAATGCGTACTTCTCAAAGTGCCGTTTGACGCCTTCAAGCAAGAATTCGCCCTGGCGCGACACGCCGCCGCCAAAAATGACATATTGTGGATCACAAACACAGCAAATCGAGGCGATTGCCTCGCCCAGATAGTCAAAAATCAACTCCAGCGTCTCAACAGCAAAGGCATCCTGCTGCCGTGCAGCATCAAACACATCCTTGCATGTGATGGTGCTGGCACCCCCGCAGGAGAGACTCTGTATCCATCTCCAGAAGGCGCTTCTTTGTCACCCGGACGATTCCGTTGGCGGATGCATATTGCTCCAGGCAGCCACATTTTCCGCAGAAGCACGGGGCTTTCTCCGGATCGGGCACTGTAATATGTCCAATTTCTCCGCCCGCGCCGTGTGCGCCACTGACAACTTTCCCGTTGATTACCACACCGCCGCCAACGCCGGTTCCGAGCGTGATGAACACCGCCGAACGGCAGCCCTCACCGCCGCCCTTCCACGCCTCACCCAGCGCGGCTACATTTGCGTCGTTTCCCGCCCGCACGCGCAGGCCCGTCATACGGCCCAGCGTCTCGTGCAGGTTGAAAACGCCCCAGTTCAGATTGACGCAGCGGTTGATGCGCCCGTTTTCATCAACAGGGCCCGGAACGCCGATGCCGATTCCCAGAATTTCCGACGTTTCAAGGTTTTTCTTCCGGATCCATGCAGAAATTTCTGCCGCAATTTCCGGCAGAATTGCTTCTCCATTGTCTTGTACGTGCGTAGGTATCTCTCTTTTTTCGATCAGAGTTCCCGTGTCGTCCAGTAAGCCCATTTTAATTGTAGTCCCGCCGACATCTATTCCAAATCCGTATTTCATAGCGCTTCTCCTCTTTTACAAAAGATGCATCTATTATAGCGGCACCGGAAACGCGGAAATGTTGTTTCTCTGACATCTTTTTTATGGAAAAACACGGCACATGGCTTTCTATTGCGATTTGTTTCACAGGAACGCCCGATCGCTTTCCCCCGGTCAATGCAAAAGCCGGAAAACGTTGTGTGCAGCGTTTCCCGGCTCATCTATTTCATATTGCGCAGCTCGGCGCGGAAGCAGATTTTTCCGTCCTCCAACGAGGCGCGGATACCGCCCTTATGCCCCTCGGCGATGCTTCTGGCGATGGAAAGGCCGATGCCGAAGCCGCCTGTACCGCTGCGCGCCGGATCGGCGCGGTAAAAGCGGTCGAAGAGCTTGTCCAACTCCTCCGGTGCCAACGGCGTCCGGCTGACGTTCACGGAGGACAGCAACACGCCTTTTTTCGTTTTTTCCAGAGAAAAGGCGATTCCCCGTACCCTCGGCGGCGTATTTCACCACATTGTCCAACAGAATCGACACCAGCTTGCCGAATCGCATATTCGTCGCCGGAAAACGCCAGCTCCGGCGCAATTTCCAGCCGGAGCGCATGCCCGTTCGATTCGGCAAAGTCCGGAAGGACTCCGCCGTTTCCCGGACGGCGTCGCTGACGGCGAAGGGTGCAAAGTGCAGGGGCGTCTTTTCCTCATCCATCCGCGACAGCGTCACGAGGGAGTTGACCAGCTCCGTCAGCTTTTCCGTCTGCGTCTGCGCCTTGTCGATCCATTTCTGCTTACCCGTCTCCATTTCCAAGACCTTCAGGCTGTGGCGATGACGGTGATGGGTGTTTTCAGCTCGTGGCTGGCGTCGGTGATAAACTGCTTCTGGCGTTCCGATGCCTGCACAACCGGGTCGATCGCGCGGCGCGAGCAAAGCACCACAATGACATACACCAACGCGACGCAGCCGGCCATGGCGGCCAGCGACACCAGCGCAATCTCCCGCACGGAGCGCATTTCCTGATAATCGTCCAGGAAAATTGCCATCCAGCGGTCCTCGCCGTTGTACACAACGCGGTACTTGTAGCCCCGCGCGTAGCCGTAGCCCTCGCCGTGCTCCAGCGCAAGCGACAGGTATTCTCCGACGTCATCCTCCGTCACGGCGGCGATCTTGTCCAGATCCGCCTTGATGAGATCTCCGTCTCCGTCATAGCGCAGGACGAAATAGCGCGTGGAGAAGGGCGTTTCCTTCGTGAGCTGTCCGTCCGGGCGTCCCTCCGGCGGCTGGCCGTGCGGCATGGGCGGCATGGTGCCCCGGTTGTCGGAAAATGACGTTGAGCACGTTGGTCAGCCCGGAATCCACCGAAATATAATTTGCGATGTTGACGCTCAGGCACAGCACCAGCAGCACCGCCGTGACAGCCAGCGTTGCAATGCGGATAAACCGCTTGCGCAGCCGCCGGATCATCGTTCGGCCTCCAGGATGTAGCCGAGGCCGCGGTTGGCCTGAATGGTCATACTGATGGCCTTGAGCCGCTTGCGCAGATTGGAGATGTGCACCCAGACCACGTTGATTCCAGCGTCGCTGTCCCAGCCCCAGACGCGCTCCATGATGCGCTCGGCGGAAAGCACGATTTTCGGGGAGCGGGGAAACAGCTCCATCACCTGAAACTCCCTGCCGCTCAGGCGCACGGAGCGCTCGCCGCAGGAGAGCATGCCCGTGCCGGTGTCCAAGCTGACGCCCCCGTAGCTCAGCACCGCCGGGTGATAGCTGCCGCCCCGGCGCAGCATCGCGCGCACACGGCAGATCAGCTCGTCCGGCTCGAAGGGCTTGGGCAGGTAGTCGTCCGCCCCGGCATTGAAGCCGGTGATGCGGTCGCCTGTCTGCGCCTTCGCCGTGAGCATCATCACCGGCGTGGTCACGCCCGCGTCCCGCAGCTTTTGCAGCACCTCGACGCCGTTGAGCTTTGGCATCATCACATCCAGAATAATGGCGTCGTATTCCGCCGCCATTGCATATTCATAAGCGTCAAAGCCGTCGTGCACGGCATCCACGCTGAACTGGTTCTTTTCAAAGGACACCGTCAGCGCCTCCGCCAGATCAATCTCGTCCTCCGCAATCAGCAGATGCATGCCTCTCACCCACCTTTTTCTGATTATACCGCACGGCCTGAAAAAACGCAACTAGAGCGTCTCGCGGTTTTCCTCTCTGCCGCCGGAAATGTTCAGATTGCCGTTGCGGCAGCGCAGCGCATCGAAAAAGGCCTTCGGCGGCTGCGCATCGTGGAAGCGCACGCGATATTGCAGCTCATTCTTACTTTATGCCGTTGATCTACCAGATGAGCGACATCGCAAAAGCAGAGGGCGATGATTACAGTTGCTACAGTGCGATTCCAGAAAGATAATTGCATCCTGCGCCAGTGTGGCTGTGAGTATCAAATCCGTCTTGGACACACCGCTGCTGACGGATGACGGACTGCTGACAGACGCTTCGGAGGGAACTGCAACAAATATTGAGGTTTTTTTGAAGAATCTGAAAATCCCATATTGATGAGTGATAACTTTTGCAAAGTCGGCTGTCGGAAACGGCAGCCGCTTTTCCTACTGCAGTATGTCAGAATCACTTGACGAACAAGCGTTCTATATGCTATACTATATTCTGCTCTCATAGCAGAGTCCACAACTGAATATCTGAAATGAAACACAAGACAGCCGCCGTAAAAGAGATTGCGGCTGCGCCGCTCCTGTTGCTGAGTCTGCCAGCGGAGCAGAAATAGCAGACATTGAAGGTTTCTGAATAGCAGAGCCGGTACATAGTTTCATCAAAGATAGAGCGAGAGATTATCTCCCGCTGATTTGATGTGCTGTGTACCGGCTCTTTTTGTCGTTGCAGACATAGTTCAAAAAATTTGCGACGGGGTTAATTTTCGGTCCTTCTCGCTGACTACCAATTGAGGGGCAAATTGAAAACTGAATGACCGTCCGAATGGAATATGACTGAGCGAAGATATGAGCTTGGCGACGCTGCGGTGAGATTCCGGGGCAGGGATAGAAAAAACGACATTCGGAGAAAGCGGCGAAGCAATCTAAAAACATAAGGTGCTGTCCACAGGAATAACGAGCATCGGATTGTGACCCCCACAATCCAAATCCGCAGCCTTGCGGTCTGCGGACTTCACTCAGGGGGCACGCCCCCTTGAATACCCCCAATTTTACGAAGGAGATGATCTAAATGAAAGAAGAAAAAGTGCGTATCAGAGTACGCCTGACCGAAGAAGAAAAAGAGCAATTGGAGCGCAACAGCGCCCTATGCGGTCTGTCCCAAAGCGAGTATGTCCGTCAGCTTTGCCGGGACATCCATCCGAAACCAAAACCACCGGATGTATTCTGGGAGCTGATGGAGGAGTTATACAAGGCTCATTCCGACCTGAAAGAGTGTGCCAAATATGAGCCGTCCGCCCTTGAACTCTGCACCGAGATCGAACGGCTGGTGCTGGACTTGCAGGAGGTGATCTGATGGCAACGACATCTCTTTGGCACATTAAAGGCCGCTTGAAGGACCTCATTGACTATGTGGAGAATCCGGAAAAGACGGCGGCGAAAACGCCGGAGCTGCAAGACCTCTATAATGTGTTTTCCTATGTCCAGCGCCCGGAGGCCACGCAGAAGGGCGAGTATATCACCGCCCTCAACTGCCTGAAGGAAACTGCTCTGCGGCAGATGATCCTCACCAAGAAGCGTTACGGAAAGACGGACGGCTACATCGCTTGGCACGGCTATCAGAGCTTTAAGCCGGAGGAGGTCACACCGCAGCTTGCCCACGAGATTGGCGTAAAGCTGGCAAAGGAGATGTGGGGCGACCGCTTTGAGATCATCGTCACCACCCACCTCGACAAGGAGCATATCCACTGCCATTTCTGCTTTAACTCCGTTTCTTTTCGGGACGGCGGCAAGTATAACTATTCCAAGGCCGAGCGAAAGCGAATGATGGAAATCTCCGACCGGCTGTGCCGGGAATATGGCTTGTCCGTCATTGAAAAGCCCCGCAAAGCACCCGCCCGTCCGGTATGGCTGGATGAGAAAAGCGGCAAGCCCACCCGCTACAATGTCTACCGTGCCGATGTGCGTGAGGCAATGGATTTCAGCAGAACCCCCTACTATATGGAGGACTATCTGCGGCGCAAAGGGTATGTGACCGACTTCACGGGCAAGCACTGGAAGATACGCTTGCCCCAGCACGAGCACTTCACAAGGCTGGACACGCTGGACGAGCGGTGGACGCCGGAGAATATTCGCCTCGGACGATATGCCTCCTTCGGCAATCGCCGGGCATATATCAGCTACCCGCCCCAAATGCCGCAGGAGCTTTCGGATTGGTTCCGCCCGTTCCATAAGACCAGCCACATTTACAAGCAGTATCTGCACTACAGCTATCTGCTTGGGTACTTACCGAAGCATACCGACTATAAGCCCACCAGCCCGTATCTGAAGGAGGACTTGCGGAAACTGGACGAGCTGTCCCAGCAGGTACGGTATATGAGTAAATACGGCATTGAAACCTTTGACGATCTGTACGCAGACCGGGAGAAAATCCAGCGGAATATGGATGCCCTCATTACCCGCCGCACCAAGCTGCAAAACAGGATACGCCGTGCTGCACCTGCCGAAAAGGAAACACTGCGGCAGGAAAAGGTGGGTGTAACAGAGCAGATCACCACCCTGCGAAAGCAGCTGAAGCTGAATAAGGCCATTGAGGTGCGTTCCGCCAAAATACAGGGAAAGACGGATCTGCTCTATGCCAATGAATACCGTGCCAAAGAAGCACAGCAGCAAAAGAAACCGCAGAGAAGGGAGCGTGACGCACGATGAAGGACAGAAATAATGAAATCTATGTACAGATTGACCGTATTACAGACCATCTTGCAGCGATGCCGAAACAGGAACGCATTGCGTGGTTTCGGCGGAGCGCCTATGTACAGCCGCTGAATTTCATCAGAGAAATTGATGGTACGGTATATGCCGTAAGAGCCTTTTTCAAAGAGGACGCAAGAGAAAATATTACCGACAAAGTGCAGCGTATCATCCTGAAAAGCGATGATAATAACAAAGAGATTTGAAGTCGCCGCATTAAAGCGTTGAAGTTTACAGCCGGATATGGTAGAATGGGCTCACCTACAAATTCGATCATATCCGGCTGTGGAAAGGGGAGCTATGACAAAACAACCGGATAAAATCACAGCCCTGTACTGCCGCCTGTCCCGTGACGATGAGCAGGACGGCCTGTCAGGGTCCATCAAAAATCAGCAAACCATCCTCGAAAAGTACGCACAGGAAAACGGCTTTCAAAACACCCGTGTGTTCATTGACGACGGCTGGTCAGGTACGAACTTCGCAAGACCGGCGTTCACGGAAATTTTGGAACTGGCGGAAAAGGGTCTTATCGGCACCTTGATCGTCAAGGATCACTCCCGCTTGGGGCGTAACCGCCTGATCGTTGGACAGCTTCTGGAAGAGGGCTTCGACAGTCTCGGCGTCCGCTACATCGCCATTATGGACAACATCGACACCGCAAAGGGCATCAGCGACCTTGTCCCGATGCAGGACTTATTCAATGAGTGGCACGCCAAGAACACCAGCCAGAAGGTGCGAAATGTGTTTAAGAGCAAGGGAATGTCCTGCGCACCGCTGACCACCAATCCGCCCTATGGGTATCTGAAAGACCCGGAGGACTATCACAAGCTGGTTATCAATCCAGAAACCGCCCCCATCGTGCAGGACATTTTTCAGTGGTATGTGTACGAGGGTATGAACAAAAATGCGCTTGCCCGGAAATTGATTGCGTTAGGGATTCCGAGCCCGACAGCCTACAAGCAGCAAATGGGGATGAATTACCATAACCCCCACGCGCAAACCGGCAAGGTATATTGGAGCGAGCGCACCATCGTGAATATGCTGAAAAATCCGACCTATTTAGGCCACATGGTACAGGGACGCCACCAAGTCAAAAGCTATAAGGTTCACACGATTGTTCCTATCCCGGAAGATGATTGGTTTTGGGTAGAAAATACACACGAAGCCATCATAGATCAGCAAACCTTTGACCGGGCGCAAGAGCTTTTGGGAAAAAGAATGTGCGGACTTCCCCCCAAAGGCAAAAACGGTTTATCTGTTTTCCGGCTTCCTCCGCTGTGGGATTGTGGCCGGGGCATGACGCGCCGGACTTCCAAGGGGGTACACTTATTATAGCTGCAAGACGTACATTATGAAATCCAGAGGCTTGTGCAGCAGTCACACCATCCGGGACGAGTTGGTGGAGCAGGTAGTATTTGAAGCTGTCAAAAGACAGATTGACCTTTGCGGTTCTCTCGCAGAAATCATTGACGAAATAAACCAAGCCCCCGTAGTGCGTAATCAGTCAACAAGGCTTGACAAGCTACTGAAAACACAAGAACAGGAGCTTCACAAGATTACAAATCTTTGTGATAATCTGTATATCGACTGGAAAAGCGGCGACTTGACGCGGGAGGAATACCACCGCATGAAAGCGAAGTTTGAAGAACAGGCCGAAGAAATCCGACAAACGATTGCTAATCTTCAAGAGGAACAGACCTTTGTTTCAAACGGTATTACTTCCGACGACCCGTACCTGCAAACTTTTTTTGAAGTACAAGAACATCGACCATTTAGAGCGCGGTATTGTTGTTGCCTTGATTAAACAGATTACATTTACGAGGGAAAACAAATTGATGTAGAATTTAACTTTGCAGACCAGCACCAACGGATTTTGGACTTTATCGAAGCGAACCATCCGAAGTTGAGTGTTGTCAGGACGGAGGTCCGTCTAACCAGCGGCTTTCCTCTCCTGATTTTTCAGGCGCAAAGTTGTGTATAAAAGAACGAGGCTGTGGCCTCATCATAGTAGCTTACAACCTGATCGGCTGCATTTTCCGGGGCTTAGGAGATTCCAACACGCCGCTCATCACGGTGGCCATCGCCTGTGTATTCAATATTTTCGGCGATCTTTTCTCTGTGCGGTCCTCGGCATGGGGACGGTGGGAGCGGCGATTGCGACAGTCATGGCTCAGGCCGTGAGCGTGGCAGCATCCTGGTTCCTGATCCGGAGAAAAGACCTGCCCTTCATTATATTGGCCATCGTCAACTCCATGGGCGTGACGGCCTCGGCCGGTGTGGGAGTGGCAGAAAAAGTCTGTAGCTTCATTATGCTGATTTCTTCGGCTTTCATGCAGTCCATGTCCGCCTTTGTGGCACAGAATTACGGAGCCGGCCGGATGGATCGGGCGAAAAAAGCTCTGCATTACGGCGTGGCGCTTTCCTTTGCCATCGCGT
>ENA-OQDT01001903-OQDT01001903.1-human-gut-metagenome-genome-assembly--contig:-NODE-1903-length-11452-cov-3.324415_pt1 | contig 11452 bp, 14 predicted proteins | sample MGYA00242786_ERZ504617 | MGnify/ENA primary metagenome ERZ504617 (study PRJEB26092, sample SAMD00036337) | human gut metagenome | host: Homo sapiens | study: EMG produced TPA metagenomics assembly of... | reverse complement strand
TCCAAATATTCGAAATCCGCTGATTTACTACGTAAATCGCTACTTTCTCATATTTGGCGTGTCCCAAGTTCAAAAGCCTTATCGTGCAAGCACGAACAGCTTTTTGACCTTTTGACACTGGTATCATAATATAAGTATTATAATTGTTGGCTTCTTTCATTACATTTTCTCAATCAGCTTGGAGTACACATGTTCTACAAACCATGGTTCTGTAGATTTCTTCAGCGCTTCTTCAGGGGAAAACCAGGCGACACCGCTGTTCTCGTCGGCTTTTATGGAGACAGCTTCCTCAAAATCTGCTTCCAGCAGATATGTTACATTCAGATGTAAATGGCTGGACACATATTTGCCCTTTTTCACATGTCCATCTACTGTAAGGGATTCCAAAGAAAAAATTCTCCTCAGATACAGGACAGACATGGGAAAATCCCCGCTTCCTCTTTCACTTCCCGAAGGGCAACTGCAAGTAAATCCGTTTCTCCGTCCGCATGCCCTCCCAGCCAGGACCAGGAATTATAAATATTGTGATAGACCATGAGAATTTTGCTTTTATCCTGATTTACCACCCAGGCAGAAGCAGTCATATGTGCTACCGTGTTTTCTCTGGAAAAAGCATTGGTATTATTTCTGATCCAGTTCAGAATAAGCTGCTTATCCGTCTCTTCTTGTTCATTGAACGGGGTATAATACTCAATTTGGTTAAGTAGTTCCTGTCTGTTCATTATAGAGTGCTCCTTTTTATTGGTCTTGTACAATAGTATAACATAAGCAGATATTTATTTACACCTGAAAAGGAAGTATCTTTGTTATTCAAAATGCTGTTTAGCGTTTTCAAGATTGGTCTTTCCCTTTATCTTTAGCAACACCTTTGTTACAGTCAGCGCAGTGCCAGATTCGCTGCACAGAATTCTTGCCTGGGAGAGCGGGATATAGATCTGATTATCTTCTCCGGGGAGTATTGCAGCAACTTTACAGGGAAGACAGGACATTGGTGAAATATTATTCCCGGGATTGTCCATAGCCGTGAAACTACTGCTGGAAACGGAACTGCTGTATTCAGTAGAACTTTTATTTGAATCGATACTGTCTAAGCAGTGCTGCTGTGTCACTCCACAGATTGCCTGGATAGCTGTCCTTCATGCACAGCACAGAAGTAAACAAAAGCATAAAACATGTATATAAAATCGTTACGAATGTAATATAGACAAACTGGCCTAAGAGCCATTTCTTCTTGGTGGTACGGATCAGCTGATAAGGAGTGACTGGTGTCATTTTCGGCAGGTCGGAGAACAGCAAAAGCAAAAGCATGGAACTTAGAAGCACTGCTGTTCCATCCCCGAAGGTCCACAGGAAAGGTTCAATTGCCTGTACAGGCGTATTGTAGTTATCCATAACAACCATGATTCTTCCTGTAAGCAGAAAACTGAGCACAAATTCCAGAAAGAGGGTAAAAATCACTTTGGGATTACGGAAAAAGCCGAAGAAATTGTAGCGAACAATTCCAAGTGTCTGCTTCATATCAGTATCCCAGACTACGGTCTATAATACTTCCGTCTACTGCATTGATGGTAAGAAAGCTCCAGGTAGGCCAATCTGTCGTATCTGAGTAGGTTTCACCATCATATTCGGAGTCAATCTTGCGGGATCCGAAGAAATCCCAGACAGGAACCAGAAGACCGGTATGGGCATCTGTGGATGGCTCATAAATTCTGGCATAGCCAAGCACGATACGGTCAATATTGAATACCCTGGAATTTTCATAGGTAAGGTTGTCCGCGTTGGTGACGATCATCATTTTTTCGTAGATATTCATGATCTCGCTGAATGGAAGCAGGCTTAAATTCTCAGTTTTAGTTTCTCCGATGGTGTATGGATTGCAATAAGTCATGCTGTCGATTCCGTCTGCATTTACATAAAAATAAAGGTTTTCGTAAGCCCAGGTTTCCATAGTACTGTCCATGTCTTCAAGCGCTCCACCTGCATCCATGGTATAGGTAAGCGGAGTTCCATTTATGGTACGGCTGTAGTAGATAACATAACCACTTCCGAGATAACTGGAGTTATCATCTGTTCCAATGGACGTCTGAATCGCATAATCCCATCCGCATTGGTTTAAATCGTCAAGGCCCATGGCATCTGCTTTTTTCCTGGGCTAATTTCTTCGCGTCATCCAACGAAATTTCCAATAGATTTTTCGGTAGGTTTTTTCATATGGACTGCTGCTGGAATAATCGGACCAGACAGCGTCAGAAGGAATTTCTTTTACCGTCTTTTTTGGGCTATCTTCTGGATTCTTACTTCCAAAGAATAGGCTCCCCAGGAAGAGGTACGATAAGAATATTGGGAGCCGTCATCTAACTGGGCGATACCGGTAAAAGCATTGTCCTCCATAACTTCACCAGTACTGCTGTATGTCTGTACTCCCACAGCAGGTCTTCCTTCTACCAGATTTCTCGTTTCAGGTGCAGATTCATACTGGCTTTCCCAATAATCAATGTCATCGTAAATATCATATACGAGATTGCCATTATCATCGGTTCCCCAATTATTGGGATCCAGATTACCGTTGGCAACATCTTCTTTTAATTCGTCGATTTTTTTCTTGATCTCATCCTTTGTCTGTACATAATAGCTGTCTGCAGTGTAAATCTTCGCATTTGAGAAAAAGGCATCCGTGATACCATCAAGAAGATCCTGTGTGACCGCAGCTGGTGTAACAGAAATTGCAGATATCTTTTCCACATCTGGTATTTCTACAGCTGCATCCGTATTTACCACAAGCTTAGACGTGTCGTCTGTTACCTGACTTTTGTAAGTCTCAGGCGCATTGATCAGGTCGCGGATAGTGGTTCTGGCAGCTGAGGCATTATCCGGGTGAACGTCAGTGGAGGCAGCAGTATCACTTGTACCAGTACTTTCAGAAGCAGTTGTCTGATCAGCGGAGGAGGCATTTCCTGCCATATTGACATCCTTGTCATCCGCTTCTTTGTAAGAATCCAGTGCTTTATTTCCCTTCTGCCTTACAAGGGAAGATTCTGGTGTCTGTGCACATCCCGCTAACATTCCCATGCAGAGAGTAAGTCCAATCATTCTTTCTATATTCTTTCTCATTTGTTTGAAGTCTCCCTTTCGATGTTTGAACATAACCGGAGATTTAGGGGAACGGGTGTTTGATATTGCTCATAGTAATCACCGGTCATGTTCTGATATAGATTATAGTACTTGGAATTACACCAAATCTTCCGTAAATTGTAACTGAATTGTAATCTGGCAAGAATTTCTTTACCATTCAATGAATACACAGGTTCCCTTTCCTATTTCACTTTCAATTTTCATTTGAAATCCATGTATATCCGCGATTTTTTTACAAAGTGCAAGTCCCAGACCCACACTTCCATTCGCCCGGGAACGGGATTTGTCAACCATATAAAATGCCTCTGTCACTTTATCAAGATCTTCAGCTGGGATTCCTTTGCCAAAATCCCGGACCATCAGTTTCTCAGCCGTTGCTTCCAGTATGAGTCTGGAATTGTCCGCGGAGGCTTTTACTGCGTTGTCAATAAAATTGTTTACCAGACTTAACATAAGATCTTTGTCAAAGTTTTTATTCAGATCAGCAGGTTCACACTGAAGTTCCAGACAGATATTCTTCTCTTTCAGACGGCAGAGGTTAAGCTGTCTGGAATCCTCCAGAAAAGATTTCACTGAATTTTCTGTTGGGGCAAAACGTGCCTCCCCAGTTTCATATAATCCGGTAAGTTCCAGCATTTTTACCGAAAGTCGGGACAGCCTGCGGCATTCACTGGAAATATAGGAGAGAGCTCTCTCCTGCTGCTGTCTTTGCAGGCGCACTGTGAGAAGGGTATCTGCATATCCCAGGATAGAGGTCATAGGTGTTTTCAGCTCATGGGCAAGACTTCCCATTAACTGTCGTTGTGTATGGTTTACAGTGGAAAGGCATTCAATCTGTTCTTTAACCTTGGAGGACATCTGATTAAAGCTTTTGCCAACCTGCGCCAGTTCCGTATCTCCTTCCGCAGGAACTTGTATATCATAGTTGCCTTCAGATACAGAAACCGCAGCTTCCCTTAATTTTGTAAGGGGTGCCATAATTTTCCGCAGGCTGAAAAAAAGAATTGTTCCGGTTAACAGAAGAAGAACCAGCGTCAACATACCCGCCTGATAAAAAAAGGGTCCTGTTACTCTCCAGAACATCAGAAACGTCTTTATAAGTGACAATCTGATAATTCAGATTTGTAGTTGACTCTGTGGAGGAATAAAAAAAAATGCAACAGTGTTTTACCGTCGGCTTTGCTGATAAGGGGATCACAGATATAAGTATCCGCGTCATACCATTTTCCGTGTAATTCCACTTCTCCCAGTTGCTCCTGGATTCCCTGAACATCGAAATCATAGGCGGTACCGTTGTAAAGTTCTTCGCCATTCTGATATAGAACAGCATTGTCATGGAAAATCTGTCGGAAAGCGTAGATCAGAATTCGGTTTCGGACTTTCTTATCGGAATTAGCGGACTGACTGCTTGTAAGTCTTAATTTCTCTTCAAATTGTAAAAGATTATTCTGAAATTTGGTATATTCATAGTTATTGATATACTGAATACTCTGATTCTTCCAGCGATATGAAGTATAGAAAAAATAGCGGAGGATAAAATCAGGATCATGCAGGCCACCTGTAAAAAGATTTTTGTAAAAAGCTTCAAAATTCCACCTCCAGTCGGTATCCAATGCGGGGAATGGTTTTGATCCTGTTCTGCCAGCCCAGCTTCTTGCGGATACGTCCCACATGTGCATCTACTGTTCTTGTTTCTCCTTCGAATTCTACGCCCCAGAGACCGGCCAGAAGCTGCTCTCTTGTAAGAGCTTTATTGGGATTGCGGACGAACATCATAAGGCAGTTGTATTCCATTGGTTTCAGGTAAATTTCCTCTCCATTTCTGGTAACGGTATGGCTTATGGTGTCTATGGTAATATTGTTAATCTGTATCTGCTCCTGTAAATTTCCATGACGTTCCAGTACTTTCTCCAGGCGGACCATCACTTCCAGCATCTCGAAGGGCTTTACAATATAGTCTTCGGCACCTTCTTTAAGGCCTTTTACTTTGCTTGCGATGTCGGCTCTGGCGGTGAGAAAAATGACGGGAATGCCGTAGTGATTCAGTTCTGGTAAAAGGGTATATCCATCTTTTCCTGGGAGCATAATATCTACAAGGGCGCACTGGAACTCATGATCCCAGGCAATTCCTTCGCTGGCGTCATTGCCGTCCAGGTAGCTTACGGTCTGGTAGCCGGTGACTTCCAGGTTCATGCAAAGTAAGTTATTGATTGCTGGTTCATCTTCTATTACAAGTATTCTGGCTTTCATTTCGGGTCCTTTCTTGTATACTCTGAAAAATAGTCCTTATTTGATGTACTGGTTCTATTATACATGTTTTGGTAGTGATAAATGTAACCATATTGTAAAAAGCAGATATAGGGAAAAGTTGTGTGCGTTATTGATGGAAATGTGGCAGACTTTAAAGCTTTGTAGATATGGAGGCAGTCCTTATACAATCGCCCCACCTGAGATGGGTGGGGCGATTAAAAAATTATAGTATTTATTCAGCAGGTATTATTTCGCGAAGTGGTAACTGAGAAGTACAGAACAGTTACAAATTATTTACATGGAAATCAGTCCAAATGCATTTGCTACAGAGCTAAGCAGGATAATTGCTGCAAATATCGGGCAGAGGTATTTGATCATAAAGTTAAAAATCTTTTTCCTGCGGAAAGTTCCGCCTTCAGCTACTACTTCCTCCTCAATCTTTTCCACTCCCACTTTTCTGGAAATTAAAAGACAGGTTGCAAGTGCGGCAATTGGCATCATTACAGAATTGGTGAGGAAATCAAAGAAATCCAGAAACTGCATTCCAATGATTTTTACAAAGCCAAGCGGTCCATATCCAAGGGAAGAAAGAGTTCCAAGAAGAATCATGATCACACCAACAATAACGGTTGCTTTCTTTCTGTGCCATCTCAGTTCGTCCTGGAAGGTAGATACAGCGCTCTCCGTCAGGGCAATAGAACTGGTAAGAGCTGCGCACAGCACCAGTACAAAGAACAGAATCCCAATGGGAGTTCCCAACCCCATACTGGCAAATACCTTGGGAATGGTGATGAACATAAGCGCCGGTCCTGCCTGTAAAGTATCCGGATCTCCACCGGAGAATGCAAACACAGCCGGAATGATCATCAGACCTGCCATAAATGGCAATTGCAGTAGCAAACACTTCTACATTTGCTTGGTGGAACCTTCGATAGATACGTCCCTTTTTTCATATAAGAGCCAAAGGTTACCAGAATTCCCATGGCAATAGACAGGGAATAAAACATCTGACCCATGGCGGCTACCACTGTCATCCAGGAGAAATTCTCAATATTTGGTACCAGGAAATATTTCACTCCTGCAAGGGCACCTGGTCTTGTAACAGAGTAAACAGTAATAAGCACAGATAAAAATACCAGAACCGGCATCATAAATTTGGAAACGCGCTCTACTCCGATTTCGGACTCCTGCATAAATGATTGCAACTGTTAAAAATGCAAAAATAAGGAAACAGACCTCTGTGGAGGTACCATTCGAAATAAACTCAGAAAAATATCCGTCTTCTGCCAGCTTCTGGCTGTTACCTTTTATATATTCGATCAGATATTTGATAACCCATCCGCCGATAACGGAATAGTATGGCACGATCAGGACTGGAATGATGGCATTGATCCAGCCATCCAAAGGACAGCCATTTAGACTTGCCAAATTTTTCCAAAAGCACCTACCGGACATTTTTCTTGTCATTCGGCCAAGGGCGGTTTCGGCGACAATCATAGAGTAGCCAAAAGTAAGTGCCAGAATAATGTAAATCAGTAAAAATATTCCACCGCCGTACTTTGCCGCAAGGTAAGGAAATCGCCATATATTTCCCAGTCCGACGGAAGCTCCGGCAGCAGACAGTACAAATCCCAGTTTACCGGAAAAAGTACTTCGTTCATGATGATGTTTTTCCATAAATTTTTCCTTCCAAATTCGTAAAAATTTTGTTTTTTTGCATTTTTTTATAAAACTCCAACTCTTATGATGATAACATGGTTTTGTGTTAAAGGCAAACAATATATATAAAATAACAGCAATAACAAATAACAAATAATACAAAAACGAGGGAGAAATTATTGATTTTAATAAAATAAGATCTTATAATTAAGATTATCAATTAACATATATATGTTATGGAGGGTGCGGATTATGAATGAAGAATTGTTTAATGAAGCAACGAAATCGAATGTTCTCACTAAGAAACTGATCGACCAGCTTCTGGAGAGCATGACCTACAGCAGCATTTCCTTTATCAACTGGACCATTGAGACTTTGTCTCTGATCAAGGCGCGTCTGCAGCGCGGAGACCGGATTACAGACGAAGTCAGCGGAGAGGTTTATACCTTATACTCTTTCCAGCAGTTTGTGGAGAAGAATTTTTCTACTTATATAGCAAGCCAGGTATTTAAAGAGACTTCTAAGCCGGAGAAAATTTACTTCTCTCTGAAACCGTGTGAAGAGGGATACAGTCTGGTTGCTGCTGATTCTGACAGTAATAAAACCTACTCCTGGATCTCAAGCCTGAGTAAACGTTTCTCATTGGTAGAAATGATCGCCACAGGAATTGTATATGTGAAAGATACACGTACGAATACTTATCAGCCATTTATTTCCGGAAATGGCAAATATTGTAAGTATGATAAAGAGAAGGGAATTCTTGTAGAAATTTAATTATATTAACTTCCAGAGCGTATTTGAAAAGGGCTTTCTGCAAAAACTCCCGCAAAGTGGGGCGTGCAGATTACGGGAATGATTTATCAAATACGCTTTAGGGTATCAGACATAACAGACGGACACAGATCGCAAGGACTGCTTTAGCGAAATTTCAGCAAAGAAGTCCTTGCAATCTGTGTCCATTTTATTACATTCTAAGTTTTTTATGAAACTCCCGGATAGTATCATTGCTGTTAAAAATAAACATTCCTGCAAATACCAGCAGACTGATTCCTGTGCATACCACAGATGGGTATGGGAAACGGATCTGGTGAAAAAACATAAGGATCAGCGGTACCAGACCAGCAAAAGCAGCCTGAACAAGGTAAAACAGATACTCTTCTTTTTCCAGCTTTTGTACTTTTACGATCACAGGTATAGAGCCAAGCACTGCAAGAGCGCCAAATGGAAGGACAAAATCCAGAGACCATCCATGCCATCCGGTATATTTGTCCCACAGAACCGCGATAATAGTTACCAGGATCAACTGTATGATCTCGTTTTTTAAGATATTCCTCCGTTTGGCATAAGCAACCGCTACGATCAGCCATCCGCAAAGACAGCCAGCTGCGGCGAACCAGAACCAGTCCAGTTTTTCCCGTGTAAGGTAATTGATCATGCCGCAGAGAATTGCAGCTGCAATGCAGACAAAATTGAAAACCTGCACGATTCTCTGCGCCTCCTTTTTCTCTTTCAGGGAACAGCCGGGGAAAATTATTGGTTTTTTCTGTATAAGGGAATTTCTTCTTTTTTCAGCATGTTCAGAAAATTTCGCTGAATATTATCCTTGGGAAGCTTGGAGGTAAATCCAAGAACCATTTCGTTTTCGTAAGAACAGGAACAAAGCTGCATGGAGTTGGTACTTGCGAAAATTCCGAAACGGTCAATGTACTGGTTATACTCCTTTGGAAAACGAAGAATTCCAATATTGGAATAAACAGCCGTAATGCTTCTAGAGCTTAGGTTTGCTCCCAGCATAAGGAAATATTTCTTTATTTCCAGGGGAACTGCACGGATGACCGGATTTTTCTCCAGACGGACATAGCTATTCATATGTCTGGCAATTTTCTCTTCTACCAGTTCTGCGGCAAACTGCTCTTTCACGTGAGCCAGAATTTCTGTAAAATCAGAAGTTTGGGAAAAATCATGTCCCACTTCTATCCAGCCAAAAAAATTTGCCATAGACTGTGAGGGAAAATAATTCCGCAGATTTACAGGAACCATAAGGGCAATGGGGCGATTTTGCCTGCTCTTGGGAATTTCCTCATGGATGGAACAAAGAAACATGGCTGTGATCAGAATGGTTATGGAGACACCGTATTCTTTTGCTTTTGCATGAAGCTCTTTTACCGGAAGTACAATCTCTGTAATATGCATATCCTCATGAAGCAGCCGTTCTCCCGGAAGTCTGACAGCGCGAGGTTTTTTTCTCAGAATTTCCGGGAATATCCGAGGAATAATACTGGGAAAAGCTATCCTCCTCCTGATCACCGGGGGTGCTCATATCCGTGACTGGAAGAGAAGGCAGATCCTGTTTCGGGTGAGCCTTTTTCAGATAATTGCTTACAAGTTCCTGGAGAAAATGCATTGCCCCGGTACCATCTGTCAGTGCATGGAAAACTTCAAAATTGATTCTTTTTTCATAATAGCTGACCTGGAAAAGAAGATTCTTTTTGTCCGGAATATACAGCCTGCTGCATGGAGGCTTCTTCTCTTCCTTTACAATTGGACGAATATCCCTGTGTTCCAGGTAGAACCAGAATAATCCTTTTCGGAGAACCATCTGAAACAGAGGATATTTTTCCATGGTTTTTTCAAGAGCGGCCTGAAGAAGCTCCGGTTTTACATTTTCCTTTAGTTCACAGTAAAAACGAAATACTCTGGTATCATTTTTGCCAGTTACCAGAGGAAAAGCAAGGGCCGCGTTATCCAGTTTTCTCCAGTTCGAATATCCTTCTTTCAATTTTCACACTTCCCTTTTTAAGAATTCGTTCATATAAGAAAAACTTTCCTGCACATGGAAAAAGCGGATTCCAAGAGCAAAAAAGCCGTGAAGTGCATCTTTGATCCGGTGTACTTCTACATAATTACCAGCCTCTGCCAGTTTTTTTCCATAATCTTCGCCTTCATCACGAAGAGGATCAAACTCTGCTGTGAGAATCAGGGTTTCTGGCATATTAGAAAAATCTCTTGCCAGAAGAGGTGCAAAATAAGGGTTGACCCGATCCTCCGGACAGCTCTCATACAGATTCAGATAATCCTGCATTTTCACTGCAGTAAGCAGGTAGTCGGTGCCGTTCTTTTGCACAGAGGCATAGGGAGATGCGGTTGTATAGGTATTATATAAGGCTGGATAAATAAGAATCTGCCGGAATACCTGAAAGTCGCCCTTGTCTCTTGCCATAAGAGCAACTGCGGCTGCAAGATTTCCTCCGGCACTGTCACCCATGATAGTGATTTTCCGGGGATCAGTATTCAGAATCAGCTTATTGGTGTAAAGCGCTTTCGCCGCTGCATAACAGTCCATCAGAGCCGTTGGAAAACGATATTCAGGAGCAAGCCTGTATTCCACGGATACTACAATATGACCGGTAGACTGAGACATTCTGGCACATACACGGTTATAGGTATCCACACTTTCTGTCACCCATCCTCCGCCATGAAAAAATAGAAGAACTGGAAAAGTATGGCCTTTTTCCACCCCGTTTGTCATGGCTTCTTCAGTAGGAAAATAAATCCGCAGAGGGATTTCGTAGTCCCCGTTGAAAATCTGGATATCCATTTTTTTCAGAAAAATATTCATGGCATCCAGCTTCTTAATGTCCACCAGTCTGCGGGAGGATTCCACTTCGATATTGCCGTAGGAAAGGGTGTGGAGAATTGCTCGCATGGTTTTGGAAATCATGGCCTGTATTCCTTTCTGGTTTTAAAATCAAGCTTCATCAGACTGTTCTGTTATGGAAAAATCAGTCTTCTGCATTAGCTGGCAGGCATCAGATAGAACGGAAGCCTTTTCCAATGATTTCGCTGCTGTTTACGATGGTAATAAATGCATGAGGATCAATCTGTCTTAAATGAATACGAAGACGGTTGGTCTCACTTCGGGTAAGCACAGTCATCATTACCTTCTGCTCCTTCTTGGTATAGATGCCAAAGGCCTTCTGCTCTGTGGCAGAACGATGCAGGTCATTGATGATGAACTCTTCTACCTGCTCCGGATATTTACTAATGATCGTACATACCTTTCTCAGATTCAGACTCTCAATAGCACTGTCTACTACAGTGCATTTCAGGATCATTCCAAGAATACAGTAAAGTCCGGTCTGGGCACCGTAAAGGTAAGCAGCGATCAGCACAATTCCCAGGTCACTGACCAAAAGTGCACGCCCGATCTCAAGGCTGGTATATTTGTGCAAAATCATTGCCACAATATCAGTACCACCAGTGGAGGCACCGAACATTAAATACCATAGCAGCTCCCACTGCAGGAAGGATCACTGCAAAACAAAGCTCCAGGAACACGTCATGTGTAAGTGGCGAACTAAGGGGATAAATAGCTTCACAGGCACTTACATAGAAAGACAGGGCAAAAAGA
>ENA-OQDT01001902-OQDT01001902.1-human-gut-metagenome-genome-assembly--contig:-NODE-1902-length-11462-cov-2.036877_pt1 | contig 11462 bp, 11 predicted proteins | sample MGYA00242786_ERZ504617 | MGnify/ENA primary metagenome ERZ504617 (study PRJEB26092, sample SAMD00036337) | human gut metagenome | host: Homo sapiens | study: EMG produced TPA metagenomics assembly of... | reverse complement strand
GTATGGCGCGAACAGCCTTGGGGCAAATATGTAACGTTCGAAAACTTTCTGGAATATATTCTGCCATACCGAATCGGCAATGAAGAACTGATGGAATGGCGTGAGGAAATATACAAACGATACAACCCGATGTTGGATAGTATTCGAAACACACCGTACGGAAGCGATATCCGGGCCGTAACTCAGGTGCTGATGGATTCCTTTCAAATGCCCCATCTTCTTCACCGGCATATTTCCAGATGGTCCCAACGTCGGTCCCAATTTGGTGAAATGGCGTGCCGGAAATTGCCGAGAACTAACAGATTTGGTTGTATATGTATTTCGAGCATTGGGGCTACCAGGTGGTTGCGATAAAATGTTGGTACGGGGAGATAAGAATGTACCCCATTATTGGAATTTCATTTTAGATGAGAACGACAGTACCTACTTCACATCCATCGGACAAAATTCCAAGAATTTAGAAAAGGCTGAGACTTATTGGGATCCAAAAGGCAAAGTTTATAGGGAAACGTTCAGCCTGAACCGGAACATTCAACAAGATTTGAAGTTCGATATGCCGAATGTACCTAAAAATTTCCGCAAGCCATTAATGCGTGATGTGACAGCTATTTACGCAAATAAAATTAACCACCAGTTACGAATCAGTGCTGATAGCCTTACCGTCAAGCCTCAGGATGGAGAAACAGTCTATTTATGTATGAGTTCACAAATGCACTGGTTGCCCGTTGCGTATGGACGTTTTAAACACGATACCATACGCATTGACAATGTCGAAGGATCTGTCATTTTCAAACTGGCTGTATGCAGGAATCAAAAACCCCTTTTTATTTCCTTGCCATTTCTACTCGAAAAGTATAGCGGTAACATACGTTTCTTTCGACCTTCTGGTAAAAAAACACTCCATCACTTTTATTACAAAAATTTAAAGAGGACTTCCAAGCCCATATGGTAGGAGGCGTATTCGAGGCAAGCAATCACCCGAATTTCAGAGGGAAGGACACAATCCACATCATTACTGAACGCCCTCCACGTTTAATCAATACCGTCCGACTTCCCAAAAGCAAACCATACCGTTATGTCCGATATTACGGTCCTCCAACACGCCATTGCAATATTTCAGAACTGGCGTTCTATCAATCAGCGTCAGACACCTCCGCATTACAAGGCATACTGATAAGCCCCCCTGGGGGCAGTAGCCGGAAATATCGTTAACCAATTCCGAAATGTATTTGATGGCGACCCGTATACATCCATGGATTACCGTGAGCCGTCAGGCGGTTGGGCCGGATTGGATTTCGGCCACCCTGTACAGATTCAAAAAATAACCTTTTCTCCACGCAACCGAGACAACTTTTATCCGTAAAGGAGACCTATATGAATTATTCTACGCCCAAACAAACGGTTGGGAGTCTTTAGGAAAACAAACCGCAACATCGGACTCCTTATCTTATAATGCCCCCGAAGGGGCATTACTCTATCTTCGTAACCATTCACGTGGAAATGATGAACGAATCTTTGAGATGGAAAATGGAAAACAACGATTATGGTAAATACATGCCACCGTAGAAGTCCCATCCTCAACGGAAAACCTTCATGCGCTTGTCCACGTCCCCAAAATCCTTATCTCCAGGTTCGCCGGTCGGGACCCCGAAAGGCATTTCCGCTATCAGCATCCAATCTTCAGGCAACTCCCATGTACGACGGACGTCCTCATCTATCAAAGGATTATAATGCTGAAGGGAAGCACCCAATCCCCGCTCTTCCAACATCGCCCAAATGGCAAACTGGTGCATTGCAGAAGTATGTTGGGCCCACGTCGGAAAATTATCCTTGTAAGAAGGAAAAGCATCCTGCAACCCTCTTACCACAGACATGTCATTCAAAATATAACACCGTACCATGGCCACTGGCAAAACAACCGTCAATCTTAGCCTCCGTCTTGGCAAAAGCCTCGGCCGGAATACGCGCTTTCAAGGTATCTTTCACGATTTCCCAAAGTTTTTGGTGCTCGTCGCCCAACAACAACACGATTCTCGTCGATTGTGAGTTGAATGCCGACGGAACGTGTTTCACTGCCTGACGGACCACACGTATGAGCTCTTCGTCCGACACGGGCGAACTGCTTCCTATGGAGTAATAACTACGGCGATGCTCCAACGCCTCTTCAAATGTACTTTTCATTCTTCTTCTATTTTTTGAATATAACCCGATTTCTTCCCTGCCACATTCGACACCGCCGAACGTACCCGGCTCAACGACTCGGGGGTCATCAGCAGGTAAGACGCCATGTCGTTGACCGAGGCCCTGCCTGCCACCGTGGGGAATTCCCGCAAAAAGCGTTCGTAGCGTTCGCGGGCCGACTCGAAACGCCATGAATCGGCTTTCACCTGGTGCAGGATCAGATTGTTTTCCAAGAAATGGCGCAACCATTCGGCAATGCCTTTATATGACAAGGAAAGCTCCACCAGTCCTGTATAAGGTATGAGGCACAATTCGCTGTTCTCCAATGCTTCCATCATCAGATGCGACGGCTTGTTCTTGAAAATGCTTTCGATGCAATAAGCGATGTTGCCCTCGCACGTAAAATGCTCCGTGATTTCACGCCCGTTCTTGAAATAGAACTGGCGCAACAATCCCTTGCACACATACACCATATAATGGCATACCTGCCCGTCTTCCACCACCATCTGCTTCTTCCGGACCTTCCGTTCGACCAGAATATCCGACAACGCCCGGCGTTCCCCGTCGGACAATGTGGCAAAAGACGGTATCTTGTCTGCGGTCAAACCCTTTTCCATATCCAACTCTGCATCTTTATAATCCGTCTGACGAAGATACGTTTTTTTTACATCCAAGTACAAAACGCCCGAGCCTATAAATCTGATTAAATCAGAAAAACCCGCTTTTCCCGCCACGGCACAAGATTTTTTTAAACCTCCGCACGAACCGCCGACGGGAAAACTCACTTATATTTTGCACCTATCAACAATACCGTAAAACAAAAAAACACATCTATTGTTATGTATTTGATAGGATATGACATAGGCAGTTCTTCGGTCAAGGCTTGTGTGGTGGACGCACAAACCGGAAAGACGTTGGGCACAGCCTTTTACCCCAAGCAGGAAGCTCCCATCCTGAGCCTGAAGGCCGGATGGGCGGAACAAGAACCCGAATCGTGGTGGAACTACCTGAAAAGCGCCACGGCCGAAGCCATGGCCGCTGCCGCCGGAAAGGCCGGCCAACCGGTCGCTCTCCTGAAAGAAGGACTGGCCGCCATCGGCATCAGTTACCAGATGCACGGCCTGGTATGCGTGGACCGTGGACAGAAAGCCCTGCGCCCGGCCATCATCTGGTGCGACTCCCGGGCTGTCCCCTACGGGCAAAAAGCCATGGAAACGTTAGGCACGGACTTCTGCCTCGGGCACCTGCTGAACTCGCCGGGCAACTTCACGGCCAGCAAACTGGCATGGGTGAAGGAACACGAACCGGAAATATATGAGAAGATAGACAAAATCATGCTGCCCGGCGACTACATCGCCATGCGGCTGACGGGTACGGCCTGCACCACGGTATCCGGACTCTCGGAAGGCATGTTCTGGGACTTCAAGAACAACTGCGTCTGCAAGGAGCTGATGGAATACTACGGCTTCGGCATGGACCTGATTCCCGAAATACGCCCCACCTTCAGCGAGCAGGGACGGGTGACGGAGGCCGTGGCCGGAGAATTAGGCATCAAGGCCGGCATACCCGTGACCTACCGTGCGGGCGACCAACCGAACAACGCCCTTTCGCTCAACGTGTTCAATCCCGGTGAAATTGCCTCTACGGCAGGCACCTCGGGCGTGGTATATGGAGTGAACGGGACGGTGAATTACGACCCGCTCTCGCGTGTCAACACTTTCGCCCACGTCAACCACGCCGCAGGGACTTACAACCGCGCGGCATTCCCCGCCACGGAACAGACGCGCCTCGGCGTATTGCTCTGCATCAACGGCACCGGCATCCTGAATTCATGGGTGCGCCGCAACATCGTGCCCGAAGGATGCAGCTACGAGGAGATGAACCGCATGGCCGAGAGCGTGCCCGTGGGCAGCGAAGGACTCAGCATCATTCCTTTCGGCAACGGAGCCGAGCGTGTCATGCAAAACAAGGAAACAGGCTGCGCCATACATGGTATCAATTTCAACATCCATAACCGCAACCACATCGTGCGCGCCGCCCAGGAAGGCATTGTCTTCTCTTTCCGCTACGGCATCGACGTGATGAAAGGCATGGGCATGGAGGTGGACAAGATACACGCCGGACAAGCCAACATGTTCCTCAGTCCCCTCTTCCGCGACACGTTGGCCGGAGTGACGGGTGCCGTCATCGAGCTGTATGAGACCGACGGTTCCGTAGGCGCGGCCAAGGGAGCGGGCATCGGAGCCGGCATCTACAAAGACAACCGCGAAGCGTTCGCCTCGCTCGAGCGGCTGAAAGTCATCGATCCGGACACCGCCCTCACGCCGGTTTACGAAGAAGCTTACCAACGTTGGTTAGGCGTGCTACGCAGCATGTAACAAATACATCAAACTCAAAATTAATTTCATAAACCTTTTTTTAAAACCAAAAAATTATGGCACAGAAAGAGTATTTTCCGGGCATCGGAAAAATTAAGTTCGAAGGAAAAGAGAGCAAGAACCCATTGGCTTACCGCTACTATGATGCCGAAAAGGTCATCATGGGCAAGAAGATGAAAGACTGGTTGAAGTTTGCCATGGCTTGGTGGCACACCCTTTGCGCAGAAGGCGGCGACCAGTTCGGCGGCGGCACGAAGACGTTCCCCTGGAACGAGGGCACGGATGCCTTGGCCATCGCCAAGCAAAAGGCCGATGCCGGTTTTGAAATCATGGAGAAACTGGGTATCGAATATTTCTGCTTCCACGACGTGGACCTCATCTCCGAAGGCAATTCCATCGAGGAATATGAAGCCAACATGAAGGCCATCGTGGCTTATATCAAGGAAAAAATGCAGGCTACGGGTATCAAGAACCTTTGGGGCACGGCCAACGTATTCGGACACGAACGCTATATGAACGGTGCGGCCACCAACCCGGATTTCAACGTGGTGGCACGCGCAGCCGTGCAAATCAAGAACGCCATCGATGCCACCATCGAACTGGGCGGCACGAACTACGTGTTTTGGGGCGGGCGCGAAGGCTACATGAGCCTGCTGAACACCGACATGAAGCGTGAAAAGGAACATCTGGCACAGATGCTGAAGGCAGCCCGCGACTATGCCCGCGCCAAAGGCTTCAAAGGCACGTTCCTCATCGAGCCGAAACCGATGGAACCGACCAAGCACCAGTACGACGTGGACACGGAAACCGTCATCGGCTTCCTCCGTGCACACGGCTTGGAGAAGGACTTCAAGGTGAACATCGAGGTGAACCATGCCACATTGGCCGGGCACACGTTCGAACACGAACTGGCTTGTGCCGTAGACGCAGGCATGTTGGGCTCCATTGACGCCAACCGTGGCGACTACCAGAACGGATGGGATACCGACCAGTTCCCCATCGACAACTACGAACTCATCCAAGCCATGATGCAAATCATCCGCAACGGCGGCTTTGGCAACGGCGGTACGAACTTCGACGCCAAGACCCGTCGTAACTCTACCGACTTGGAAGACATCTTCATCGCCCACATCGCCGGTATGGATGCCATGGCACGTGCCTTGGAGAACGCCGCCGAACTGTTGGAGAAATCACCTATCAAGAAGATGGTGGCCGACCGTTATGCCAGCTTCGATGCCGGCAAGGGCAAGGAGTTCGAAGAGGCAAACTTTCGCTCGAAGACGTAGTGGCTTACGCCAAGACCCAAGGCGAACCGGCCCAGACCAGCGGCAAGCAGGAACTCTACGAGGCCATCGTGAATATGTATTGCTAACCCCCATCCGGGATTTTCCCGCAAACGGACGTTCACGCGGACGGTTGCCCTGCACCATAGGGCACCGTCCGTGCGTTTTTTGCCCTTACCCAACGAAATGCCTAAGCTTTCATTTTGGCCATTATACGCCCATAGCACTGTGCAAAATGATAGTTTTCAGGCGTTTTATCCGTATGGAAAGGATAGAAGAAACGGGGCATTTAGAACGGTATTCCTTAAAAAGGGATTGACGGAACTGCCACATGGAAACATTTCTACCCCATTTTTCCGATTTTTCTCAGCCGAATAATTTTCCGTTCGGCTGAAAGAGAAATTTCAATCTGCGGCAAACGATTTTTCAGTCCCTGTTTTTTGCCCTGAAAACACCTTGGGAGTGTCTGTCCGGCCTGCCGTGACCGGCTTTTTCCTCCCCGTTGCCCCGTCCCCGAAACGTTAAAACCGGAATCAAAAAAGTAAGCGTTTTCCCCATTGCATTAACTTGGGAGTCCGTTTTGTAAACCGTGTACCGCATACCGCCCCGTGCCTTGTAAGCCATTATGCCCGAAACCGTCCCGGATGTCAAAACCCCGCCTCCGAAATACTCGAGTTTTCCGCGCTCCCCTCCACCTTGCCCACAAATACGCGAATCTCGCACCTGCCTCTTTAACATTCTGTCAATTTGTAAATCCCGGCTTATCGTCTGCCCTCTAACAACGGCCTTCAATGCCCGAAAGAATACATTGCTCTTTGATGTCTTGGAACAATAACGAAAAAGTATCTTTAAGAAGATATATAAAAATTACATAGCCCCTGAGTTTTCAGAAATTAATGCTATCTTTGCCAATAATGCAAAAGGCTATAATTATGAATACATTGCAAATAGATAGTGTTTTGTTGGATGAGGCCTTAAAAATGGCAAAACAAAAGAATATAGATTTAAGCCAAATGGTAGAATCCTTCATAAGGAATTTCGTGGAAAAGTCCGCTAAGCCGCAAGGCAAATCGAAAAATAACCCCATACGTCAGTCGTTTGGGGATTGACTTGGATTTACCTGCCGATTTTGATGAACGGGAAGCTTATCGTAAATATTTGGAGGAGAAATACGGATGAAACAGAAAGTATTTGCCGACACCAATGTGATGGTAGACCTTTTAGCCCATCGTGTTCCATTTTACGAAGCCGCCATGCGCTTGTTTTCTCTTGCTGATAGAGGAGAGTGTACAATTGTAGTGTCAGCCCTCTCCTTCTCAACTACGGCTTATCTTCTTGAAAGAAAACTGAACTATGAAGACTTATCACTTGTTTTACGGCAGTTTGCTTCCATTGTAGAGATTGCTTCCGTAGACGAACGCACAGTGAGAAAAAGCCTATCTGCCACATCTGGTTTTCGGGATATAGAAGATGCCATGCAGCATTATGCTGCTTTGCAAACCGGCTGTGATGCGATTGTTACCCGCAACGTAAAAGATTTCACGCAAGCGGATATTCCTGTATATACGCCTGACGAGTTTCTGGCCAAAGAAGTATAATTTCAATTCTCCTTTTTTTATAAAGACATCTTATGTTTCCCTCGTTATATCTCCTATTTGGTACAACGAGGGGAACGATTCGTTTATATGCAACCGCTCTAAGACAAGAAAATTACCTTCAATGCCCGAAAGAAGACATTGCATTTTATGGACACGTCCCTGCATGGCTAAATATTTTCAAGCGGAGATGAAAACGGTTTATCTCTTAGGAAGAGATAGATTGTCGCGTACAATAAATTCACAGACAGCAGCTTATAAGCAAAGCAGTATTGTATTACAAAATACTGTGTACGTAAACGAAAACAAAATTATGAGGAGAAACACGAAAAAAAGTGTCCCGATTTATTGTTTATATCGTTGTAAATCCATACATTTGCAGCGGTGACACTTAAATTCTTGCCAGTATCGGTTTATCTCTTCCTAAGAGAGCGACTGAAAAACACGCCGGAAAAACAGCCTCATCAACCTATTAACGAACACCAGTGAGTTTCATATAAAACATTAACTAATTTCTTAAACCAAATGAAAAAACAAGTACTAAGTGTATGGGTTTTCTGCTCAGCATTGGGCATCGCACAAGCCCAGACTGATGTCACTAAGGAGTATCTCGTCAATCCATCTTTTGAGACTTTAAAAGCTGCGGACGGAGCAACCGACGTGACGGTAAAGACAAAGCTTGAAAACGGCCTATATGGATGGGAAATATCCAGATTAGGAAACAATGGGAACAGCACGTTCCAAGTGGAAAGCCAAGAAAGCGGTTCGTCAAGCGACTTCCCTGGCAATGGCTTCATTGTACCCACGGAGGGGACTTACTACTACTTCAACAGCCAGACATGGATGTACGGTTCCAATGAATCCGTAATTAAGACCCAAACATCCAAACCCCTCGAAGCCGGGAATTATTACCTGACCATAGATTATAAGGCTGCTGACTATTCCAATAACAACACGGATGGAAACGGTACATCCTTGGGACTTAAAGTCCACAAGGCGGGTTCGGAAGAACTTTTGGGCGAAAACACAGCCGTAAGACGTGCATACAGCGTCATAAACAACAACGCTTCTCCCAATGGGGACAAGTACATGCAAGATGCCCCTTGGGACAAAATGGGAGTCATGTTCACCATTACGGAATCTTCTAACATAGACATAACCATCGCGCAAACTTTAAAGAGCCGTGGTAGCATCGGATGTGGCTTTACGACAACTTGAAGTTGTACAAGATGGATGAAATCAGCGAAAAGTTTTCCATTGGATGTAAGTTTCCTGATTTCCAACGCTAACGACTATGCATTCGGTGGATGGAAGATGGAAGGCGGTAACACATTCCAAATCAATACGTGGTCTACAGAAGGGAATACCGACGGAAGTAACATGACAACTCCTTTCATCCAAGATCACGTAGGAAAAGAAAACAAGGCAGCAAACGCCATTATCAGTCATACATCTAACTATTTGATTCCCGGTATTTACGAAGTAAGCGGACTTATCCGCGTACTAAACGAAGCCGGAGGTGCAGCTCCATCCGGAGCCACACTTTATGCCAACGAAGGCAGCACGGATGCCTGCGCCGGAACGTCCTGTACCAACGGGGTTTACGGTACATACACAGTGAAAGGTACGGTAGGGACAGACGGTGTGCTGACATTCGGCATAAAGGTCGCCAACGCCAATTTCAACTGGGTATCTTTCAAGGACTTCAAATTACAGTACTTAGGCGCTGCCACAACTGGACAGTTGAAAGCCATACTAAAAGAAAAAATGACGGAAGCCCAAGCCTGTGTGGCGAACTGCTCCAAGGGCATTGCAGCCATCGTAAATGCAGCCATCACCCAAGGCAATAATGCCCAAGACACGGAAGAAAGCCTGAACGCAGCCATTACGGCATTGACGCAAGCCATCGCCTTGGCGGAGCAAGCCGCTCCGGCCACAGAGGCTTTCAAAACCCTCATGGCAACGTGTCAAGGCTATGCCAACCACTCAAGCGCGGAAGAAAGCGTAAAACAGGCATTCCAAAAGGCCATGACCGACGCACAGGCTGCCTTGGATGCAGCCACCACGGTTGAATCCATCCAAGAAGCCACCAAACCTTTGCAAACGGCATGTGAAACTTACATATTGAATGCTGCACCAGAGGCGGGTTATCCTTTCGACTACACTTTCCTCATGGACGAAGCCAACAACTCTGCCAACGGATGGACCAAAAACGTAAGCCAAGGAAAAATCCAAAACTTCACATACAAGAACTCGGCAGAAAAGAACAACGGCGAATTGCAAAAGACCGGATTCCTCGAAGCATGGAATGGTGAAAGTTACACAGCTACCATCGCATACACCCGTACGGAATTGCCCAACGGCCACTACAAGGTTTCGTCCTACGCTTTCACGACGGTTAATGGAAACACCAGTTTCACAGCCAACGGCAAGAAAGTGACAATGGATAACAGCACTGCCTTATACACGAATCCTACGATAGAAGATGTCATCGTGGACGAGGGCAAACTGACTGTCGGCTTGAACACATCTGATGCCAACTGGACCGGAATCACCAACATCCAGTTGCAATACCTCGCCAAACTGACAGACGCAGAAGCCTCCGCCAAAGCCAAAGAAGCCCTCTATGCCAAATTAGAGGAGGCAGGCAACATGGATACCGAAACCAACGTAGGCACGGAAGCTTTCCAAATCCCGGAAACGGCCATAGATGCATTCGACGATGTCTTTAACAAAGCCAACAACATCTACAATTCATCAGAAAAAGTCGATGAGATAGAAGCAGCCACCAAGGCACTGGAAGAAGCAATGCAAGCATTGAAGAACCCGACACTCAACGCCCGAAGGAAGATGAACTCTTCTGCATGGTCAATATCACGGAAGGCTTCGGGTACAAGAACAATGCCCTGTCTCCCATTTATAGCACGGATAAAATCAACGATGGAGAGTACAACCTCAAATGGTCGCACATCGTGGATGTCAACTACGCACAGGCTCTCAAGTTCACTCCTGTGGAGGGACAAAAGAACCAATACACTATCAGTTTCACCGACGAAGAGGGTAATACCCGCTATTTCAGTACACAAGCCTTAGCAGGGTATATGGACGGGAACAACGCGAGCACAAGGCATGACCGCATCCGCGTGACGGAAGAGGCAGAAAAAGCACTTCCTGTGGAAGTCTTACTGGCCGGAGACGGTGTATACAAATTGAAGAACACCAAACACGGAAACAATTTCGGAAGTACAGGCAACGACGACTTGTTCACCACCAACGACCGTTCCGACTTATCTCTCGTGAAAGCGGAAAAAGCCAATGTGACCTTGTCCATCACGGCCGCAGGTTGGTGCACGCTCATCCTGCCGTTCGATGCAGAAATCCCGCAAGGTTTCGAAGTGTACAGTTGCACGGGTACAGAAGTTCCAGTAGGAACATCCACGGCATTGGTATTGGAAAAAGCTGAAAGTATCGAAGCCCACACACCGTACATCGTAAAAGGCAAGGAAGGGGACACTTACGACTTCTCCGAATACGGTACGGCCCTGCAAGACCAATATGCAGCCGGACTGATGACGGGTACTTTCACACAGCAAAAAGCCGTTGCCAACACTTACGTACTCCAAGACCAAGAGGGTAAAGTAGGATTCTACAAGGTGATGGCAGGCAGCGAACCCACCATCAAGCCTTACCGTGCCTACATCAACGCAGATGTGGCCGAAGCCAACATCGTGGCTTTGCTCCTCCCGGGCATCGGAACGGGCATCGATGGCATCGTGGCAGAAGATGCCTTGGTGAACGTATACGACCTCAACGGCATACTCGTACGCGAGAACGTGAAGTTAGGCCAGGCCCTCGAAGGCCTCTCCAAAGGCATCTACATCGTGAACGGCACAAAGAAGCCGTAAATAACCAAAGATTTAAAAATCCAAAACAATGAAAAGATTATGGAAAGAGCAAATATACCAACCGGAGATTTCAATATGCCATGTGGAAACTGACCGGATGATGGCAACCAGCACCGGCAA
>ENA-OQDT01001900-OQDT01001900.1-human-gut-metagenome-genome-assembly--contig:-NODE-1900-length-11469-cov-3.212132_pt1 | contig 11469 bp, 11 predicted proteins | sample MGYA00242786_ERZ504617 | MGnify/ENA primary metagenome ERZ504617 (study PRJEB26092, sample SAMD00036337) | human gut metagenome | host: Homo sapiens | study: EMG produced TPA metagenomics assembly of... | reverse complement strand
AATTGGAAGACTCGCACCCCCGCAGAAGTCTTTGGGTCTTTGATTTTAACCTTTGTCCCGCTCTCTACGGCACGGCTGATTGTAATCGTCCGTTCCTTAAAATTGATATCCCCCCATCGTAATGCTATTGCTTCACCGGGCCTTATTCCCGTTTGCAAAAGTGTCAGCACATAAAGCCCGGCATAGTGTTCCTCTGCTAACCGCAGAATTTCTTTTCTTTCTAAATCTGTGATGCTACGGTGTGTCCCTTCCGGGGCCTTCGGCAACACGATATTTTCAGATGGGTCATTCAATATCAATTTACACGACTTTGCTCGTCGAAACATTGCCTGCATCACAATCTTTACCTTTTGGGCTGTGGATTTGCTGCTATTGGAGCTGTTTAATATTTCCTGAAGCTGTATCTCCGTTACTTCTCGCATTGGCACATCGCCAATCTTCGGTAAGATATAGTGTTTCAGCTTCTGCCTGTACATTGTCGCCGACTTTTCGGTAATATCACGGTTCGCAACGTAAGTGCCATACCATCGCTCAGCCCACTCCGAAACGCTTATATCGGGTGACTGGCAGCATTGAACAAGTTCCTCAAGAAAGCACTTTGATATCCAAAAAATCCATGTTATCGTTTTTTCTCCTTCGTAGTAGTCCATCCAAATTATACCATATCCGGCACTCTGCTGCATGAGGCGAGGTGCCGGTTGACCTCCGAACCGGCAGGGGTGCGCACCCCTGCCGGAAAAATGCAGGCCGGCGGTCGGCGCGGCGGCAGAACCAAGCTCTTTGGAATAAACGGTTTGATACTGCTCGTTATCCGTTAGCTCCGCCGTGATGTAGTGCGGCAGCGGCATCTGACCGATTTGGTCGAGGATTTCATAAAAATTATTTCCCTCATAAGAAAACTGTGCGAGCCTGTTGCCATCCGGTAATACTTCCAGAATCTCAGCATGCAGGATGCCATCACCAAAGGAAAAGCGGGCGCCCTGCTTTGCGCGCTTTCCTGGGCCGGTGATCACCTCCCAAAGATTCCCCTCCCGGTGTGTAAGCAGCAAAAACTCCACACGCGCGCCGGTCTCCTCCTTGGTGCCATAGAGGCGGGCCGGCAATACGCGCGTATTGTTGAGAATCAGACAATCGCCCGGCTGTAGGATCTCCACAATATCATAAAAATTCCGGTGGCCGGTTTCCCCTGTTTGACGATTCAGCGTCATTAAGCGGGCACTGTCGCGCGGCTCAATTGGATGCTGCGCAATCAGTTCCTCCGGCAGCTCATAATAAAAATCACTTTTTTTCAACTTCTTTACAGTCCTTTCTATAAATGAAACGCCCAGTTCAAATCAAGCGATGAAATTCAGAAAATCGTCATCTTTTTACATCCAGTAAAATTAGCAGGACGGTCCCTGTGTCTTTCTGCATAGCTAACGCATATACTGCCTTTAGCAGGTATTTCTGCATGATGATTTCACAAAACAGGGCGACAAATTATGCATTGTTCCAATAGAAGAAAAATGCTAAAAAAATCCTTGTAGAAACCGGCTTTTCTCCAAGAAAAGGGTTTGACTTCACGCGCCTGGAATGGTATGATGAGTACAAATTTTATTATGACTTTTATGGATAGAGGCGCGTCGTTTATCAGTATCCAGCGTTAGGCTGCCAAAGCTTTTGACCGCTGTGTGAAAGGAAAGGACGCCGAAGCGCGGCGGGATTTTGGCACCCGGTTCGCTGGCTGCACGGCGAAGAGCCCTGCATCTGTCATCATGCAAATGATGGAGTGCTATCCGCGTAGATGATTCTGCGCGCCAGCTTCTCTATTATATTGCAAGGATGACCGGTTGACAACCGGTTTTTTTCATATTCAGTCATAAGATTAAAGGGGTTTTGTGAAATGAAACAGTTTAACGTCGGCATCATCGGCGCAACGGGAATGGTTGGGCAGCGCTTTGCAACGTTGTTGGAAAATCATCCGTGGTTCCATGTGAAAGTCCTCGCGGCCAGCCCGCGTTCTGCCGGCCGCACTTATAAAGAGGCTGTAGGCGCTAGGTGGTGCATGCAAAAGCCGATGCCCAAAGCTATGGAAGATATGATTATCAAGGATGCAACGGCAGATATTGAAGCGATCGCAAAGGAAGTTGACTTTGTTTTCTGCGCGGTCGACATGAAAAAGGATGAAATTCGTGCGCTGGAAGAAGCTTATGCGAAGGCGGAATGCCCGGTGATCTCCAACAACAGCGCCCACCGCTTCACGAAGGACGTACCAATGATCGTGCCAGAGCTGAATGCCGACCATGCCGCCATTATTCCGGCGCAGCGCAAGCGCTTTGGTACGAAACGCGGCTTTATTGCCGTAAAATCCAACTGCTCGCTTCAAAGTTATGTACCGGCGCTTTTCCCGCTGTCCAAATTTGGTATTGAACGTGTTCTGGTCTGCACATACCAGGCGATTTCCGGCGCGGGTAAAACGCTTGAAAACTGCCCGGAGATCATCGACAACGTAATCCCTTACATTGGCGGTGAAGAAGAAAAATCCGAGCGTGAACCCCTCAAGCTTTGGGGCAAAATCGTAGGCGATGAGATCGTCCCGGCAACGGAGCCCGCCTTTACGGCGCAGTGCCTGCGCGTGCCCGTATCAGATGGCCACATGGGCGCTGTTTTTGTGGATTTCAAAAACAAGCCGAGCAAAGAGGAAATGATTGATATCTGGACAAAATTCTCCGGCCGTGCGCAGGAGCTGAATCTGCCCAGCGCACCCAAGCAGTTCCTGCACTATTTCACGGAGGACAATCTGCCCCAGACGAAGCTTCAGCGCGATCTGGAGGGCGGTATGGCTGTTTCCATCGGCCGCCTGCGTGAGGATACGCAATATGATTATAAATTCGTTTGCCTATCCCACAACACGCTGCGCGGCGCAGCGGGCGGCGCGGTGCTGATGGCGGAGCTTTTAGCGGCGGAAGGCTATCTTGATTAATTTGGTAAACATTCTGATAGTAAGGAACGCTCTCCTTCAAACCTTTGGAAAGGAAGGAACATAATTTATGAGTAAGCAGCCTATTTTCACCGGTTCCGGTGTAGCAATCGTCACACCGTTTACAGAAAACAATGAAGTAAATTATCCGCTCCTTGGCGAATTGATCGATTTTCAGATTGAAAACGGCACGGACGCCATCATCATCTGCCGGAACCACTGGCGAGGGCTCAACCCTCACACATGAGGAGCACGCCGGGGCGATTCAGTTTGCGGTCGACCACACGGCACACCGTGTTCCGGTGATTGCCGGCACGGGCAGCAATGATACGGCATATGCCGTTTACCTCTCCAACGAAGCGGAAAAAGCAGGAGTTGATGGTCTGCTCGTCGTTACTCCCTATTATAACAAAACCTCCCAGGCAGGCCTGATCCGGCATTATACCTATATTGCCGATCACGTCCATACGCCGATCATTACCTATAACGTGCCGAGCCGCACGGGCCTCAACATCAAGCCGGAAACCTACCGCGAGCTCGCCAAGCACCCGCTCATCGTGGGCGCGAAGGAGGCAAATGGTGATATTTCCGCTCTCGCAAAAACGGTTTCATTCTGTGGGGATAATCTGAATATTTATTCTGGTAACGACGATCAGATCACCTCCTTTATGTCCCTTGGAGCAAAGGGGCGTCATCTCCGTACTGGCAAATGTTGCGCCGCGCATTGCGCATGATATCGCCGCCAAATATTTGGCGGGAGACACGCAGAGCAGCCGGGAGCTTCAAATTCAGTATTTGGATCTCTGCAACGATCTGTTTATTGACGTGAATCCCATTCCCGCTAAAGAAGCGCTCGTCATGATGGGTTGGGAAGTCGGCAAATGCCGGATGCCTCTGGCGCCCCTGTCCGACGCTGCACGCAAGCAGCTACGCACAACGCTTGTGAAGCACGGCCTTATAAAATAAGCGGAACGCCCTTTTCACAATTTCAGGAAGTAAAAAAGGATGGTTCTATTCATGACAAAGATTCTTTTAAGCGGCTGCGGCGGAAAGATGGGGCGTGTGATCGCCTCCTGCATTGCCGACCGTGAGGACTGTGAGATTATTGCGGGCATTGACCCGGCAGGGATGGATGACACTGCATTTCCAGTATACAGCAGCCCAGCCCAGTTCGACGGGCAGGCAGATGTTATCATCGATTTTTCTCATCCATCCGCATTGGAAGGGATTCTTTCCTATTCCGTTGCGCACCATACGCCTGCGGTGATCGCTACCACAGGCTTAAATGAGCAGCAGGTCGCTTCCATTCAGGAAGCGTCGAAACAGGTGCCGATCTTTTTTTCCGCCAATATGTCAATCGGTATCAGTTTGATCACCGAGCTTGCCCAAAAGGCGGCGCGGGTGCTGGGCGGTTCATTTGATATTGAGATCATTGAAAAGCACCATAATCAAAAAATTGACGCGCCGAGCGGCACCGCTCTCATGCTGGCGGATGCGATTTCGGAAGAGCTGGAGCAGAAACCACACTATGAATACGACCGTCATTCAAAACGCGCCAAACGCGATAAAAACGAAATTGGCATTCATGCCGTCCGCGGCGGTACGATTGTCGGCGAACACGAAGTTCTTTTTGCCGGGAGAGATGAGCTGATTTCCATCAGCCATAGCGCCCGCTCCAAGGAAATATTCGCGGTCGGTTCCGTCAATGCGGCAGTATTTCTGTGTGGGCAGCCAGCCGGGCTCTACGCAATGAAGGATTTTGTCAACGCCAAATAAAAAGGGGGCAAATGATATGAACGGAATTCAAAGTATTACCCTAAAGGATGACGTTACGCTGATCTCTCTCCAGGACTCCCCCGCCGACATCGCTCTGGTATCGCGGATTTTCCAAATGATTTCCGATGCAGGGATTGATGTTGATATGATCTCTCAGACTCCGCCGCACGGCTCTGACCCTTCCCTTTCCTTTACGGTCAACGGGGATGATTTTGGAAAAGTGCTCGGGATCTCAGCAAAGCTTCGGGAACTGAACCCGGAACTCAAACTTAACGTGAGCTCGGGCAATTGTAAAATTTCCATTTTTCGGCGAGGAGATGCGCGGAACACCAGGCGTTGCCGCAAAGGTTTTTTCAGCGGTGTCCAAGGTGAAGGCCGATATCCGCATGATTACGACATCTGAAGTTGATATTTCCCTGCTGGTTGTGAAGGCGGATGCCGATATGACGGTGGATGCCATCCGGGAAAATTTTTTGCATAGGGATTTCTCTAGGAAGCGGCAGGCTGCAAATGTGGCCTGCCGCTTTTATTTGGGTATTGTTACGAAACAGTAGTAAAATAACGGTCAAATTTTTGCTATCTTCTCCAATGGTGATTGACAAATTCTTTTTTTTCCTCTACAATATACAGTGCGAGCAGACTGGGCAGCCGCGCGCCTTATGCGTGAGGAAAGTCCGGGCCCCATAGAGCAGGATAACGGCTAACGGCCGCCGAGGGTGACCTCAGGGAAAGTGCAACAGAGATATACCGCCGGCTTTGCCGGTAAGGGTGGAAAGGCGAGGTAAGAGCTCACCAGCGTGCGGGGAACCGCACGGCTCTGCAAACCCTATCCGGAGCAACACCGACTGGAGAGACACGCTTGCTCGGCGCATTCTCCGACAGGTGGCTTGAGCGCAGCGGCAACGCTGCGCCTAGATAGATGACTGCCTTCAATGACAGAACTCGGCTTACAGGTCTGGTCGCATTTTTTGTTTGCTAGAATGCCGCGCGGCAACAGTTGATTCAATTGAAAACGCGCGGTATTTTTGCTTTCTTCGAGCACTATTTACGGCGATCAAAAACCGTTTCTATCATAAACGCTTCTCACAGGATTCGCATAAGATGATAAGAGCGGCGGCTGTTTCTTAACTGAAATCGGATTTTTTCCTTCAACGGCATAAACTGAATCACCAGATGAACCGTCGCCCTTTTCAGATGGAAGGATGGTCGTTGCAGATGGTGTGGGAGCTTGTTTGTTGGATTATTTTATTGTTTTTTACGCTTTTGGGAATTGCGGTTTCCATCTATCTCCTTTTATTTCGGGTGATTACCCCTGCGGGGAAAAGAGAGTATCTTTTGCTGATGCCCTCTGCCTGTCCGGATGACGCGGTGAGCGAGATTTATGCTGCACAGCTACGGGCGGAGCTGCTTGGTCACAAACAGTGCGGCGGCGTTTTGGTAATTTTAAATGGCATGGATGATGAAACAACAGCGCAGTGTAAAGCGGCCTGCCACGCTTGCAGCCGTGTTCATATTTGCACATTGGAAGAATTGCAGCAGCATTTTGGCCCGCCTCAGTAGGCCAAAAAAGCCAATTCTAAATGAGAAATGAGTTTAGCTTGATCTCAGTCCGCAGCCAGTTTCAGCGGGCCGATGCAATATAATATCAAGAAAGAAAGGGAAGGTAGAAAATGAAAAAGATCCGTAAGTTTTTGGCTCTTATCCTGACGATGGCGCTTACCGTCGCCTGCCTGCCACTGGCGGTTGGCGCCGTATCTGGCGCGCAGGAACCGCTCCGTTTCAACAAGGATGGCAAATTCAAAATCCTTGTTGCGACTGATATCCATGAGGATGAAAAGGACGATGCTAAATCAGCCGATGCAATGGCTCTTCTAACCAACGCGATTGAGGAGCTCAAGCCTGATCTTGTCGTCTTTAATGGGGATAATGCCACAGCCGACGGGCTGGAAAATCAGCGGGCTACCATTCAAAAAATTGTAGCTCCTGTAGCTGCGAAAAATATTCCGCTCGCCGTTGTATTTGGCAACCACGATTTGGAATACAGCGGCGTTTCCAAGGAAGAACAGGTTAAAATCTATCAGGAATACGCCAACTGTCGGATGGTTGCAGGGCCAGAGGATATTTCTGGCTGCGGGAACTATAACCTACTGATCCAAAACAGCGCGGGCACAAAGGATATCTTCAACCTCTGGTTCCTTGATTCTGGAGACTACGCCGAAGAGGGTGGCTATGCTTATGTCCAGACGGATCAAATAAAATGGTATGAGCAGACGAGTAATGCTTTGAAGGCGCAGAATGGCGGCGCGGCGATGCCCTCCATCCTCTTCCAGCACATTACGGTGCCTGAGGCCTATGATCTGCTGGAGCCTGTGCTGCTACCTGGAAAAGGACGCGTGAGAGGCCACGATGTTTATTCCAACCGTTTTTGGAAAATTAAAGATCCTTCCAACACGACCGGCACTCTCAGCGAAGGCCCCTGCCCGCCTAATATCAACAACGGCCAGTTTGCAAGCTGGGTGAAACAGGGAGATATTCTCGGTGCTGTTTTCGGCCACGACCATGTCAATGATTTTACCGGCACGGTAGAGGGTGTCCGTCTGATTCATACGCGTGCAGTCGGCTTTAAAACCTATATCAATGGTGTTTCGCAAGGCGTTAGGCTGATTACCCTTGATGAAAACAACCTCAAGAATTTCACCACAGAGATGTATGATTTTGCAGACCTGGTCGGCAAAAGCCAGTCCATAAAAGGTTTTGATCGGGTCTCTAAGGAAATGTGGTGGGATTTCGGCTATGGCGTGCTCGGCGTTGCAGCAGCGATTACCGCTTATGTGCTTTATCGTGTATTCGGTAAATAAATATTACTAAGAAAAGCAAATCGCCCATACATAGCGTATGGGCGATTTGCTTCTCTTATTGATTTATGGTCGGATACCAAAACGCGCCGTTTTATCGAGCTGGCGTTCAATTTCCAACAGCCGATTATATTTACAGACGCGATCCGTCCTTGCAGGCGCACCGGTTTTGATCTGCCCTGCATTGAGCGCCACCGCGATATCTGCTATGGAAGTATCCTCTGTCTCCCCGCTCCTGTGGGAAAGAATCGTGCCATATCCGTAGGCTTTTGCAAGGCGCACAGTTTCCATCGTTTCGCTGAGCGTTCCGATCTGGTTCGGCTTGATTAAAATTGCATTTGCGCACCCCTGTGCAATCCCTTCCCGCAGACGATGCGGATTCGTGACAAACAAATCATCGCCAACGATTTGCACCTGCTCCCAATCTCCTGCGTGATTTTAGCAAACCCGTCATAATCCTCTTCAGCCAGCGGATCCTCCATAGATTGAATCGGATAATCCTGCGCAAGCTTTTTAAAATGGGCAATGACATCCTTTGTTGTCAGATACCGCTCACTTTTGGGCATGAGATAGCCGTTTTCTGTTTTCCATTCGCTTGCAGCTGCATCTAACGCGATTCGAACATCCGTCCCCGGTCGGTAGCCTGCCCGTTCCACGGCTTCCATCAGCAGCTCCAGTGCCTGCCGGTCGCTTTCAAGATCTGGCGCATAGCCGCCCTCATCGCCTACGGTGGTAGACAACCCACGCTCTTTCAATGTTTTTCCGAGCTGTGCATAGGTTTCAATCGCCATGCGCATTGCCTGCGAAAAGGATTCCGCCCCTACCGGGAAGATCATGAATTCCTGAATATCCATGTTATTGCTTGCATGGGCGCCGCCGTTGAGAATATTCAGCATCGGCACCGGGAGCGTAACTGCATTAACGCCGCCCAGGTAACGATAAAATGGCATCCCGCAAAATCTTGCCGCTGCTTTTGCGCAAGCAAGGGAAACTGCAAGGATGGCATTCGCCCCTAATCGGGATTTATTCTCTGTTCCGTCTATCGCACACATAGCCGTATCAATTGCCTGCTGGTTGGTCACAAGCATATCATTAAGCGCGCCGCAAATATGGGCATTAATATTATCTACCGCTTGCTGCACGCCTTTGCCGCCATATGCCTCCCCGCCATCCCGCAATTCACAAGCCTCATACATGCCGGTCGATGCGCCGGACGGCACGCTCGCACAAGCTTGCGTACCATCCCGCAAGGTAACGCAGGCTTCAACCGTAGGGTTGCCGCGTGAGTCAAAAATTTGCCTGCCCATGACGGATTCAATTCGTTCCTGATCCATTTTTTTAACCGCCTTTCCAAACGATTCTATTCGCATGATTGTTTGTATTTAGGATAACCCAAATTTCTTCTTTCATTTCAGATGAAGGAATCCAATTCTATTTTAATTTATATTTGACAAATGAGAGGATTTTGATATAATTATTTATAAACAAATTTATACAAATTAGGAGGCTTTTTATGCCAACCGGGCTGATTGTATCTAAGCTTGTCACGACAGTTATCCTGTTGCTTTCAAACGTGATCACCATGTTTCTGCCGAATTTCGTCCAATTGGACGAGGCTAGATTTTACAAGGACATGGATTCTCTGACGATATTTGAAAATACGCTGGATGAACCGATCCCCCAAACTGAAATTTTTCAGCTCGTGGAAGCGCACTTTCGCGCACCACTTGCAGACGGGAAAACCGTAAAAAAAGCGCTCATTATGGGCTGGGACGGTTCCCGGTGCGATGGACTTGCGAATATTGATCCCCAAAACGAACGAAGCGGCGTGTATAAGCTGCTCAACAACGGCGGTAAAGCTTACATCGGCTATTGCGGCGGCGTGCCTTATCCAGCGGCCAACACACAGGCAACGAGCACAGCGCCTGGCTGGGCGTCGATTTTAACCGGAGAGTGGGCAGATGTGCACGGCATTACTGATAACGGGATCATCAAAACATTGGATACCCTTACAATCCAAACGCGCTTGGCGCAGGAAGGCCTAGTCAATAAAGCGACCTTCTTTACCCTCTGGAGCGGGCATTTCAATGAAACAAACGGCACCTATGCTGCGGAAATCCAATATTGCAAGGAAAATAATCTGCCTGTTGATTTCGAGTTGATTGAGGATGACGGCGTTGATTTCAACATACAGCAACGCACACTCAAAGAGATTCGGGATCCCAACGGCGCAGATCTGATCTTCTCCATCTTTGAAATTGGCGACCATACGGGCCATAACTACAAATTCGGCAACTATAATCCCTTCTACCGCGCTGCGATGCAAATCAACGATACACATCTTTATGGCCTGCTCAAGGCGGTGGAATCCAGATCGACTTATGACACGGAAGATTGGCTGATTGTTGTCACAAATGACCATGGCGGCGCTGATTACGACCATGGCGGCGCGAGCATCATGGAACGCACCACCTATATTATAAGCAATCAGGAAATAGATTTTTAACCGCATGTTTCAATCGCTCCGCTTTTTTTAATTCTCTATTTTATCATCAATAAAAGCCCCGGCATCCTGCTGAAGTGGATGCCGGGGCCAATCTTATTTTATCTGCAATTTTTGTTATGCGCCAAAGGCTGTTTGATACACGCCAAGTACTAAGTCCTTTGTGCATGGGCGCGGGTTGCCGCCCGTGCAAACATCCGCCATAGCGGCGTCTGCCAATGCATCAAGATCCTCTGCCTTCACGCCGATTTCCCGAAGCGTCTGCGGAATGCCAACGTCAATGGAAAGCTGGCGCACCGCATCAATCGCAGCCTTGCGGTATTCCTCCTGTGTCATGCTATCCACGCCGTCCACGCCCATCATACGCGCAATCTCACGGAACTTCTCACCGGTGTATTCTGCATTGAACGCCATCACATATGGCAGCAGAACGGCATTTGCCACGCCATGCGGGGTATCATAGAAAGCGCTCAAGGGATGCGCCATGCCGTGCACAACGCCAAGGCCGACATTAGAAAAGGCCATGCCAGTCACATATTGGCCAAGCGCCATATCGCGGCGGCCTTCCGAATCATTTTCAACCGCTTTGCGTAGGGAACGGGCAATCAGCTCAATCGCCTTCAGATTCAACGTATCGGCAAGCTCCCAAGCGCCTAGCGTCGTATAGCCTTCGATCGCATGGGTCAGCGCATCCATGCCGGTGGAGGCAGTTAGCCCCTTGGGCATGCTGCTCATCATATCCGGATCAACAACAGCGACAACCGGGATATCATGCGGGTCAACGCAAACGAACTTGCGGCGTTTTTCTTCATCCGTGATCACATAGTTGATGGTGGTTTCTGCGGCCGTGCCCGCAGTCGTTGCAACGGCAATGACCGGAACGCTCTTTTTCTTTGTGGGCGCCACGCCCTCAAGGGAAACAACATCCGCAAACTCCGGATTATTGATGATAATACCAATACCCTTGGAGGTATCCTGCGGGGAACCACCGCCAATGGCGATCATATAATCCGCCCCGGCCTTTTTAAAGGCTTCCACACCAGCCTGCACAACGGCAACGCTGGGATTTGCCTTCACCTGATCAAAAATTTCATAGGCGAACTGGTTTTCATCCAGCAGGTCAGTCACCTTTTTCACAACACCAAAACGTACAAGATCTGCATCGGTGACAATCAGCGCTTTTTGAAAGCCGCGCGCTTTGATCTCCGTGACGATCTCCTGGATAGCACCCGCGCCGTGATAGCTTGTCTCATTGAGGATAAAACGATAGGCCATGATGCAAAACTCCTTTATAAAAAATGTCAAACACAGGTAACCTCCCATGTTTATGGAGGAGAAAATGCAATTCTCCCCTGAAAAATTATAGCCTCCATAGA
>ENA-OQDT01001899-OQDT01001899.1-human-gut-metagenome-genome-assembly--contig:-NODE-1899-length-11469-cov-3.917210_pt1 | contig 11469 bp, 9 predicted proteins | sample MGYA00242786_ERZ504617 | MGnify/ENA primary metagenome ERZ504617 (study PRJEB26092, sample SAMD00036337) | human gut metagenome | host: Homo sapiens | study: EMG produced TPA metagenomics assembly of... | reverse complement strand
CCGGAGGGCGCATCCGTGCCCTTGCAGGCGGTCCAGCACCCCGGCGGCGGAGCAGGCAGCAGCCCCAGCAGAAAACTGCGGCGGGAAATTTTAGCGTTTTTCATAAGAAAGCCCTCCTAAATCAATAGCCATAACTCGGTACATCGTCCGCAGTGGCAGACGAGAAAATGCTCTGGCAGTACAGCCAGTTGCCGCTCGTGTCCATCCAGCCCACATAGAAGCCCCGCTGTGCGGCAAACACATGGTCGGGCAGGGCATTCAGACTGTTGGAATAGTACCCGGTGCAGCTGGAAAGCCCCTGCAGCACTACATTGCCGTCTGCGTCCAGCACATCGCATACGTTGCCGTAGGCGCTGCCCACAGCACTGCGGATGCCGCAGAACATGGGTCTGCCGTTGGGGTCGGTGGTCAGGTAGTTGATGTAGCCGTATTTACCCTGCAGGGCGGTCAGGTCACTGACAAGCCCCTGCGGGCCGTACAGCCGGGTGGCGGTGGTCTCGTAGCGGTCGTTGTCCTGCAATTCCAGCCAGACGTAGCCGGTGCCGCAATTGCTCATCCGTACCCGCTGCTGGTGCTCCACCGGTTCTACGGTGGTGTCGGTCAGCAGCTTGCCGTTATCCTTGCTGTACACCCGCAGGCTGCCGTCCAGCGCGTAGACGGCTACGGTATTGTCGGTGGCGTCCACATCGTACAGAGGGGTCTTTGTACCGGTCTCCAGATCATAGAGTTCGTAGCCGTGATCCTCGCCGCTGTGCCATGTTATCACATAGCCCGGGAAATACTGGCTGGGCTGCTCGTCAAATGTAGCAATCAGTCCACGGTCCTCTGTGGTCATGTCTCGCAGTTCGTACCGGCCATCGCTGGTGGAAAAGCTGGCAAGACCACCCGGGTAGACCTGCAAAAAGCCCGTGTACTGCTCGCCGGTCTGTGTGTTGTACAGGATTTGGTCGGTGGTTTCTTCTCCGGTGGCAACATCCAGCTCCACCCAGTCACTCAGGGTGTCGCTGTCGTAGAAAAGGCGGTATGCCGAGGCAGCATCGGCGCGGTAGACAGGGGTGCCGTCCTTTTCCTGCACCACCACCCAGCTGTTCTGCTGGTAGTCGGTATCCCAGTCGTAATCGTCCAACCCCTCCGGGCGGGCGTAGCAGCTGAACACCAGCTTATCGCTGCATAGGGTGCAGCTGTATGCGCCCTCCGGTACCGGCAGCGCTGCACCGGTGGCAAGGTCGATGACCTGACAGGTGCCATAACCGGACTCCGGGACGTATCCACCATCGATCAGGCGGCTCTCCTGCAGCACCAGCAGGTCGTTTTGCAGGGTGGCGCTCTGCTCGCCCTCAAAGGACATTACTTCGGTGCCGGTCTTGTCGTACAAGGCGGTGCGGCGTCCGCCCCGGCCGGTAGGGTCGGACCAGCTGCGCAGCCAGTAGTCTGCGGTGCCGGTGGCACTGTCCTCCACCAGCGAGACGTTCTCACTGCGGGTAGACTGGTGCAGCGGGGTGCTGCCGCACAGGATGGTGGTGCTGCTTCCGAAACGACCGTCGCAGTACAGCACCCGCAAACGGCTATCGTTTAGCACGGCGGGGTCGTACAGGGGTTTGCCGCTGTCGTCCGTAGGCACGGAAACGGCAGAGCTTGCAGCGCCCGGCACGCCGGTGGCGGGCGGCAGCAGGGTACAGCCGCAGCCTAAAGTAAGGGCAAGGGCAGTGCAGACTGCCCCGCAGCCGATACGCAAGACAACACGCTTCATAAAAAACACTCCTTTGCAAAAAACAGGGAGGAAAATTTTTCCGTTCATTCAGAATACGAAACAGCCGCATTTTTCATTGCAGAACTTGCAGAAAAATGCGGCTAAAAACGGTTACAATTACATTACAGCTGCGCCGGGGCATGAGACGCTTCTGCCTTGTCCATCTGCTCCAGCTGCCGCAGAAAGGCCAGCAAAAAGGGCAGCGAGATGAAAAAGGTGAGCACATCTGCAATGGGCTGGCAGAGCTCTACGCCCACAAGCCCCAGCACCCGGGGCAAAACTAAGATCAGCGGGATAAAGCACACGCCCTGCCGGCAGCAGGCCAGAAAGGTGGCACGCCCGGCCTTGCCAACACTCTGGAAGGTCATGTTGGCCACCACGATCACCGGCTGCAAAAGGACGGCAAAGCACTGGTAACGGAAGGCGGGCAGCGCCACGGCGGTGACTTCCGGGTCGTCCCGGAACAGGCGAATCAAAGTCTCATCGTTCCACCAGCACAACGCGATCAGCACCACCAGCAGCACAAAGGCGGCTTTCAGGGTAAAAACGGCGGCCTGCCGTACCCGGTGGTATTTGCGCGCGCCGTAGTTGAAGGACGCCACCGGCTGCAGGCCCTGTCCCACGCCGATGGCCACCGAGAGGATGAACATAAAAATGCGGGACACGATGCTCATGCCCGCCACGGCGGCATCGCCGTAGCTGCGGGCGGCAATGTTCAGCAGCATCCCGCCGATGCTGTTCAGCCCCTGACGGCCAAAGCTGGGCGCGCCGCCTGCAAGGATCTGCAAAAACTCACGCGGCTCCCGGGTGACGGCAGAAAGCCGGAACTGGCTGACCGTTTTGCCCCACAGGAACATATACAGCAGAATGCCAAAGCTGATGGTCTGACTGAGGGCGGTGGCAATCCCGGCACCGGCAGTGCCCAGCCCTAAAACGAACATGAACAGCGGGTCCAGTGCAATGTTCAGCAGCCCGCCGGTGACAAGACCGATCATGGCAAGGCTCGCTTTGCCCTCATACCGCAAGATGTTGTTCATCACCAGACTGGAGATCATCAGCGGGGCAGCAAGCAGGATGGGACGGGCATAGGCGCAGGCATGGGGCAGAATGGTTTCGGTGCTGCCCAGCAGCATCATAAAGTCCGGCAGGGTGGCAAGGCCGACCACCGCCAGCACTACGCCAAAGGCCAGCGCCGTAAAAAAGCTGGTGGAAGCAAAGCGGGTGGCGGCGTGGGTATCCTGACTGCCCAGGCGGCGGCTGATGATGGTGCCGGAGCCGTGCCCCAGCATAAAGCCCAGCGCCTGAATGATGGCCATCAGGCTGGAAACGACACCCACCGCGCCGGAAGCGCTGGTGGAGATGCGCCCCACAAAAAAGGTATCCGCCAGATTGTAGATGCTGGTGATCAGCATACTCAAAATCGTGGGCGCGGCAAGGCTGAGGATCAGCCGGGGGATTGGAGTCTCGGTCATTTTGTGATACTGCACCGCAGTGCGGTCCTGCTGGGTCATGGGCAAATATCCTCCTTCAAAAACGAGAAAGCCGCCCCTTCCAGAGCGGCAGATAGTCCTGATGAAAACAGTATAACGCAGTTGCGGCAAAATGTCGAGGGAATAAAAACGGCCTTTCGCCCCTGCGAAGGGGCGAAAAAGCAGGCGAAAACAGGATGGTTTCTATATAAAGTGCTAAAGAATTGTCGAATTGCTTGTGAAAAATCACGATATGTGGTATTCTTTATAAGAAGGAATTGGAAAAATCTGTGCATTTTATGATTGGGAGGGATTTGTACATGAAATCCGTAGCACAAACTGTGATCGAGGCCGACCGCTTTTATACCATTGCCGCTCACACCGGCAATGTTATTCAGGCAGTGGAGGGCAGCAAGGACGGCGGCACTGTCCGTCTGGGCAAGTATGACCACAAGCCCGAACAGGAGTGGAGCTTTGTCCGCGAGGGCGATGGTGTGTACCGCATCCGCAACCGTGCCTCCGGCAAGCTGCTGGATCTGACCATGACCGGCACTGCCAACGGCACATGGCTGCACCTGTGGGAGGACGTGGGCGGCACGTCCCAGATGTGGAAGGTGGAGCACACCCCGGAGGGCACCGTTCGTCTGCGCTCTTCTTGGGCAGGCGGCAAGTGCGTGGACACCGTGGGCATCGGTGCCGAGGTGGGCGCTGTGCTGCAGATCTGGCAGGAGGTGCCCGGCGGTGGTGACCAGCTGTGGGTCATCTCTGAGGTAAAGGACCGCGTAAAGCGTGCCGCCAAGGTTGAACAAGCAGCACCCGCTGCCGAGACGAAGGCCGCACCGGCCAAGGAAGCCGCTCCCGCCAAGAAGCCCGCAGCCCGCAAGCCCCGCACCGCCAAGAAGGTGGAGGAGAAGCCCGCTGCTCCCACCGCAAAGGCTGCAGAGCCGGTCAAGGCAGAAAAGCCCGCTGCAAAGAAGGCTGCTAAGGCAAAGGCTGAGCCTGCTGCTCCCGCAGTAGAGGTGAAGGCAGCTCCCGCCGTGGCAACCAAGGCCGAGCCTGTTACTAAGGCTGAACCGGCTACCAAGGCAGCGCCCGCAGCGGAAGCCAAGACTGCCCCTGCCGCCGCAAAGCCCAAGGCAAAGCGTGCACCCTGCAAAAAGATCGTAAAGAAGTAAAAAAACTTTTAAACAGCAAAAAAATCGGACAGAGTGCGATCTGTCCGATTTTTTGCGTTTATAGAAGCTTTTTATGCAGCAGGGGAGGTGACAGCATCATCGCTCTGGGCGGCGGTCTGCACGAACTGCACGATGCTCTCGATGGTCTTGCGCAGCTGCACAAGGCTTTCCACGTCAGAGTCCTGCATCCGGGAGGTGGGAGCGGTTACCACGGTCTGGGAGGCAGTCACCGTGCCGGAAAGTTCTGCATGGATGTGGTGGGCGGGCACGTCCAGCAGGATGTGCACCTTGGGGGACAGGGTCTTGAGCAGACCCTGCTTTTCAATGCCCAGAATCAGTTGCGGCGCGTCCTCCCCGGCGGCGAGGTTCGGCAGCTGAAGGTAGAGGTAGCCTTCTTTCGCGTTGGCGGGCTGCACGGTTTTGAGCTGTTTCAAGTCCAGCTGGAAGTCGTTCACCTGCTGCAAGCCGGTGGCGGTGGGGTCTACCCCCAGCAGGGTGGCCAGCTGGTCTTGAGAGATGTAGCTGCCCAGCGACCAGCCCGGCAGCAGCAGGCTTGCCAGCGGATACTCGGCCACGACCGTGCTGCGCAGTTTGTTGTACAGCTGCCCAGCGTCGTAAAGGGTCTCTTCCTCGCTGATGTACATCCGGGTCAGAGGGGCATCGTTGACGGTGCTGGTGCCCGTTGGGTACAGCGCCAGCTGCACCGCCCGGGGGGTGTACTGACCGGTCAGACTGCCGGTGGTGCCGCCGAACTTGTCCAGCAGGGCGTAAAGGGCGGGGGGCTCGGCCTCGGTGGAGGTGATGGTGTAGTCCAGCGCAAAGCTGGCACCGCTCTGGAATGCCTTGACCCTGCGGCTGACGAAGCTGTACAGCACTGTCGCAGCCACCGCGCACACCAAAACCAGACACAGCAGAACGATCAGCGCCGCACGCAGACCGGTGCGCTTTTTGTGGGAAGATGCCATGAGAAAACCTCTCCTTCCGGTAAAACGTATTTGTTCCAGCATAACGGAACTGCACGCAAATGTCAAGCGCCGCAAACTGCGGACAAAACAAAAAACCTGAAACATTTCTGTTTCAGGTTTCTGGCGGAAAGATGGGGATTCGAACCCCAGAACGCTTTTGACACGTTACACGATTTCCAGTCGTGCGCCTTAGACCAACTCAGCCATCTTTCCACATCTTCTGTTCTGCCTTTGGGCGGGTGCCCTTGGCGCTCCACTATAATACCTGAAAGCAGGCTTTTTGTCAAGGATTTTTTTGAAAAAAATCAGACTTTTTAAAAATGACGAAAAAACGCGAGAAAGTGTTCTGCCGCATGGATGGAAAGCACAAAAAGCCCTTGACGCACCTTTAAAATAGGTTTATATTGAGGGCAAAGAGCACTGCGGTGGGTCGTTTTGTGCCGCAGCGGCGGGAAATATAAGGAGGATGCTTTTATGACTTATCCTGAAGTGCTTGCCAATGCCCGTACCTGCATTGGTCAATACTGCAAGGCCTGCCCGGTGTGCAACGGCGTGGCCTGTAAAAACCAGATCCCCGGTCCGGGTGCCAAGGGCGTGGGCGATACCGCCATCCGCAATTATAATAAGTGGGCAGATATCCGGGTGAACATGGACACCCTGTGCCCCGGCGGTGCACCGGACACCACGCTGGAGCTGTTCGGCAAAAGCTTCCGCTATCCCTTCTTTGCGGGCCCTGTGGGTGCAGTGAACCTGCACTACTCCGATACCTACACCGATATGACCTATAACGATGTACTGGTGCGCGCCTGTGCAGAAAACGGCATTGCAGCCTTTACAGGCGACGGCACCAACCCCACCGTGATGGAGATGGCAACCCGCGCCATCAGCGCTGCGGGCGGCTGCGGCGTGCCCACCATCAAGCCGTGGAACATCGACACCATCCGCGAGAAAATGGCACAGGCCAAGGCCAGCGGCTGCTTTGCCGTGGCCATGGATGTGGACGCCGCGGGTCTGCCTTTCCTGAAGAACATGACCCCGCCCGCCGGCAGCAAGAGCGTGGAGGAACTGGCCGAGATCGTGCAGCTGGCCGAGCGTCCCTTCATCGTCAAGGGCGTGATGACCGTTAAGGGCGCACTGAAGGCAAAGCAGGCCGGTGCCGCCGCCATCGTGGTGTCCAACCACGGCGGCCGCGTGCTGGATCAGTGCCCTGCCACCGCCGAGGTGCTGCCGGAGATCGCCGCAGCCCTCAAGGGCACCGGCGTGAAGGTACTGGTGGACGGCGGCATCCGCACCGGTGTGGATGTGTTCAAGGCGCTGGCACTGGGCGCAGACGGCGTTCTGATCTGCCGCCCCTTCGTGACCGCAGTTTACGGCGGCGGCGCAGAGGGCGTGAAGTGCTACATCGACAAGCTGGCCGGGGAACTGGCCGACACCATGCAGATGTGCGGTGCCCATACGCTGGCTGAGATCACCCCGGATATGGTGCGGGTCTGATTTTTCTGCGTAGAGAACGATTTTAATGGCCTCCGCCTTGCTCTGGCCATATTCAGCGGAAAGAATCTTATTTATAGAACAATGCCGGGCAGACTGCGGTCTGCCCGGCATTGTATTTTCACGAGAGGGGTCGAAGTGGAGAACGGCAGCTGCTGAAAATCGTTACTTCAAAGTGCCGTCCAGCACCTGCTGGTAATACCACGGCTTCGGGGCGTGGAAGGTCTTGCCGCTGAGGAAGGCAAAGTCCGGCTGGGTGAAGCGGGGCATGGTCAGCTCCCATGCGCACAGTGCCTGATACTTCAGCTTCAGCTCCCGATTGGCGCTGTTGTTGCCATACTTGCTGTCGCCAAGGATGGGGCAGGCCGATGCTTGCCATGGTGGGCGCGATCTGGTGGGTGCGGCCGGTGATCAGCTGCACCTTCAGCAGGGCCAGACGGCCGGAGACGGCGATGGTCTCGTACCGGGTCTCCACTTCCTTGGCACCAGGCTGCTTTTCTTTCACGATCTTCACGATGCCGCGGTCCGCGTCCTTGAGCAGATAACCGCCCAGAGTGGCATCCGGCGGCATCGGACGGCCGAAGGTGACGCAGAGGTAGGTCTTTTTCACTTCGCGGTTCTTGATGGCTGCAAGGAACAGCTCTTCGGCCTCCGGGGTCTTGGCAACGATGACAAGGCCGCTGGTGCCGGTGTCCAGCCGGTGGCACAGCGCCGGGGTGTACAGGTCGTTCTCCTTGTACTCGCCCTGCTGGTTCAGGTAGAGCAGGGTGCGGTTCAGCAGGGTGTCGTCCTCCGGACCATCCACGGCAAGACCGGCGGGCTTGTTCACAATGACGATCTGTGGGCAGTCATACACCACCTGTGCCGGGCCGCGGGCGTTCTTCCACGCCGGGCCGTCCACACGGCGGTCCGCATCCAGAACTTCATCCAGAATGAACAGCTTGATCTCGTCACCGGCCATCACGCGGGTGGAAAGCGGCTGCTTTTTGCCGTTCAGCTTGATCTTGTTCTCCCGCAGCGCCTTATTCAGGCGGCCGGGGGTCAGGGCGGGGTACTGTTGGGTCAGATAATTGTCCAGCCGGGTGGGGGCAAGACACTTTACTTTTAAAATTTTCACGGGAAATTCCTCTCTATCTTAAAATCAGTTGCAATAGAATGGGTTCTTGATTCGTTTTTATTGTAGCGGAATAAATCTACCGCGTCAAGAAAGAAGGTATTTTTATGAACCTGAAATATAAGATTCTGGCTGTTCTGGCTGCGGGTATCGCATTGACGGCCTGCGGCGGCTCCGGCACCCCCGCCAGCACCCCCGCATCCAGTGCAGTGCCGGCCTCGTCCCATGTGGCAGAAGAAGGCGTTACAGAGCCAATCAATCTGCTGACATGGACACTGGACGATCTGGATGACCCGGATGCGGTAACGCTTATCCCGGCATCCATCGTTTCCGGCGTACAGGACGGCAAATTGACTGCAAAAGTGTTTGGCTACGACATTTATAAGAAAGAGGAGATTGAAAACCTTGCCGTTGGAGACAAGATCGCCTTCCACGAAGAGGGTGCGGCATGGAATCAGGTCGTGAACGATGCGGTGACGAGCATCGAAAAAAATGACGAATATCATCTTGTAAGCATCAACGGCGGCATGGAGCAGCCCGGCGGGCTGGACTTGAAGCTGGAGGATGATGACACCTACCGGACGATGATCTTTGACGATTACCCGCTTTATTACGAGATGGGAGAAAAGACGATGCCGCTGGCAGAGGATGTAGTGCTGAAGGACAGTTCTGCCGACCCGCAGGCCGAAGCCGTGGAGACTACGGGCGCGGATGCGGTGGCAGCAGCGATCAATGCAGACCCCGATAACTGGACCACCTATAATACCACGCTGGTGGTGCAGGGCGGCAAGGTGCTGGAGGTGCGCCGCATCTGGGTGCCGTAAATTTTGCTCAAAACCGTTGACAAACGTTTTGCGTATGCTATAATTTAGCTGTACGCAAAGGGGCACTTCGCCTGCCTTGCGGAATGTAAAATTATGACAGATGGCAATGATGGGGTCAGAAATGCACACACCACCGTCCAGAGAGAGCGCCCACGGCTGTAAGGTGCTCCGGTCGGGATCATTTCGCGCCACCCCGGAGCTTCCGGCGAATGTAAACCGGACGCTGCGCAGCGTTAATGCGCCGAAAGCGGCAGGGGACACGTTATCCTTTGCAATTTGGGTGGTACCACGGAGTTTGATGCACAAGCAGCCTTCGTCCCTTTTGGGATGAGGGCTGTTTTTTGTTTTTTCTCCGTGCCGCCCCTCTGCCATAACAGCATAAAATAAAAGGTGGTACAGACTCTGTCGGTCATTGGTGTGCTTTTAGTAGGGCTGGCGATGCTTTGGAGTTTGCAGATGCCTATCATTAAGCGTTTGTGGACAGGTAGTATGACATTACTGTCCGGTGGTTATTGCTTTCTGCTGATGGCATTGTTTTATTACTGGATTGACTATAAGGGACACAGCCGTGGATTGAACTGGTTGAAAGTGTATGGTATGAACTCCATCACGGCTTACCTGTTGGGGCGAAGTGGTGAACTTCCGTTGCATTGCTGATTCGGTCAGTTACGGGTTGAAACAATACATCGGAGATTATTATCCCGTATGGCTTACTTTTGCTAATTATCTTATTCTTTTCTTCCTGTTGAGAATGATGTATAAACGGGGCTTGTTTCTAAAAGTTTAGTGGAGCGGTAATCCCTCCTCTCTTAAAATAAAAAGAGCCATTTTAATCCCGAAAAGCAGGAGATAAAATGGCTCTTTCTTTATGTTGGAATCTCTTTATTTCATGACTTCTTCCGCTCTGTCCAGCGCTACCTTGAAGTTCGGGCAGATATTTTCTTTTCCCAGCAATTCATAGAATCCGGATTTCTCCAGCACCTTGTATACTTTCTCATTGACTCCGGAAAGAATGACGGTAATCTTTTCTTTTTGCGACATTTCGCAAAGTGTAGTCAGATTATGAATACCTGTGGAGTCGATGAACGGAACTTTACGCATACGGATGATGCGCACATTCGGACGGTCTCCCAGCTGCGCCATCGTTTCTTCGAACTTCGTAGCGATACCGAAGAAGTAAGGACCGTTTATTTCATATACTTCCACTCCTTTAGGGATCATGATGTTTTCTTCGTTGACGGCGATATCCGATTCTTTATTCGGGTCGATTTCATCCGTAATGACGGAGATTTCAGTAGTCTCCATGACACGTTTCATGAAGAGTACGCAGGCGATGATCAGTCCTACTTCGATGGCAACTGTCAAGTCGAAGATAACAGTGAGGAAGAAAGTAATCAGCAGTACGGTGACATCGGACTTCGGATTCTTCAGTAAAGCCTTGAAGACGCGCCAGCCGCTCATATTATAAGATACGATGACCAGTACTCCGGCAAGGCAAGCCATCGGAATATACTGTGCAAGGGGCATCAGGAAAAGAAGAATCAGAAGAAGAACAATCGCATGGATAATACCTGCAATCGGTGTCTTACCTCCATTGTTGATATTCGTCATCGTACGGGCAATAGCTCCGGTAGCGGGGATACCTCCGAACAATGGCGCTACGATATTTGCCGCACCCTGTGCGATTAGTTCCGTGTTGGAATCATGACGGTCGCCTATCACACCATCGGCTACGGTGGCAGACAAGAGTGATTCGATAGCTCCCAGCACTGCAATAGTGATAGCTACCGGAAACAGATTTTTGATAGCTTCCCAATCCAGAGCCGGTACAACGGCATCCGGCAATTCTGACTTAATGGTGAAACGGTCGCCGATGGTCGGAATGCAATCTATTCCGCCATAAGTCTTCATCAGATAGACGGCCACTGTCACTACAATAATAGCAATCAGCGAGCCGGGAATTTTTTTAGAAAACCGGGGAGTGATTGCAATGATAATGATGCTGACAATACTTACAATCGTGTTCCACCAGTTTACGGTATCGAAATGTCGGAAATAAATCATCCATTTCCCGACAAAATCTCCCGGTACTTTTCACCTCCGAAAGACAGGCCGAAGATATCGGCAATCTGCGTAGTAAAAATGGTAACGGCAATACCGCTGGTGAAACCGACGATAATGGGATACGGAATAAACTTGATAACGGCTCCGAGCTTGAACACTCCTAATAATATAAGGAGAACACCTGCCATAAGCGTTGCCACAATCAGTCCGGCTTCGCCATATTGCTGGATGATGCCGTAGATGATCACAATGAAAGCTCCTGTCGGTCCACCGATCTGGACTTTGCTTCCTCCCAGCAGAGAGATGATGAATCCGGCAATAATAGCAGTGATAATACCTTTCTCGGGCGATACTCCCGAAGCAATACCGAAGGCGATGGCCAGTGGAAGTGCTACGATGCCGACAATGACGCCTGCCATCAGGTCCGCCATAAACGTTTCTTTCGAATAATTCTTTAAACAAGAAACCAATTTGGGTTTAAATTCAAATAACTTCATTTCTGTGAATTATTATATATAATTTGCTCTTTTGCAAAGTAGAGGTTGCAAAATTACGCAAAATAATCGAGATAAGTATGTTTAGCAACATGCTATTTGATTGTTGATAGGTTTTATCTA
>ENA-OQDT01001897-OQDT01001897.1-human-gut-metagenome-genome-assembly--contig:-NODE-1897-length-11482-cov-4.062175_pt1 | contig 11482 bp, 8 predicted proteins | sample MGYA00242786_ERZ504617 | MGnify/ENA primary metagenome ERZ504617 (study PRJEB26092, sample SAMD00036337) | human gut metagenome | host: Homo sapiens | study: EMG produced TPA metagenomics assembly of... | reverse complement strand
ACACAAGAAGAGAAAACCCGGACGGATGCGGTGTCTACCCGCGCCTCCGGGCTGGACAAGCTGATTGATGCCCAAAAGGTGGAAATCGAAATGCAGCACAACGGCATGAGCATCACCCAGACGCTCGTTCTGAACGCCTATAACGAAAACAATGACCGAATACGGCATGCGAAGTGAAAAGCTGAAACTGCTGACAGGAAGTTACAAAATCATAGGCTATAAGCTGTTCGACAAGCTGGATGAAGTCATTACCGGCATATCAACCGGCGAGGACGAGACCTTCGAAGTCGTTTCACGCGGGCTGACCACCAAAGACCTCGTTACAGACTCGCAGACACGCGGAACGGTAACTTTCAAGTTGGTAAAGGACGGACTTGCCACACGTGCCGCCGGAAACCCGGACATCGATTACCTGTTCAGCGACATAAAGATTATCGATGTAACGGTGACCAATACATTTACACGCGTACCCGTCACCATCAAAAATCTGAAGGTTTCTTATAAGGAAGAATACGAAGAACACCCGAATCCGGACTACACCGATGACAGCAACCAACACAAGGACAAATATAAAGATATAGGAACCGCCAAATGCGATTCTGTCGTATGGCTGCCTGCCGGAACTTACCAGGTGACCTCTTATACTATCTATAAGAAGAGCGGCATTGCAGTTACCGCCCTCGATTCCAGAAGCCAGCTTGCAGGAGAGATGTTCAGCATCGAGGACAACAAGCAGACGGACGATGCTATCGTTCCCATCCAGTTGTCGCCGACAGCAGCTTACATCAAAGATTACATTGCACTGAAAGCCATCTGGGAAGCGCTCGACGGAAAAAAACTGGAGTTATAACGGCGAAACAAATCCCGCCGGGACAACCTGGAATTTCAACAAAGAAATAGATATGTGGGGCAACCAGCCGGGTGTGTCGCTGGATAACAAAGGACGCGTCATCAGCCTCTCGCTCGAAGGGTTCGGAGCCAAAGGCAGAGTACCGGACGCCATCGGCCAGTTGACGGAACTAAGGGTACTGTCTCTCGGTTCGCACAACGAAAAGCTGGGCGGCAGACTGTTCGGTACCGGTGGAATAACTCCGGATATGAGCGACGCGCAAAAACAGAAGATGCGTATGCACTACAAGGAACTGTTCCTTGACTATGACCCCAGAGAGAACCTGTCGGAACTCCTGCAGGACGGCATCAACCGCGACCCGCAACTGCCCGATATAAAGAAGAGCAGCCGCATTGATATGAAAGATGTACAGATAGGGCAACGACCAATAAAATTACTTTCATTTCAAAAGCCGTCATGCGGTTGAAGAACCTGCAACAGTTCTACATAGCCAATTCGCCTATCAAGGCAGAGGATATTTGCAAGGAGTGGGAAAATGCCAATTCCGAATATGCCCGGTCGTACGAAGCAGAAAGCGGTTCATGGCTCTGGAGAAATCTTACGGAACTGACGGACATGGAGCTTTACAACTGTCCAAACCTCACGAGGCTGCCCGACTTCCTGTTCGAGCTGCCCGAAATTCAGTTGCTGAATATTGCCAATAACAAAGGTATCGACGGGCTGAACGGAGCAAAAGACGGAACGGGTGAGCAACTGACCGCCGACTGGAAAAAATTGGCAGATGCTCCCGTAGGCGCCAAACTCCAGATTCTCTATCTCAGCTACAACAACCTGACGAAATTCCCACCGCACGCATCGCTGAACAAGATGAGGAAGCTGGGACTGCTCGACTGTATCAATAACAACCTGACAGGGAAACTGGAAGCCTTCGGCAAGGAGGTAGAACTCACCACCCTGACTTTGAACAACAACCGGATTACCGAAATCCCGGAAAACTTCTGCGGGTTCACCGACCAGGCGGAGGATTTGAGTTTTGCACACAACCTGATAGAATACATCCCCAATATTTTCGATGCGGAATCTATCTACACAATGGGTTCTGTGGATTTCTCATACAACCGGATAGGAAAGAATGACGGGAAAAACATCAAGTGTGATTTGGATGACTTCAAGGGGATTAATGCCGCTACGATAAGTCTATCGAACAACCTGATAAAGAACTTCCCTACGGAATTGTTTGCCAAAGGGTCGCCTATCTCTACCATCGACCTGAGCAACAACCTGATGACAGAGATACCGGAGAACTCTCTGAAATCTCCTGAAGGCAACTATAAGAACACGCATCTGCTGACCGTTATCGACCTGCGCTTCAACAAGCTGACAAAACTCTCGGACGACTTCAGGGCAACCACGTTGCCTTACCTGAAAAATATGGATATCAGCTACAACTGCTTCTCGAAATTTCCGACAGCCCCGCTGAACAGCAGCCAGTTGCAAGCCATCGGCATCCGTCACCAGCGCGATGCCAACGGCAACCGCATCCTGCGCGAATGGCCGACCGGAATTACGACCTGTCCGAGCCTGATTCAGTTACAGATAGGTGCAAACGACATCCGTAAAGTCAATGAGACATTAACCTCGCAACTGTATATCCTGGATATCAAAGACAATCCGAACATCAGCATCGATGTAACAAGCGTATGCTCGCAAATCAGGGCAGGCAGGTATAAACTGATATATGACAAGACTCAGGATATACGCGGCTGTGATGCATTAGACATTAAACGATAAACCCAATAAAGATTCTATCAATGAAATATGTATATAAAATAATACCGGGAGTGATTCTTTTCATGGGACTGGCAGGTGCATGTAAAGACGATGATAGCACAAGTATCCCCGGTGGCATTGCAGTGGATAAGGAAGAAATAACAATCGGTCCGGAAGGTGGAACCGAGCAGATTGCCGTTACCTCTTACAGCAACTGGGTTGCCGGAGCATCCAAACCATGGATTTTCGTATCACCGGCCAACGGTTCCAGTTCGGCGGAATGCCAGCTTGCCATCGACTCTACCTTAGAGAACACGGCACGCACTTCACAAATCCGTTTCGCCTTGGAAGGACAGGAAGCCAAGCTGATTACCGTTACCCAATTCGGCTTCGGCAAGCAAATCATAGTCAAAGAACCGGATGTGAAAATAGAAAGTTCGGCAGCTTACGACAAGCGCCTTTTCGAGGCAGTCATATCGAGCAATGTCAACTTCCTGATAGACAAGGAGAACATTGAGTACTCCTTTGCCGAAGCGGAAACAATGACCGATGAGGACAAAGTGGAATTCGAGGCAGACAAGACCGGCTGGATTACAACCCCCAAAGACACGGAACTGAAACTGAACCTCGACCGGAAAGCACGTCCGCGTACCGTCAAAGCCAAATTCCGCTGGGAAATGAATACAACTCCCTACACCCGGATAGCCAAAATACGTTTTGTTCCGCAAAACCCGGGAGAAGACCAGCTGGTGGACGACAACGGCAACCCTATCGAAGCGTTCATCCTGACAGTAACCCAAAAGGCAGCGCCCAAAATCGAGGATAACCGTTCGGGCGACTCGTTGGCCATTATCACCATTAACGAGAAAATTCAGAGTATGATATCGTTCGATACGAGCGAGAACATGCAGAACTGGGATTATGTAACCTTATGGGAAGCTACCGACAAGGATATACCCGAAGGAGCGGTGGGACGTGTACGTTCCGTTAAATTCTCCCTGTTCAACCTGCAGGAAGGCGAAATATTGCCTAAAGAAGTACGTTATCTCAAGTACCTGGAATCCTTCGAAATCCAAAGTAATTCCAACAACCAGACACGTATCGTTTCGCTGGGCGAGGAAATCTGTGAACTGAAATACCTGAAATCGCTGACTGTATTCGCCTATGGTATGGAGAAACTGCCCGACAACTTCATTAAGTTGGGAGGCAAGGTAGACAAAAGTTATCGGGGACTGGAGAAGCTGGACCTGTCGGGCAATAATTTCCCGTCGCTGGCTGCCATTACCGAAGTAGTAAACGAAGAAAACTTCCCGGAACTTTATGCCTTCAACCTGACCGGATGCCGCCGGAGCGACTCTTATTCCGACCTGAGCCAAGGTTCTTCTTATAACGGAAGACCCCTCGGACTGCATATCGACATCACTTCAGGAGCAGAGAAAGAAGCATTCCTGAAATTGCTTACCTGGGACAAATTGAGAAGCCTGCGGCTCTCCTACAATTTTATAGAAGGACAGCTTCCTACGGACGATGAGGTGGATACCGCACTCCAAAAAGCCGGTAAACCGACCCGCTATCAGGACGATGACTTTTCCAATAATAAGGACGACTATAAGGACAAACTGGTAGGCGACACCTGTATCTGGCTGAAAACCGGTGACAATACCGTTGTATTTACCGAAACCGGTGGCAACGCCCTGTCGGTAACCGGAAAGGACGTTCCGCGCGTACTGCCGAAAGCACGTTCCTTCTCCATCAACCTGAACTTCCTGACCGGTCCGTTGCCCAAATGGATTCTATTCCACCCATACTTTGCAGAATGGGGGCCGGAAATACTGCTTTTCAACCAGCAGGAGAACGGTAAGAACTCTGCAGGAGCCAAAGTGGGATTCAACAATATCGATGCTATAAAATTCAACTTCGAATATTACTACGGCAAAGAAAAATCTGTTGACGCCAAAGTAAACGGAGTAGCCTACCCGTGGTACTACCAGCGTTATGTGTCAACATCCAACTAAGCTCCGGACAGGTACTTATTAACCAGATAATTAAAAAAGACAATGAAGAAAAAATTCTTATACAACGCACTCATCATCCTGGCGCTGACTGCTTGTACGGAGCAGGATATTATCGAACAGCCGTCACCCGAACCAGGCGGGGACGGAAGTCCGGCTTCCCGCCGATGTCAACTCGGGTGAACTGTTAATCAAGTTCAAACCCGAAATGACCGATATCCTCGACCGGACAATGACCCGTGCAACAGGAAGCGGCGGAGCGATGACCCGCTCAGGCATCCCCTCGACCGATGAAGTGCTGGAGATTTTAGGCGGATACCATTTCGAACGTATTTTCCCGATAGACAGCAAGAACGAAGAACGTACCCGCATAGCCGGCCTGCATCTGTGGTATCAGGTAAAATTCGATGAAGATACCGACTTGCAGGAAGCGGCAAAACGCCTTTCCGCACTGGGAGAAATCTCAAAAGTTCAGGGAAACCAGCGTATCAAACGTGCCTATGATGTTAAAAACCGCCGCAGCTATATCAGCCAGTCCGCCCTGCAACAGCGGGCTGCCACCCGTAGCGGAGTACCGGCTGGAAGATTTTCGGACCCCGGACTTCCCTATCAATGGCATTACATCAACTCCGGTCAAAACGATTTCGACAAGCAGAACAACGCAGGCGAAATCATCGCCGGGTCGTCTGCCGGATGCGATACCGGTTGCTATGAAGCATGGCAGAAATGCACAGGCGATCCGTCCGTTATCGTTGCCGTACTGGACGACGGCGTGATGTACACGCACCCCGACCTGGCAGACAATATATGGGTGAACGAGGGCGAAGAGCTCCGTGCCGGGACAGATGCCGACGGCAACGGATATAAGGACGATAAATACGGCTATAACTTCGTAACCAATACTGCGAACATTTCGTGGACAGACGTGGAGGATATAGGCCATGGAACACATGTTTCCGGTACGATTGCCGCCATGAACAACGGAGAAGGAGTCTGCGGCATAGCCGGAGGAGACGGAACGAAGAACTCGGGTGTAAAGATTATGATTTGCCAGGTCTTTTCCGGCAACAACAGTGTAAGCCTGAACGGAGAAGCCAAAGCCATTAAGTATGCTGCCGACAACGGAGCTGTTATCCTGCAATGCAGTTGGGGTTACAACTCTGCCGAAGCGAATGAGGTGGAAGGATACACTCCCGGACCCGCCACAGAAAAAGAATGGGCCGATACTTATCCGCTGGAAAAAGAAATTCTGGACTACTTCATCAACAATGCAGGCTCTCCGAACGGAGTAATAGATGGCGGCATCGCCGTGTTTGCATCGGGCAACGAATATGCGGGAGCCTCCGGTTTTCCGGGAGCTTACTCCAAATGCGTCACCGTAAGTGCGGTTGCCGCAGACTTTACGCCTTCTTCTTATACCAACTTCGGTACGGAAGTAGATGTATGTGCCCCGGGAGGCGATACGGAGTATTATAATGCCATAGGACAGGAAGATGATGAGTTTTGGGAGAACAATGAGGTTTCCGGCTCCATTCTTTCTACCATGATTCGGAACGGAAGTCCGGCCTATGGTTATATGGACGGTACTTCAATGGCATGCCCGCATGTATCGGGTGTGGCTGCATTGGGTTTGTCGTATGCCGTGAAACAGCGCCGTCATTTCAAGGCAAGTGAATTCGTGGCATTGTTGAAAGAGTCTGTAAAACCGGTTGATAATTGGTACAGCAACGGTAAAAAGAAAACATATTACCGTAACCACAACTCGCCCGCCGCCACTCCTGCCGTCATGGATTTATCGAAATACATCGGCAAAATGGGTACGGGAATGGTAGATGCAGGAATATTGCTGAGCAATATCGAAGGAAGCGGTTCGGATATGAAAGTGCCGAATGTGTACGTTGCCGAAGGAGGCACATCGACCGTAAACCTTGCCTACTACTTTGTAAACGGTGAAAAGCTGACCTATACCTGTACATCGGACGATGCCGCCGTGGCAACGGTTACCGTCAGCAACAACCTGATGGAAGTAACCGGCGTAAAAACCGGCGCCACACACATCACAGTGAAGGTAAGCGATGGAAGCGCACAGACAATCACCGTCACCGTACGCCAAAATGCCGGCGGCAACGGCTGGATGTAATTTAATGTAATTGATTAATGAAACTAATTACTTGGATAGTGTTATTGATATTTGCCCGTGTCCCTTGGCTGCAAAAAGCCGACTCGCTGATAAACCCGCCACTGATGCAGCAGGCGGAATCCATACTGCGTTTCGACAAAAGCACACTGGAGATCGGAACGCTGACCGAGGATGATGCTCCGCAGGCCTGCCGCTTTACGGGCAGGAACATAAGCAAGGAAGCCGTTACCGTCACCAAGGTACGGACCACCTGCGGATGTACGGCAGCGGAACTGCCTGCCGGAAAGATACTGCCGGGAGAAACCGCTACGATTGTACTGACTTTCCATCCGAAGAATCATCCCGGAACGATAGATACGGATGCATTCGTCTATCTGTCCTGCTCGGAAAAGCATCCCGTGGCACGCCTGACCCTGACCGGGAATGTTCTTCCCGGAGCAGATGAATGGGCACGCTACCCGTATGCAATGGGCAGACTGAGACTGAAACAGAACCGGATGGAATTTCAGGAAGTGATGCCCGGAAAGCGACCTTCCGAACGGATTCTATGCGGAAACAGCGGAGACAAGCCGCTGCGCCTGTCGGCACTCGTCATCCCGAAGTTCGCAACTTTCCGGACAGAGCCGGAAGTGATACAACCGGGCAGTGAAGCCGACATCGTGGTAACGGTAGACGCCTCGCTGATTCCCGCCGGAAAGGAAAAGACATTCACATTCCCGATTATCATCGAAGGAGTGGATGCCCGGCCTTCGGACCGGACCCTGAATATAAAAGTAAACTATACCAAGTAACGATAAAAAAACAAGAAACCCGATATGAAGAATATTTTCAAACTAACGGCTTTAGCAGTCTTTCTGTGCTGCCTTATATCCTGCGATGACGATGAGCCGATAATACCGACCCTGGAAGTGACTCCCGCCAACCTGAACGGTACGTGGGAACTTTCCGAATGGAACGGAACTCCGCTGGCGGAAGGTACATACTGCTATATAACCTTCAACCGCAAGGAACAGACTTTTGAAATGTACCAGAAGTTCGACAGCATGTACGCCCGCTACATCACCGGAAGTTTCAGTATCAAAAACGACCCTTATCTGGGCGCCGTCATCAGCGGAGAGTATGATTTCGGCAACGGTGAATGGAACAACAAATACATCGTAACCGACTTACTGGAAAGCGGTTCGATGATATGGACGGCGAAAGACAACGAGAACGATGTAAACAAATACATACGTTGCGAGAAAGTACCGGAAAACATTATTGCGGAAGCAAAAGTGGACAAGGGCGAGTAAAGCAGATTTTTCAGTTTTTTTTCATAAATTTTCACTCTAACAATTATTTGTGGGGAGTCTGTGAGGATTCCCCACAAGTGCGTTTGCACTACTCCTTCATATGCTTCTTCAAAACCGGATACAACACTTCCGCATAACGCATAAAACCTAAATCCGTAAAATGAACACCGTCTACGGTAGCCTCTCCATCATGGCCGATAATATCTTCGGAAGAGAGCAGGTAGATGTTCTTCTCTCCCCGCTTCTTCAGAGACTGGAACACAGCCTGCAAAGTCTCGTTCTTATCCTTCACTTCTCTGGCTACGGTCCTGTTAAAACGGGAATGGGTAAATATAGGATCCTCCACAAAAAGTACAGGCGTATCAGGATGCTTGCTACGGATAATGGAATAGAACGCACCGGCACGTTCCTGTATCTGCTCCACACTGGCATTCGGAACAAAATCAAGCACAAATACGGAAGCATCCACACCCGCCATCACATGGGCAATCTCCAAATCCAATAAAGCATTGCCGCTAAATCCCAGATTGATACACTCCCGATTGAGCCAACGCTCCAGGATATTGGTATGCGCCATACCCGGACGGGAAGCGCAGCCTCCCTGCAGAATGCTTGTTCCGTAAAAGACAACCGGCTTCTTACGTACCGGCAGTTCCGTTACCGGCCCGCTAATTTGAGACAGCGAATCGATGCCGATGGAAAGAGAAGTCACCCCGTCGTATAAAGAAAGGAATAAAAGATATTCACGCTCTTCGGGCAGCATATCCTTCACAATGGTTGCCTCATTCACCTTTCCTTGCGGACGCCCGCTTCCGGCAAACAGCCACTTCCCGTCTTGCAGGCAATACAAATCAAGCCCCTTAATGCCGGTAGGGGTCATGTGATTCATATTCCTGTTGAGCAGTACCTCCCATTTGGCGGCAATCCGGGTGGAATTGGAACGGAAACGTACGGCAAGCCCGGCACTGTTACGTCCCAACTCCCATAGAGGCTTACGGGAGATATTCCGTAAAGAGTCCGGCAAACGTTCGTAGCGTGTAAGGGTTGTCTTGGTAGCTTTTCCTAAAAGAGGAAAAGCGGAAGCGTCGTGATAGACGATTTGTGCATTGGCAGAGATAGCATAAGAGAAAAGATTTTGTTTTCATAGCAGTTAAATAATATATGGAATAAGGGTTTCGGAGACTGATACTCAAGTCTCCTGTTCCTTATTCCATATAAGCTTTATTACAGATGATGTTAAGAATCCGTTTGAATTTTGTTCAAAAAGTATTTTCCAAAAGTGAAAAGTATCATTTCTTTTCAGCCTGCGCCCATTCTTTAGCCCCTTGCTCTTTCAGCTTGGCAGTAAACGCCTTTGCCTTTTCCATAGCGGCGGCTTCTTCTTCGGGAGCGGCATAAGCATGCTTATACCCTTTCACCACGTTCCACTCGCCACGGGTAAAGTCGGGGAATGCCACCGGAGCGCAATTATTGTCCATGGAAAGTTCTCCCAACTCCGCCAGGCAGCACCACTCCACCAAATCGTATACATCCATATCCAAAGGCAAACCGTTCTGCAGGCAATAAACCAGACGGCTATCCATGATAAAGTCCATACCGCCGTGACCGCCCACTTCTTTTGCCATCTCACCGTATTTCTTCAAAATAGGATGCTGGTATTTGGCTACAAGCGCTTCCATTTCCGCTTCCGGCAAGAAACCGTGCGAGTTCAAGTCATCGACCTTAGGCTGTACACCCGAAGCTGTCAGTTGGTCGGCATCGAGCGCATACCCCTCTACGGGATACTTATTGGCAAATCCTTTCGAACCGGTCAACTGATACAGACGGTTATAGGGCTGGGGAGTCATCACGTTATGCTGTATCTCAATCACCTTACCGTTGGCAGTACGAATCAGCGTGGTGGTATGGTCGCCATTGCGGAAGCCATTGCAGGCAGAGTCCGTCCTTGCCTCGACCAAAGCCTTTCCCACAACCGATTTGGTATCCATGGCAACCAGGGTCTGCATACGGTCGCCGCGGTGAATGTCGAGCGCCTGTGCCACAGGGCCAAGGCCGTGAGTGGCATACACATCGCCGCGATGCTTCATGTTGTAATCCAGACGCCAGCCCAGCTTGTCGCCCTCGCCGTTCTTCCAATAATGATTCCAGAACGGGCTCAGGTTATGGATATACGCGCCCTGTGCACGGATTACCTCACCGAATACGCCCTGCTGCGCCATATTCAGCGTATTCATCTCGAACCAGTCATAGCAGCAGTTCTCCAGAATCATACAGTGCTTGCGGGTCTTTTCACTCATGTCGACCAAGGCCCAGCACTCTTTCAGATTCATGGCGGAGGGCACTTCGATGGCTACATTCTTGCCGTTCTCCATAGCGCACATCGCCACGGGGAAGTGATGCAGCCAGTCGGTGGCGATATAAACCAAATCTATATCATCGCGCTTGCAGAGTTCCTCATACCCCTTTTCGCCGGAATATACGGCTGCTTTGGGCAAGGATGCCTGCTTCAGATATTTCTGGCATGCCTCGGCACGTCCTTGTTCGTAATCGCAAAGCGCCACGATCTGCGTACCGGGAATATGGGTAAACCGCTCCACAGCTCCGGGGCCACGCATTCCCAAACCTACGAAACCCACGCGCACCACCTCCATTTTAGGCAGTGCCAGACCTATCACGCTTTTCCGGTCTGCCGGACGTTGGGGAGTTTCAACGACAATCGTTCCATTCTCCCACTGCCACTGAGTTCCTTTGTCGTTTGTCTGCACAGTGGATGTCGGTGAAGAACAGGCGCATAATGCAACACATGCGCCCAATAATAATACTTTCAAGCTCTTCATGCTTCTCAAATTTAAAGTTAATCGATACGGATACCTCTTTTCGCTGTTCCGGTTTATTTATGTGTCTCCACAATCTTGGTAGGCGCCATTTCCATATTCCGGCGGTCAACCTGGCGGACTACGGCAGCAGCCAGTTGCAGGAACGCGCGTCCGGTCACGGCATTCTCGTCCAAAGCGACGGGAGTACCCTTGTCACCGCTCTCACAGATGCTTTGCACAATGGGAATCTGCCCCAGCAGAGGAACGTTCATCTGCTCCGCAAGCTGCTTGGCGCCTTCCTTACCGAAGATGTAGTACTTGTTCTCCGGCAGTTCGGCAGGCGTAAACCATGCCATGTTCTCTACCAGACCAAGGATAGGCACGTTCACCTTATCATTCGTAAACATGTTGATACCTTTGCGGGCATCGGCCAGAGCCACCGCCTGCGGCGTGCTGACAACAATAGCTCCGGTCATGGCAAGCGTCTGCACTACGGTGAGGTGAATGTCGCTGGTTCCGGGCGGAAGGTCTATCAGGAAATAATCCAGTTCGCCCCAGTCGGCATCGGCAATCAACTGTTTCAGGGCATTGCTTGCCATACC
>ENA-OQDT01001896-OQDT01001896.1-human-gut-metagenome-genome-assembly--contig:-NODE-1896-length-11490-cov-4.644460_pt1 | contig 11490 bp, 9 predicted proteins | sample MGYA00242786_ERZ504617 | MGnify/ENA primary metagenome ERZ504617 (study PRJEB26092, sample SAMD00036337) | human gut metagenome | host: Homo sapiens | study: EMG produced TPA metagenomics assembly of... | reverse complement strand
GGAATATTTTGAAAAATAAAACTGTAATTTTTGTAAAATCATGAATGGACATTTTCGGCGAAATGACTATAATAGGCACGAAAGGCTTGTGCAAATAGCAAAGCCACTTTGGAAATAGGGTTCGGGACGTGGAAAGGGATATCGACTATGAAAACATCCAAACCGCTGTTGACCCTGCGGATGCTCTTCCCGGCGGCAGCTTCCTTTATTGTGCTGCTGCTGGGTGAGTGGATCGCGCGCGGGTCACTGACCGCTGATACCTTTATCAGCTTTATTTTCCCCCATTTCGGGGCGTATCTGTTGGCATGGCTGCTGCTGTTTCTGGTGTGGGAGCTGCTGGACTGGGTGCTGCGCATCCCGCCGCTTGCTACGCTGGGTATGGCCGTTTTGGGCTGTGCGCCCTGCGCAGTAAACTTCTATACCATGCAGCTGCGGGGTGAGCCCTTTCTGCCGTGGGACCTGATGCAGGTGTCCGAGGCCGCCGGTGTGGCCTCTGCTGCCGGGCTCAAGCTGCAGACCAGCATGGTGGTCTCCATTGTGCTGGTGCTGGCACTGACGGTGGCAAGCTTCTTTGTTTACCGCGGGCGGCTGCGCCAGCGCTGGTTGCCAAGGCTTGCGGGCACCGGTGCCTCGGCAGCGGCGCTGTGTCTGCTGATCTTCGGCGTTTATTTACAGCCTGCAGTCACGCAGGTTTTGGGCATCACGCCGGATGCGTGGATGCAGGATCGCTACTATCGTTACTACGGTGTACTTACCGGTTTTATGACCAACCTCACCAATTTGGAGATCGCCAAGCCCGAGGGCTACTCGGAGCAGGCAGTGGACGATATTCTGGATAACGTGGCCGAGAGTGAGAAATTCTCCACCGGCCCCATGTATGCAGGCAGCTATGCCGCCACCACCCCCAAGGAGGAGCAGGCAAAGCAGCCTACCATTATTTATGTGATGGACGAGTCCTACTGGGATGTTTCGGAGCTGGAGCAGTACGGCATCACCTTTGATACCGATGTATCACAGAACCTTCACGCTCTGCAGCAGACCAGCGCTTACGGCAGGGCATACAGCCCCAGCTTTGGCGGCGGCACCTGTGATGTGGAGTTTGAAGCTCTGACCGGCTACTCCGTGTCCTTCCTGCCCAGCGGCAGCAAACCCTACCAGCAGCACGTCACAAAGCCCATGTTCGCCCTGCCCAATTACCTTAAACTCAAGGGCTACCAGACCGCTGCGGTGCACTGCTTCTGGGCAAAATACTGGAGCCGCGATAAGGCCTATCCCAACCTCGGCTTCAGCGATTTTATCAGTCTGGAGGATATGCACGGCGTGACCAAGGTGCGCAAACACTACTGGACCAGCGGCCTTGTGACCGATGACTCCATGGCCGACCAGATTATTCAGCAGTATGAAAAGATGAGCACTTCCTCTGATAAGCCCATCTTCCTGCACGCAGTCACCATGCAGAACCATACCAATTATAATAGGGATAACTACCCGGACGACGAGCGGGTGCACGTCGTGTCCCATCCGGTTGGGCTCAAGAGCAGCACCGTGGGCGCGCTGGAAGATTTTGCTACCGGCATCCGGGATGCAGACGCCATGCTGGGCAAGCTGACGGCGTACTTCTCTCAGGTAGACGAGCCGGTCATTCTAGTATTCTGGGGCGACCACTATAACCCCATTGATTCCAACTACGATGTCTACACCACCACCGGCTACGCAAGCGGCTCCAGCACCGACCCCCGTCTGCACCAGACCACGCTGCTGATGTGGTCGAATTACAGCCAGCAGCAGGTGGACTTTGGCACCATTGCCGCCTACGATATCTCCCCGGTGATGATGGAGCTGTTCGGGCTGGAGCAGCCGCTGTACTTCCAGTACCTCAACCGGCAGCTGCGGGTTGCCAGCCGCAGCTGCACCCGCGGCATCACCATGAATCTGGATGGCACCACCACCCAGCAGCCCACGGAGTTCCAGCAGCGCTGGACAAACGAGCACTGGATGCTGCAATACGACCTGATGTTCGGCAAGGGATACGCCCTCAACCGTATGGGTGTTGCAGGTTTGAGCGGGATGAATACGGGCAAATAAGAGAAAAAGTAAGCATTTCTTTATACAAAACAGAGAAAACCACTTGCAACCGCATTCTTTTTGTGCTATTATAACAAAGCATTACACACGCATCACTATGCCCTTTTGTGCCCTTTTGGGTTGAGGGCAGTCCGCCGGTACCCGATGTACTGTGCAGATCACGGTGTGCGGAGGCAAAACAATATCTGGAGGTATTTTATTATGGCAGTCGTTTCTATGAAGCAGCTTCTCGAGGCAGGTGTGCACTTCGGTCACCAGACCCGCCGCTGGAACCCCAAGATGGCTAAGTACATCTTCACCGAGCGCAATGGTATCTATATCATTGACCTGCAGAAGACCGTGAAGAAGCTGGACGAGGCTTACAACTACGTGAAGGAAGTTGCAGCTGAGGGCGGCGACATCCTGTTCGTTGGCACCAAGAAGCAGGCTCAGGAGTCCATCCGTGACGAGGCTCTGCGCTGCGGCATGCACTACGTCAACGCTCGTTGGCTGGGCGGCATGATGACCAACTTCCGCACCATCCGTAAGCGTATCGACCGTATGGATCAGCTGGCTAAGATGAAGGAGAACGGCACCTTCGAGCTGCTGCCCAAGAAGGAAGTTGCTAAGCTCGAGCTGGAGATGGAGAAGCTGGACAAGTACCTGGGCGGTGTCAAGAACATGAAGACCCTGCCGAAGGCTATGTTCATCGTTGATCCTCACAAGGAGCGCATCGCTGTTGCTGAGGCTCGCAAGCTGAACATCCCCATCGTGGCTATCGTTGATACCAACTGCAACCCCGACGAGATCGATTACGTCATCCCCGGCAACGACGACGCTATCCGCGCTGTCAAGCTGATCGCCGGCGCTATGGCTGACGCTGTGCTGGAAGGCAAGCAGGGCAACCAGGAGGCCGCTCCCGCCGAGGACGCAGCAAACGCCTGATTTCCCATTCCGCAACCAATCAAATAACGTGTAAGGGAGAAAACAAAAATGGCTATTTCTGCAAAGGACGTTATGGAACTGCGCAAGCAGACCGACTGCGGCATGATGGAGTGCAAGAAGGCTCTGACCGAGGCTGACGGCAACTTCGAGAAGGCAATCGAGATCCTGCGCGAGCGTGGTCTGGCTACCGCCGCCAAGAAGGCAAGCCGCGTTGCTGCCGAGGGTATGGTCTACGCTGACTACTGCCCCGCTTGCAAGGTCGGTGTTGTCATCGAGGTCAACGCTGAGACCGACTTCGTTGCCAAGAACGACAAGTTCGTTGACTTCGTCAAGGAGGCCACCAAGGTCATCATGAAGCAGAACCCCGCTGATGTCGAGGCTCTGATGGCTTGCAAGACCGAGGCTGGCGAGACTGTTGACGAAGCTCTGAAGAACCTGATCCTGGTCATCAAGGAGAACATCAAGGTTCGCCGCTTCACCCGTTACGAGGGCGTCTGCTCTGCATATGTCCACGGTGGCGGCACCCACGGCATTCTGGTCAACTTCGAGACCACCAACGACATCGATGCTAAGGACGAGTTCGTTGCTTATGGCAAGGACATCGCCATGCAGGTCGCAGCTGCTAACCCCGGCTATGTCGATGAGGCTTCTGTCCCCGCTGAGGTCGTGGCCAAGGAGAAGGAGATCATGCTGGCTCAGATGGCTCAGGATCCCAAGACCGCTAACAAGCCCGAGGCTGTGAAGCAGAAGATGATCGAGGGCAAGATCAAGAAGTTCTTCAAGGAGAACTGCCTGGTCGATCAGGAGTTCGTCAAGGACGGCGACCTGACCGTTGCTCAGTACACCGCTAAGGTCGCTAAGGATCTGGGCGGCGAGATCAAGATTGTCAAGTTCGCCCGCTTTGTCAAGGGCGAGGGTCTGGAGAAGCGTGCTGACGACTTCGCATCTGAAGTTGCAAGCATGGTGAAGTAATTTAAACTTCCAAAGACAAAAGGGGAGCCGCAGTACCTGTAACAGGGGGCTGCGGCTCCTTTTTTATGTTTATGAAAATACAAATACCGGGCAGCCCGCAGCCTGCCCGGTATTACTGTATAAATCTTCTTACGCTTCGTCCAAAACCTCTTCGGGATCCTCAATAGCATCCTCGATGGTTTCCTCCACCTCCATCGCTTCTTCAGCGTCCGGGGCGGCAAGCAACTCCTGAATCTGATCCCGCAGCCAGAGCAGACGGTTGTCCAGTGCCTTGTCCCGTGCCAGCAGCGGCGCAATGATCTCGGGCTTGTCAGTGATCAGGTCATCCACACCCAGCTGCAGCAGCTTTTCCGCATCCTGCTGGCGGTTGATGGTCCATGCAGAGATGGTCTTACCCCGCAGATGGATCTGCTGCACCATACCGGCGGTGATAAAGGTGGATTCCACACTGAAAAAGTCTGCGGCAGGCAGGTCGTAGTAGGTGCCAACGCCCAGCGCCAGAATATACCCTGTGGTAATGTCCGGGTCCAGCTCCTTCACCTTGCACAGGGTCTCGTAGCTTTGAGAGGTGACCACGCAGTCCGCGCCGTAGTCATATGCGTGAATCAGCTGCACCGTTTCTGCCTCCAACGTTGGCGTAAAGGTGCTGGGCTTGATCTCAATGTTCAGCTCAGCCTTGCCCTTGCACAGCGCCAGAACTTCTTCCAGCGTGGGAATATAAGAGCCTGTGAACTGCCGATGGAACCAGCGCCCGGCATCCAGCTGCTGCACCTGCACATAGGGCAGGTCGTAGATGTTGGCGTTGCAGCCGGTGCACCGGCGCAGGCTGGTGTCGTGGGTCACCACGGCTACGCCGTCGGCGGTCATCTGCACATCCAGCTCAATGCGGGGGCTGCCGTGCTCCAGCGCGGTCTCGAAGGCGGCCATGGTATTTTCCGGTGCACGGGAAGAATAGCCCCGGTGGTAGGTGATCACCGGGTCGGAAAGACCCAGCACGCTTTGCAGCGGCTGTGTTTGCGGGAAAAGCAGATATACCGCCGCTACGCCGCAGGTGACCAATGCGGCGCAGGCCATCATCCCGGCCAGTACCGTCTGTTCGCGGTGTGGGGCAGGGGATGCACTGCAGATGATCGGCTGCGCTGCATCGGACTGCCGGGTCACTTCATACAGTGCCTCTGTAAGGGTGCTCTGCGCCGCCGTCATGGCACAGTCCATGAGCATACAAAGGAACGGCAACTCGATCAGCAGTGCAGCGCGGGAAAGCGCCAGCAGGGCAGCAGTGCTGGCAAAGCCGACACCAAGGATGACACAATAGAACAGCAAAGCCCCGCACAGCAGCATCAGTCCGGTGCGCACGGCAGCGGTCAGCATCCAGCGCAGTGCCAGCGCAAACAGCTGCCCGGCGCGGCTGCACAAAACCCGCAGACTCTCCTCAAATGCACAGCCAAAGCTTTTACGTTCCAGCAGGAATTTTGGCAGCACTACAAGTCCGTCCAGCAGCAGCGCCAGCACACAAAGCACTGCCAGAGCAAATAGAAAACGATTGGCAGCGCGCGCTTTCAGCAGCCCCCAGAGATATTCCGCCACGGCAAACTGGGTCAGATGATTCGCGGCAAGAAAAAGTTCGTCAGTGGGATCAGGGCAACGCCATACAGCAGCAGCGGGAGGTTCTGCGGCAGAAACACTCGCACAAGGCTGCGAAAGGCATCTCGGAACACCGCACCCACCCGCAGCGGCTCACCGTGCCGCACCCGCGTCAATAGCTGCAGCATCGCGGCGATTTCATACAGGCTCCAAAAGGCTGCCAGTACCGCCAGCACGACGATGCATCCGATGATGGCAGGGGAGACAAAGATGCGGGAAGCGGTCTTGTTGTTGAGGTATTGTATGGGCGCAAACCGCAGTGTCAGCGCCCAGATCAGCTGCAACGCCGGTACGAACAAGAAGTTTGTCAGCACCTTATAAAACAACAGAAAAAGCAGAAACACCCGCCCCTTTGACGAAAGCAGGGAACGAGCGGCAGCGTGCAGAGAACGGTAGGTCTGCTCCTGCTGCTGGAACTTTACGGAAATTCGCTTCAAGATAGCTTCAACCTCTTTTGCATATTTGACGGGCTTTTCGTGTGCGCTATATAGGTACAGTTTGGCAGATTGCCCGGAAATATATGATTTTTTAATATAGTGTAACATAAACGCAACGGAAAGAAAACGCAGCAGACGGGTGCAGTTTTGCCAAAAAAACCGGGAAAATTTCTACACCCACAAAATGGGCGTGTGATAGCATTTGTCCAGATAAAACGTGCAAAACGATGAATCGTTAAAAATTTGAGTATCTATAAGTGACGGATGTTGAATCGCATGGAATTTTATAGAATCCCTTGCATTTTTTTGCCAGCTTCTGTATAATGAATATAATTTTGAAAGCTCACACAGACAACCAGGAGGTCTAATTATGGCTTCAAAGATCAATAAGGGAGAAATCCTCGCCAAGTTCTTCGATGACGGGGAGTACACTGCGCTGTTTGCTGATGGTGCAGTGAGCGCTGCCTGCGGCTATGCTGCAGGTCAGCAGGCTTACGCCGTTTATCAGAATGGCGAGGCTGTCACCGTAAAGGATGTTGAAAAGAACATCAAGGTTCTGGAAATGGCTGCACAGACCGGCTGCCCGGTGGTCACCTTCTATAACTCGGTTGGTGCAAAGCTGGCCGAGGGTCTGGACGTGCTGACCGCCAGCGCAAAGCTGAATGCACAGATCGCAAAGGTCTCCGGTGTTGTTCCGCAGGTGGCCGTTGTTCTGGGTGTCTGCGGCGGCACCAGCGCTCTGAGCGCTGCCAACGCAGACGTCTGCATCATGGCCGAGGGCGCAGAGCTGTTCTTCACCGCTCCGTTTACCTCCGCTGCCAAGGGCGATAAGGTCGCCGACGCAGGCAGCGCTGCCGCTGCCGCCAAGGCAGGTGTAGCCTCCATCGTGGCTGCCGATGCTGCAGAGGCTGCTGAAAAGGCCGCTCACATCGTGGGTCTGCTGCCCGCCAACAACCTGACTGGCCCGGCAATTTTCGAGTTCGAGCAGCCCACCGCTGTTCTGGCTGCCGGTGCCGAGCCTGCAAAGGCCGCTGCCGCTGTGATCGATAAGGACAGCGCTGTGGAGCTGTACACAGGCTTTGGTAAGTCTGTTTACACCGCATTTGCAACCATCGGCGGCAACGCCGTGGGCGTTGTGGCAACCGGCAAGCAGCTGTGCCACAACTGCGTAGCCAAGGCTTCCCGCTTTGTGCGCCTGTGCGATGCCTTCAGCGTGCCTGTGGTCACCATCGTGGATACCGAGGGCTTTGTGCCCAGCGTTACCGATGACGTGGCTGGCGGCATCCGCGAGGCTGCCCGTCTGGCCGCTACCTACGCCGATGCTACCACCGCAAAGGTGGCAGTGCTGGCAGGCAAGGCTGTGGGCCCTGTGTACACCACTCTGGCTGCTGCCGACCTGCGCATTGCTGTGACCGGCTGCACCGTCAGCGCACTGGAGCCCAGCGCCGCTGTCAGCGTGCTGTATAAGGATGAGATCGATGCTTCCGACAACATCATTGCCGCCACCAAGGCTAAGACTGCTGCCTACACCGCTGAGGTGTGCAGCGCTGCCAGCGCAGTGGCCGCCGGTGCTGCCGATATGAGCTGTGATGCCGCTAATGTGCGTGCCAGCGTTGTGGCTGCACTGGAGCTGCTGAGCACCAAGCGCGCTGCCCGCCTGCCCAAGAAGCATGGCAATATGGCCCTGTAAGCGTCCGAATGTAAGTTAATTGAGTTCGATTTTGAATTGGAGGATCCTTCCATGAAGTACTACAATATTACTGTCAATGGTGTTGCTTACAGCGTTTCCGTTGAGGAAACTGCCGCAGGCGCTGCTCCTGTTGCCGCTGCTCCCGCAGCACCCGTCGCACCCAAGGCCGCTCCCGCTCCTGCAGCTGCTCCTAAGGCAGCCGCCGGTGCAGCCGGTGCTGTTGCCGTCAAGGCTCCCATGCCCGGCAACATTCTGGATGTCAAGGTCGCTGCCGGTGCTTCTGTCAAGGCCGGCGACGTGCTGGTCATCCTCGAGGCCATGAAGATGGAGAACGAGATCGTTGCTCCGCAGGATGGCACTGTGGCTTCCATCAACGTGAACAAGGGCGATACCGTCAACTCCGGTGACGTTCTGGTTTCCATGAACTAAGGAAGAGGTGACAACCATGGCAAAAAAGCCGATCAAGGTGACCGAGGTCGTCCTGCGTGATGCGCACCAGTCTTTGCTGGCTACCCGTATGACCATGGACGAGATGCGCCCCATCCTGCCCGAAATGGACAAGATCAACTACTTCTCCGTGGAGTGCTGGGGCGGCGCTACGTTCGACAGCTGCATCCGCTTCCTGGACGAGGATCCTTGGGAGCGTCTGCGCATCCTGCGCAAGGAACTGCCGCATCAGAAGCTGCAGATGCTGTTCCGCGGCCAGAATATGCTGGGCTACCGTCCCTACGCAGATGACGCTGTGGAGTACTTTGTACAGAAGTCTGTTGCCAACGGCATCGACGTCATCCGCATCTTCGATGCTCTGAACGACCCCCGCAACCTGCAGACTGCCATCAAGTCTGCCAACAAGGAAGGCGCTCATGTGCAGGGCTGCATCAGCTACACCCTGAGCCCTGTGCACAACAACGAGTACTTTGCAGCCTACGCCAAGACTTTGGAGGAGATGGGCGCAAACTCCATCTGCATCAAGGATATGGCAGGTCTGCTCACTCCCTATACCTGCTATGATCTGGTCAAGAAGCTGAAGGAGACCGTCAGCATCCCTGTGGATATCCACAGCCACTACACTGCAGGTCTGGCTTCCATGTCCATCCTCAAGGGCATCGAGGCAGGTGCCGATATCATCGATACCGCCATGAGCCCCCTGAGCCTTGGCACCAGCCATATGCCCACCGAGAGCTTGGTGGCTGCCCTGCAGGGCACCGACTACGATACCGGTCTGGATCTGAAGCAGCTGAACGTCGTGCGCGCTTACTTTGCTAGGCTGCGCGAAAAGTACATCGCCAACGGCCAGATCAGCCCCAAGAGCTTGGGCGTGGACGCCAACACCCTGCTGTATCAGGTGCCGGGCGGCATGTTCTCCAACATGCTCAAGCAGCTGAAGGATGCCGGTAAGGAAGACAAGCTGGACGAAGTGCTGGCCGAGATCCCCCGCGTTCGTGAGGATGCAGGCTACCCGCCGCTGGTCACCCCCACCAGCCAGATCGTTGGTACGCAGGCTGTGTTCAACGTCATCATGGGCGAGCGCTACAAGATGGTTACCAAGGAGTTCAAGGGTCTGGTCCACGGCGACTACGGCAAGACTCCCGCTCCCATCAAGCCCGAGTTCACCAAGAAGATCCTTGGCGACGAGCAGCCCATTACCTGCCGCTTTGCCGACACGCTGGCGCCCGAAATGGACAAGCTGAAGGCCGAAGCTGCCAAGTGGGCAACGCAGGAAGAGGACGTACTGACCTACGCAATGTTCCCGCAGGTCGCTCCCAAGTTCTTCGATAAGCGCAATGCCAAAAAGCAGGGCGTGGACGGCGATCATGTGGACTACACCAACCAGTCTCATCCTGTCTGATAAATAAATCCCTTTCAAGGCTGCTGCACAAAATGCTGTGCAGCAGCCTTTTTTGCGTATCCGGCAAAGGCACAAGACGTACTCTGTCGGGTAATCCCGGAAAAACTTCTGCTTACACATTGACTTGCCGCCCAATACCTTTTATAATGTTTGGTATAGCCGTACAATACAACAAATGATGTGGAGGAAAATGCTATGCGAAGCATCCCGGAGCAGCGCATTGCTGAGTTTCAGGAGCAGGACTATCAACTGTATTTTGGCATTTCAAAGCTGGAATTTGACCGGATGCTCAAGGCTCTGCATGAGGCTTACCGTCAGGAGCATAAGCGCAAGACCCGTTTTACCAAGATCTCTATGATGGATAAACTCATCCTGACCCTGATCTATCGCTACGAGTACCGCACGATGGAAAGCATTGCCAAGGAATACGAGGTCTCTCTGGATACCATTGCCGACAACATCCATTGGGTGGAGCGCACGCTGCTCAATGCAGATATCCTGCAAACCAGTGTGACCTGCGTTTATAAGACGAACTGATGTTATGACCCTGCGTGAAAACGCGGGGTTATATTTTTTACAAGGGGAAAGCTTCTGGAAAAGCGGTAACTGCCGCAGTCATGTTGTTTTGGCTGCGCAGCAGTAAAAATGAAAACTGTGTTTTTTGCACGGATGCAGTCTGCACCTTGAATTTTTCAGAAAAGAATAGTAAAATGATGCTATATGTATCGTAACATGGGCTTGTGTGCCCAAAGCGGATACCTATACAGAAAAACCGAAGTTAAACCGCAAAAGAATAGGAGCTAGTATGATCTTAAGCATGACCGGTTTCGGCAGGGGGACTGCCGTGCTCAATGGCCGCGAGATCACTGTGGAACTGCGCAGCGTGAACTCCCGCTATTTCGAGTATTCCTCCCGCATCCCGCGCACCTGCAGTTCTCTGGACAGCCGCCTGAAAAAGCAGCTCAACCAGCGGATCTCCCGCGGCAAGGTAGAGCTTAGCATGACCGTCCAGAACGTGGACGCAGCAGATACCGTGGTCGCCGTCAACATGGAGCTTGCCCGCAGCTATCAGCAGGCCATGCGGGACCTGTCCGAGCAGTTGGGGGTCAAAATGATGTGTCCACTGCCGTTCTGACCCGCTTCCCGGATGTGCTGACCACCCGCCACGCCGATGTGGACGAGGAACAGCTGTGGCAGGATGTGTCTGCCGTTACCGCGCAGGCGCTGGATCGCTTTGTGGAGATGCGCGCTGCCGAGGGCGCCAAGATGAAGGCAGACGTGGAAAGCCGTCTTGTGTTTCTGGAACAGTGCGTCGGCAAAGTGGAGAGCCTGAGTGCAGGCCGGGTAGAGAACTACACCAACCGCCTGTACGAGAAACTCAAGGTCATCCTGCAGGATCGTGACATTGATGACGCCCGTGTGCTGACCGAAGCCGCCATTTTTGGTGATAAGACCGCCGTGGATGAAGAAACTGTCCGTCTGCGCAGCCACATTGCCCAGTACCGCGATATCCTGCAGCTGGACGAGCCCGTGGGCCGCAAGCTGGACTTCCTGACTCAGGAGCTGAACCGCGAGACCAATACCATCGGCTCCAAGTGTCAGGATCTGGATATCACCCGTATTGTGGTGGATATGAAGGCGGAGATCGAAAAAATCCGCGAGCAGATCCAGAATCTGGAATAATATGTTGTGGAGGAGCCTATGAAACTCATCAACATCGGCTTTGGCAATATGGTCAGTGCGGGGCGTGTGGTGGCAGTCGTCAGCCCGGACTCCGCACCGGTCAAACGTCTGGTGAAGGAAGCACGCGAGCGCGGGATGCTGATCGATGCCTCTTACGGCCGCAGCACCCGAGCTGTGCTTATCATGGACTCCGATCATGTTGTGCT
>ENA-OQDT01001895-OQDT01001895.1-human-gut-metagenome-genome-assembly--contig:-NODE-1895-length-11491-cov-6.879532_pt1 | contig 11491 bp, 9 predicted proteins | sample MGYA00242786_ERZ504617 | MGnify/ENA primary metagenome ERZ504617 (study PRJEB26092, sample SAMD00036337) | human gut metagenome | host: Homo sapiens | study: EMG produced TPA metagenomics assembly of... | reverse complement strand
CGAAAGAAAGCCTGAAACAAATCTGCGCCAGTATCAGAAAAGACCAGCGGGGAGAAGAACTTTACAGGATAGATCTTGGTCAGGTAAGCTGGGAAGGGTGTGAAAAGCCGAGAATTTTTGGCATCAGTGCAGGACTTGGACTGGATGCACTGGTGTGTAAGAAAGCTTTGCATTCCAGACTGAAACAGGTTTTAAACCGCTTTCATCTGGGAAAACTTACATATCTTGCATTAACGGTCCAGTCACTTTTTACAATGGAAACTGCAAATGCAAAAGTGATAACGGAACATGGTGGATTTATCCTGCCGAAAATGATCTTCGCAGCTGCCATGAATCTGCCGGCAGAAGGTGGTGGTGTCCCAATGGCGCCAAAGGCTTCGCCGGAGGATGGCAGACTGTCTTTGAGCAGCGCTTCCGGTATCGCAAAATGGCAGACCTTTTTTCTCCTTCCATTTCTGGTTGCAGCGAAGCAGGAGAGAATCAACGGATTCAATATCAGGGAAGAAAACGGGTTCAGAGTGCTGCTTGATAAACCGATGGTTCTTCATGCAGATGGAGAATATTGCGGAGATGTAACAAGGGTAGAATTCAGATGTCTGGAGAAGAGACTGTGGCTGTTGCATGAAAAACGAGGGGGATTAAATGGGAAATTATTTGAATCCGGATAACTCCAAATTTCAGGAAGCACTCAATTCTGATATTTATGTAGATAAGACGGGTTTGATACGGTATACAAATTCTGTTTTACACACTTTACAGAAGAACATATGTGTCAGCAGACCAAGACGTTTCGGAAAGTCTATGGCTGCAAATAATGCTGACAGCATATTACAGTAAAGGGTGCGATTCAAAAAGAGTTATTTTTCTAATCTTGAAAATTTGCAAAAGACACAGATTTTGGAAAAATATCTCAATAAATATGATACGAATTTTTTTGAATATGCAGGATTTTTTGAGTCGCAGTAATAATATTCAGGAGCTAATGGAACGAGTCAGGAAAATTGTATTGCGAGAGCTGAGAAGCGCTTATCCGGACGTGGAATTTTTTTGATGAAAATGACTTGATTGAATCTATGCAGGATGTCTATGCTTACAGCAGATGTCCTTTTGTGGTTATTATTGATGAATGGGATTGTATTTTTCGTGAGTATAAGCAGGATAAAGAAGCACAGGAGAAATATCTTGACTTTTTACGGGATTTACTAAAGGATAAAGGCTATATCCATCTGGCTTATATGACAGGTATTCTTCCTGTTAAGAAGTACGGAACACATTCTGCTTTGAATATGTTTGATGAATTTTCTATGTTGAATCCAGGACCTCTGGGTGAGTATGTGGGATTTACTGAGGATGAAGTTCAGACATTGTGCGCAAAGTATCAGATGGATATGGAAGAGATTAAAAACTGGTATGATGGCTATTCATTTAAGGGAGTTGCCTCTGTATATAGTCCGCGTTCTGTTGTGAGCAGCATGAGACTGGGTGAGATTGGAAATTACTGGAATCAGACAGAGACTTACGAAGCTCTGAAAGTATACATTCAAATGAATATGGATGGGTTAAAAGATGCAATTGTTCAGATGCTGGCGGGAAGTAATATAAGAATCAATACAGGAACATTCAGTAACGATATGACAACTTTTGCGACAAAAGATGATGTGCTGACATTACTGGTTCACCTGGGATATCTGACTTATGATAATGAAAAGGAAACTGTAGAAATCCCGAACAGGGAAGTATCCCAGGAATATGTGAATGCAATCAGCACGATGGACTGGACGGAAGTGATTCGTTCCGTACAGACATCCAGAGAATTACTGGAAGCACTGTGGCAAATGGATTCCGAAAAAGTAGCAAAGGGAATCGAACAGGCACATAAAGAGGTTTCGATATTAACCTATAATGATGAAAATTCATTGAGCTGTACAATTAACCTGGCATTCTATTTTGCAAGAGAATATTATACAGTAATCAGAGAATTGCCGGGTGGTAAAGGATTTGCAGATATCTGTTTCATACCCAGAGAGATCCATATGGATAAACCAGCTGTTGTAATCGAATTGAAATGGAACAAAAGTGCAGAAGGTGCAATTCAGCAGATTAAGGACAAGCAATATATAGAGGCACTAAAAGATTATCATGGAAATCTGCTTCTGGCAGGAATTGATTATGATAAGAAAACAAAACAGCATAGCTGCATTATCGAAAAGTGGAATATGAGTTAAATGCTATGAAATTTAATAGCAACTTATAAATTTGCTAATATCTTCCAAATCAAAAGCAGATTCGTTAACATGAATACATCAGGTAAATTATCATAGAAAGAAATCTGGAGGTATATGCAATGTTAAATGAATCTGTGATCAAGGTATTAAAAAATGGTATGTGGGATCTGGCAACATGCGCGAATGGGGAACCGAATGTAGTGCCGGTAGCTTTTAAAAATTTCGCTATATGTGTGTGATCTGGCAGGAGTATAAAGCGACTCAGAACAAGATTAACAAGATACAGTCTGCGGAAGACCTTTCAGAATTCAGAAAGGTTTCTGAAGAAATGGTGGAATCCATTTACGGAAATGCACCAGATGAAATAAAAGAGATATACAAGAAAATATTGTGGTCATTACTAATGAAATTAAAGGTACCAAACGAGGAAACCAGTAATATCATAGGCGAGATTGGAGGTCGTGGTATGGGATATCTGTTTGAGAATATGGATGAAATGGACATACAGGCTGAAAGAAGAAATACTGCAAGAGAAAAAAAGCGCGCAGATGCACTCGAAGAGGAAGTTAAGCGTCTCAGGAAGCTGTTAGAAATTCAGGGACAGAAGTAATGTAGAAACACCGTATCATATCAACAGAGCTAAAAATGGAAACAAACCGAATCAAAAGATGTAAGTAAGGAAATATCGTTTTGCTGTCTAAGTGATGGTAAAGCGATATTTTTTTGCTATAGTTCTGAAAAATTTTTGCCCAATAGTTCTTGACAAATCCTCAAATCCCTATATAATTATCAAAGGTAATTAACAAAGATAACTATATAGGGAGAATGCAACATGACCAATAAGAAGATCAAGGAGATGCTTGATGCATGTTATCAGGCGAAGCGGATCAGGGAGATGCTACCGCCGCTGCCTCAGGGTGTGATGCCGTCTTATATTCAGTATCTGGATGTGATCCAGTCGCTGGAGAAACGGGATGTTCATGTAAAAGTATCTGATATCAGTGATGAGCTGAACATTCCGCGCCCGGGAGTGACCAGAACGGTTAAGGAGATGGAGAAAAAAGGCTATCTCAGCAAGATCGCATCCCCGGATGATGGACGTGTCACTTACATATCCGTCACAGAAGAAGGATGGAAGCTTTTTCATAAGTATGATGAACATTACTTCGGCGAGCTGTCTGCGGATCTGAGCGATATTTCAGAAGAAGATGCAGACTGTATGATCCGTACCATCGAGAAATTTTACCAGATCATGTGCGAGAGGAGGACTCATTATGACAAATGATAAAGCAGATTTTACGCAGGGAAGTATTTTGAAAAAACTGGTCGCCTTTATGATGCCCGTTCTTGGCGCATTGATCCTGCAGGCGGCGTATGGTGCTGTTGACCTTCTGGTAGTAGGAAGATTTGGTTCAACATCCGGACTTTCTGCAGTTTCAACAGGAAGCCAGGTGCTCAATCTGGTTACTTTCGTAGTAATCCAGTTTGCAATGGGTATTACAGTTCTGATCGCCCGGTACTTAGGCGAAAAGAGACCAGAACGAATCGGTGCAGTCATTGGTGGAGCTGCAATTGTGTTTACCATGATCTCCATTGGACTTTTTGTTGTAATGGTATGTTTTGCACGTCCGATTTCCGTGCTGATGCAGGCACCAGTGGAAGCCGTTGACCTGACATCCAGTTATGTACGGATCTGTGGAAGTGGTATCTTTTTTATTGTAGCTTATAACCTTTTGTCCGCAATCTTCCGTGGACTGGGAGACAGTAATTCACCACTTCTGTTTGTTCTGGTAGCATGTATCGTTAACGTGATCGGTGACCTGGTATTGGTCGCAGGACTTCACATGGATGCAGCAGGTGCGGCAATTGCAACGGTGACTGCACAGGCACTCAGCGTTGTGTTTGCGGTCATCCTTCTGATAAAAAAAGATCTTCCATTTAAGATCACAAAGAAAGATTTCTGCCTGAATCCACAGTGCAAAAAATTCCTCAAGATCGGTCTTCCATTGGCGCTTCAGGAATTTCTGACCCAGGTTTCTTTTCTGGCACTCTGTGCGTTTGTCAATCGACTCGGACTGGAGGCTTCTTCCGGTTACGGCGTTGCCTGCAAGATCGTAAACTTTGCGATGCTGGTACCAAGTGCGCTGATGCAGTCCATGGCGTCTTTCGTTTCCCAGAATGTAGGGGCGGGCAAGACAAAACGTGCAAAACAGTCCATGTTTACAGGAATCGGCGTAGGACTGGCTGTCGGCTGCCTGGTGTTCCTTCTTGTTATGTTTAAGGGAGATATGCTGGCAGGATTTTTCTCAATCGATGCAGCTGTTATCCGGAATGGATATGATTATCTGAAAGGATTTGCACCGGAAACGATCGTGACAGCGATCATGTTCAGTATGGTCGGTTATTTCAATGGAAACAACAAAACAGTCTGGGTTATGGCCCAGGGTCTGATTCAGACACTTCTGGTGCGTCTGCCGCTGGCATATTTTATGAGTATCCAGCCAAATGCAAGCCTGACAAAGATCGGACTGGCAGCACCGGTCGCAACAGTAACAGGAATCATTTTGAATGTAGGATTCTTTATTTATCTGAATCGTAAGGAACAAAAATCAGCGTAATAAAAAATCTCTGACGGGTATGACAGCCTGGCAGAGATTTTTTTGTAGAAGTAAATGCTAAAATATATTATAATATTATATGATTAGTATCCAGCAACAGTGTACAAGAGGATTTTACTGAAATATGCAAAAAAATAAAAGAAAAATATTTTTGGTTGGAGGCATTATAGCTGCCGCGGCAGTTATAATGAGCGGATGTCAGACCAAAACTGCTTCAGAGCAGACAGGAGCCGAAGATGATCGTCCACATATCATGGTTGGATGTGATGACTACACACCGTTCAGTTACATGGATGTGGATGGAAATATGACCGGAATAGATGTAGAACTTGCAAGGGAAGCTTTTGACCGGATAGGATATCAGGCAGATTTTACATTTATCAACTGGGAAGACAAGAAGAAACTATTGAAGGACGGCTCTATTGACTGCGTCTGGAGCAGTTTTACTATGGACGGGAGAGAAACAGAGTACAAATGGGCCGGTCCGTACATGAAAAGCAAGCAGGTTGTTGCAGTCAATATCGACAGTGATATTTATACGCTGAATGATCTGGAGGGCAAAACGGTTGCTGTCCAGTCAACTACGAAACCAGAAGATCTGTTTCGCAGTCATGAAGCGGGACTTCCAGAATTAAGAAAAATAATATCCGTAAAGAACAGAGATGTTCTGTTTACATTTTTGAGTAAAGGATATGTTGATGCAATTGCAGCACATGATACGTCTATAGTACAGTTTTCCGAAGATTTTGATATGGAATACAGGATTCTGGAAGAGCCGCTGCTTAATGTAAATCTTGGAGTGGCTTTTGATCTGGATGATGACCGTGGAATCGATGAACAATTATCCCAGGCGATCAAAGAAATGCGTAAAGATGGAACAATAGAGGACATTGTCAGCGAGTATCTGCAAGGTGCAGACAGATATCTGGAGGATGCGGATGAAGAATAAACAACATAATTTGGACAGGAACAACTTTATTCTTGCAGAAATCCTGGTGGGGCTTTTATTGTTTTTTGTTGTTTTGGTGATTACTGTCAAGGCAGATCTGTCATCGGCAGAAACCCGGCTTTCTGATATGGTTACCTACATAAAAGAACAGTACAACAATAATATGAAACTCGATATCGCATCAGAATCCAAGAGTCTGATGCGAATGATCCAAAGTGTGGAAGTGCTGAGCCAGCAGATCCAGCAGGAAGAAAAAACATCAGATATAACAGAAGAACTGCTGGAAAATTATTGTACGATAAGTTACCTCACAGGAGTCCTGATTCTGGATGAGAATGGACAGGTTCAGGAAAAATACTGCTCGGATGAAGTACAGGCAGAGGAAATCCTGAGCCAGACTGATCAGGATGTTCTGCTGGATGTAGTGGATTTTCATGAAAAAACATATTCTGTGAGAATGGAATGCGAAGATGGTTCCTATATTGATATAGCAGCGAACGGCAGACAGGATAAGCCTGGTATCGTTCTGGTATATTATCATACGCCTGAGAGATATACGAGTATTTTTAACCATTCGATCAATTCGCTTCTTACCGGCTACAGTCTGGAACACAATGGAACGATTGTTATAAGCGAAAATAATCAGATCGTTGCATCGAATGACAAGGGATTGATCGGTGCGAAGACAGAGGATATACAGGAACTCAAGTGCATCAATGAAAGTGCCGTGGAAAAGCAGCTTGTGCGTACAGACTATCAGATGATACCAGACTATGGTCTGATGGAAAAAGGACGCGATTATTATGTCTACGCATATATGTCGGCGGATAAGATCTTTGCAAAGACACCGAGGAATATGCTGTATACAGTGTTCATCTATCTGGTGATCGTGGGATTTATGCATGCGCTGAGATGGCGTATGCTGCAGGGGCATCAGAAAGAGCAGATGAGGCTGCAGAAGGAATATACAAAGAACCTTGAAAGCAAAAACCTTGAACTCAGAGAAGCTGTTTTTCAGGCACAAAAAGCAAATGCAGCCAAGAGCAGTTTCCTGTCAAGGATGAGTCACGATATCAGAACTCCTTTGAATGGAATCATCGGGCTGATCAAAATAAATGAGACGCATATGGACGACAGGGAGCTTGTCAAAACAAATCAGGATAAGATGCTGGTGTCCGCGGACCATCTGCTTTCGCTGATCAATGATGTCCTGCAGATGAGCAAACTGGAAGATGAAAATATTGAAATTTCACATGAGCCGATAGATCTTGGTGAGATATCCAGAGAAGTTGGAACGATTATCAGCGGCCGTACCGCGGAAGCCGGGATCGCATTTGAGATCGGGAAACAGGAACTTCCTGTTTCTTATGTTTACGGAAGCCCGCTGCATATCCGGCAGATATTCCTGAATATCTATGGGAACTGTATTAAATATAATAAACCACATGGAAAAGTAACAACAACACTGAAATGCCTAGGTGAAAAAAATGGTATAGTCACGTATCGCTGGACAATTTCAGATACAGGCATTGGAATGAGTGAGGAGTTTCTGAAACATATTTTTGAGCCTTTTGTGCAGGAACATTCTGATGCGAGAACGGTTTACAGCGGCACCGGACTTGGAATGTCTATTGTGAAAAAAATCATCGACAGGATGAACGGAACAATTGTGGTGACAAGCAAAGAGGGCGAAGGATCTACATTTGTTATTACACTGCCGTTTGAGATCGCAGAGAAGCCAGAGGAAATTCCGGCAGAAATGGACGGCGAAGTAAATATTGCCGGTCTGCATCTCCTGCTGGCAGAGGATAATGAACTGAATGCTGAGATCGCAAGGACATTATTGGAAGATGAAGGAGCCATCACAACCATTGTAAATGACGGACAGCAGGCAGTAGACATTTTTTCCAGAAATAAACCGGGCACTTTTGATGCGATTCTTATGGATATCATGATGCCAGAGATGGATGGACTCTCCGCAACAAAAGCGATCCGCGCACTTGACCGTGAAGATGCCGGAACCATCCCGATCATTGCCATGACTGCAAATGCCTTTGATGAGGATGAGAAGAAGTGTATGGAAGCAGGTATGAATGCACACCTGGTGAAACCGCTGGATATCCAGAAAATGAAAGAAGCTGTCTGCAGATATCTGAATAAATAAAATGATCGACAGGGAGACTGAGAATCGGGAGATTGCAGTCTCCCTGTGTTTTTGCTATAAAAAACTCAGTAAAACAACAGATTTTCGTTACTATATGTTATGATAAAATTACAGGAATAAAAAATTCATGCAGGGGAGAGCGAGGATGAAAAAGAAGTTTTTATTTATGGCACTTGGTGTCAGTATGCTGGGCATTATGACGGGAAATTTTGTCAAAGCGGATGATGAAGTCCAGGAAGAAGAAAGTATCGTACAGCCGTACGAACATCAGCACAGAGATGTCGGGGAGTCGGTATACAGAGAGGCTGCCAGGGCATTTGCGGGTGGAGATGGAACTGAGAACTCACCTTATGAGATCAGTTCTGCGGAGGAACTGCAGTATTTGGCAGAACTCCTTTCGGATCCGGAGAATAGAAGTACGGAATATCGTACTCAAAATTATATCCTGACAGCAGATATCAGTCTTAATGATGCTTCTGATTATGAAAACTGGGGCACAGAGCGACCGGAGTATGACTGGAGATCGATCGGAGCAGAAGCGACGTTTACTGGTGTATTTGACGGAAACGGACATACGATCAGTGGTCTGTATCAGAATAAAGATCTTCAGGAAGACAACGCAGATGCTTCATCAGATCATAGTGGTTTATTCGCAGATGTATATTGTGCTACGATAAAAAATCTGAATCTGACAGATGTATATATTAAAGTATCAGGGGATGCTTCCAAAGCGGGAGGAATTGCCGGAAATGCAGCTAAAACACAGATTCTGAACTGCACAGTAAATGGGACTGTGATTGGATATGATGGATATTACGGAGGAATTACCGGAAGTGCGTCTGGCACGATCAGTGGATGTGAGTTTGATGGAACTGTAAAAGCAGTAAAAGATTTGAAGAACGGGCAAAGCGGGCTGGCTTACCTGGGTGGAATTACAGGAGATTTTTCATCAGCAGTATCTGCTGTGGAAAGTGACAGGGATGAAAAAGCAGAAGATTTTGCAGGGATTGTGAATTGCGTGAATAAAGGAAACATAGAAGCAGAAAAAGGAAGTGCTTCCGCCCATGCATTGGGAGGAATTGCAGGTTCGAATTCTGCCAGGATCACAGGCTGTGTAAACGAGGGAACGGTTGAAGCTAAGGTGAATGAAGAGGACTCAGAAGGAACCTCATTATCAGCAGGCGGAATTACGGGAGATTTTTCCGTGGTGGTCATGGGAGAGGATGGGATTCTCAGTGACTGTATAAATAATGGAACTGTTATATCTGATAATGCCAATACAGGAGGAATCACAGGTTCTGTGTATTTGTCAGATCCGAGATATACCGTTACAATTGAAAATTGCAAAAATGTAGGAAAAGTTTTTTCGACAAATCATTATTATGCTGGCATTGCAGCAGATGCATGTATAAAAACAGACAGTACACTTACTGTCTCGGGATGTACGAATGAAGTAGACTTTACAGAAGGAGAAGGTGCCGGGATCGTTCATCATCTGGCAATGCAGAAAGGAAATGTGGTTCTGTCTGACTGCGTCAATCATGGAAAGATTGTTTCATTCGGACAAAATGCAGCAGGTATTCTCTGTTATACAACAAATATGGGAAATGACTGGAATCTGGAACTTGAAAACTGTGAAAATACAGGAGACATCAGCAGTGAAGTAGAGGCAGGTGGAATTGCATGTTTTACGGCTTATTATAAGATTGAGGAAAATGCAAATACATCTTTTGCAATCAGGAACTGTAAGAATAGCGGAAATCTTTCTTCTCCGACTACGAATGGTTATATGGGCGGCATTCTTGCAGTTGATGGTTTTATGCTTACCAAAACAGAAATCGACGGATGCGAAAACAGTGGAAATATTTCATTCACGAAACAGTGGGTCATGGGAGAAGCAGATCTGAAAACGGAAAATGATGAGGGAGAAAAAGAAGATGCTTCTTTGTTCACTCTGTCTGTTATGGGAGGAGGAATTGTTGGCAGAATAGGGGAATCCGTACTGTTATCGGTTGATGCTGATAAGCTCTCTAAAAGTGAGATCAACAAAAAAGACGCTCTCGTTATGATCAGCAATTGTACCAATACTGGCTCGCTGAGTTATGAAGAGCCACAGAAAGGTGATGGTGTGACAGAAGAAGAATTCCAGAAAGCAAAAGCGGAATACTGGAAACCAAGTATGGGAGGAATCCTGGGAGACTGCTCCTGCACAAACGGTTTCAGTGTGAATTTTGAAAACTGTACTTACAGCACAGAGCGTGGTGTAGGAAATGTGGAGCTTCCGGACAGTACACTAGAGAAAATGGCGGCGGTAGAAATTGGTTATCGCCATATAGATACTGCTCAGGCTTATGGAAATGAGCGTGGAGTTGGAGAGGGTGTCAGAACCTGTGGAATTCCGAGAGAGGAACTTTTTGTTGTATCCAAGGTTGCTGCAGAACACAAGACATATGAGGATGCAGCCAGAAGTATCGATGAAACTCTGGAAAAAATGGGCCTTGATTATCTGGACATGATGATCATTCACAGCCCGCAGCCATGGGTAGAAGTGAACCAGTCAGAGAATCGTTATGTAGAAGGAAACCGTGCAGCATGGAAAGCTCTGGAAGACGCATATAAAGCGGGAAAATTAAAAGCGATCGGTGTTTCCAATTTCCAGATCGGAGATATTGAGAGCCTGGTGGAAACCGCAGAGATCAAACCGATGGTCAACCAGATCCTGCTTCATATCAGCAATACTCCGCTTGAATTGGTCGGATATTGCCAGAAGAACGGAATTGCAGTAGAAGCATATTCCCCGAATGGACATGGCGAGATCCTGAATCAGCCGGAAATCAAAGAAATGGCCGAGAAATATGGAGTATCTGTTCCACAGCTCTGCATCCGTTATACACTGCAGCTTGGAACGATTTCCCTGCCAAAGACAGCAAATCCAGATCATATGAAGGCAAATGCAGAAGTTGATTTCAAAATCAGCCCGGAGGATATGGAGATTCTCAAGAACTTCAAAAAGATTGAGAGTTATGGAGCAAGCAGTGGATTCCCTGTGTATGGCGGAAAACTCTGATTAAAAAAGAAAACGATAGAGTAAAGCATAAAAGCTGCTGGCATGCAAGTCAGCAGCTTTTTGCACCTTATTTTGGGGAACATTTTGTAATATAAAATGTCACATGTGCCTCAGAATCTGTCTGTACGAGGAATTTGGAGGCGGGCATTTTTTCGCGGCAGAGGGTATCCCAGAAGCCAAGTTCTGTGCGGAGAAGAAAATTGAATCCGTTGATTTCTTTAAAGCTGTTTTTCAGTGGAAATGGAAGGATTCCAATATCACAGGAACCGTCTTTCAGGGCAGCGAGAACTTCCTCATTCTGGCAGATGACAGAGGAAACCATCATTCCCGGATATTCGGCATTTAGGATAATAAGCGGGAATCCTCGGCAATTCAATTACCGAGATGAAAGCGCAGGAGTGTGCGTATCCGCACAAAAAATATAACAGCAAAAATTTATTTCTTATATCTCCTGATTCTTGTATTTGT
>ENA-OQDT01001893-OQDT01001893.1-human-gut-metagenome-genome-assembly--contig:-NODE-1893-length-11500-cov-3.398488_pt1 | contig 11500 bp, 8 predicted proteins | sample MGYA00242786_ERZ504617 | MGnify/ENA primary metagenome ERZ504617 (study PRJEB26092, sample SAMD00036337) | human gut metagenome | host: Homo sapiens | study: EMG produced TPA metagenomics assembly of... | reverse complement strand
AATTCTAAGTGCCGATACGGCGAGCGAGGCACGGCAGCTGCTAAGCCAAAAGCGCAGATAATACTGGATGTCTTATCGAGCATTTTGGCAACGCAGATGCCGTGCCGCAGCCGCCGAAGCGGTGCTTAAGCCGCTAGGCGGGAATTGTGCGGTGTTGCCATAACACAATAATATTATTTTCCATCAAGAAAGCAATGAAGAATAAAAGGCGCATCGCACCCCCTTGGATAGGGTGTGCGGTGCGCTTTTGTGTTGTACTTTTATTTAGGCACTGTAGCGTGGGATGCCCTCATCCCGTCCTTGAGGAACATAAATCATCCACCACATGCTTAAAAAGCTTCTGTAGGGAACAGTCTTGACCGTTCCAAAACCTTGTCCCGAATACCATTAACAAAATTCACCGTATAGGCTCATCCGCGGGACGATGCAAGCATCATCCCCTACAAATGTTTGTAGGTTTGCAGCAAATATTTACGTTTCTCGGCGGGGTCGGGTGCCCCCACCTTACTGGGCAAGTTGCCCTTCCCCCACAAAACCAAACACCCCCGTCCTTATTCCAGCTGTCACACAGCCAAAACAAAGGCGGGGGTATTTTTTAATGCCAGAGGGTAAACAGCAGCGCCAGCAGGGCCAGCAGGCCAAGCAGGTAGACGCCACAAATCAGCAGGGTAGCTTTCAGCGCACCCAGGATCGCCCACAGGCGCTCCTTACCGGTCAGCTGGGGGTCTTCCTCCCAGGGACGGTCAGCAGCCTGTTGGGGCTGCTGCGCGGGGGTATGGCCCTGCTTGCGGCGGCGCGGCAGCCAGATACTGTCGTGCTCAATGCCACTCATATCGGCCACGGTGCGGCCGTCATCCTCAAAGGGTTCGTTATGCTTCATTTTTCGTACAGGTGGCACACAACATAGTGGCCGGGTTCCACCTCACGCTGCTGCGGCACTTCGGTCTTGCAGCGCTCGGTCGCATAGGGGCAGCGGGTATGGAACTTGCAGCCCTTGGGCGGGTTGGCCGGGGACGGAATGGAGCCCTGCAGCACAATGCGCTCGCGGCGAATGGTCGGGTCCGGGATAGGAATGGCGCTGAACAGTGCCTTGGTGTAGGGATGTAGCGGATGGCTGAAGATATCCGGCGTTGCACCGTACTCCACCAGGTTGCCCAGGTACATAACGCCGACCGTATCCGAAATATGCTCAACAACAGAAAGATCGTGGGAGATGAACAGGTAGGTCAGGTTATATTTATCCTGCAATTCTTTCAGCAGATTGATGATCTGGGCCTGAATGGAAACGTCCAGTGCAGAGACCGGTTCGTCGCACACAACAAACTCCGGGTTCAGGGCCAGGGCGCGGGCAATGCAGATGCGCTGGCGCTGGCCGCCGGAAAATTCGTGCGGATAGCGGGTTTTGTGGTAGGGCTGCAGGCCGCAATTATCCATGACCTGGTCAATATAATCATTGAACTCTGCCTTGGGCACCAGGTTATGCTCGCGCACAGCCTCACCGATGATCTCACCAACCGGCAGACGCGGGGACAGGCTGGAGAACGGGTCCTGGAAGATGATCTGCATCTTGGTACGCAGGTTACGCAGCTCCCTGCCGGTCATATCGTACACTTCTTTGCCGTTGAACAGTACCTGACCGCCGGTTTTTTCGCCGGCAAGGCGCAGGATTGTACGGCCGGTGGTGGATTTACCGCAGCCGGATTCGCCGACCAGACCCATGGTATGGCCGCGCTTGAGGTTGAAGGTAACGCCATCGACAGCCTTGACATGACCCACGGTCTGGGACATCAGGCCGCCCTTGATGGGGAAGTATTTTTTAAGCTGGTTGACCATCAGAATATACTGATCATCATAGGTGACGGGGGTATAGTCCAGTTTTTTTGCGTTTTCTGCCTGTGCCATCGTCACTCACCCGCCTTTCGATTATTTTCATAGTAGCGGTAGCAGCTGACCTTGTGCGTGGGGGACAGGCTGATCTCGCAGGGGTATTCACCATCGCAGCAGGGCAGAGCCATCTCGCAGCGATCCTTAAAGTAACAGTAGTTGGGCATATTGACCGGGTTGGGCACCTTGCCGGGGATGGAGTACAGTCGGTCCACCTTTTTGCCCACGATCGGTTTGGAAGCCATCAGGCCGATGGTATAGGGGTGAGCCGGGTTTGCGAAAATCTCCTGAGCGGTGCCCTTTTCCACCACGCGGCCTGCGTACATGACAACAACGTAATCTGCCATCTCGGCAATCACACCCAGGTCATGGGTGATCAGCATGATGGAGGAGTTAATGCGGTCCTTCAGGTTGCGCAGCAGGTCCAGGATCTGGGCCTGAATCGTCACGTCCAGTGCGGTGGTGGGTTCGTCGGCGATGATAACCTTGGGGTTGCAGGCCAATGCCATGGCGATCATGACACGCTGGCGCATACCGCCGGACAACTCATGCGGGTACATCTCATATACACCCTGGCTGTTGGCGATGCCAACCATCTCCAGCATTTCAACGGTGCGCTTTTTGATGTCCTCTTTGCTCTTGCCTTCGCCGTCATGCAGAGCAATGACTTCATCGATCTGAGCACCGATGCGGAACACCGGGTTCAGGCTGGTCATCGGCTCCTGGAAGATCATCGAAATATAGTTGCCGCGCAGGTGCTGCATGACCGTGCCGGGAGTTTTGGCAACATCATAGGCTTTGCCATTACCCAGGTTCAGGCGGATCTCGCCCTGAACGATCTGGCCCTGGGGGCGCTGCAGCAGCTGCATCAGCGAAAGGCTGGTAACGGATTTGCCGCAGCCGGATTCGCCCACAACGCCCACAGTTTTGCCCACAGGAACTTCAAACGAAACACCGTCCACGCTTTTTACCACGCCGGTATCGGTAAAGAAATAGGTGTGCAGGTTATCAAATTCAACAGCGTTTTCCGGGTTTTTCATCTGGGTCAGATACTCAGATTCCGGCACATTCTTGCGCTTGCGCTGTTTTTCGTACTGGTCCGTAATGCGGCGGTTTTCTTTGGAGATACGCCGCGACTCCTTGGCGGAAAGGTAACCGTCCTGTTGTTTAGCCATCGTGTGTGTCTCCTTTCATCAGCGTTTCATCTTGGGGTCAAAGGCATCGCGCAGGCCATCGCCCACAAAGTTGAAGCCCAGAACCGTGATCAGCAGGCAGATGCCGGCCGGGACCCAGATGAACAGATAGTTGGTCATAACATAAGCGTTGTTGACATCGTTGATGATGTTGCCCCAGGATGCAAACGGGTACTTAACGCCCAGACCCAGGAAAGACAGGGTGGCTTCCGTCAGGATGGTGGAGCCAAGGCTCATGGTGCAGGTAACAATCAGCTGCGGGATAACGTTGGGGATCAGGTGGCGGAAGATGCGGTGCCATGCGCTAATACCACAGGCTTCGGCTGCCGTCATGAACTCCTGCTCGCGCAGGGACAAAATCTGGCCGCGGACCAGGCGGGCAATGCCGGGCCAACCCAGGAAGCCGAGGATCAGCATCAGGTACATCATACGGGTCCAGGAATCAATGCGCATGGCATCCATGGCAGCGCCCAGAATGATGATGATGGGCATGGAGGGCAGGCAATAGAAAACGTCCACGATACGCATGATGAGGTTATCCACCCAGCCGCCGAAGTAGCCGGAGATACCGCCCATAACAATACCGATGGAGCCTTCAATCGCAACAACGATGAAGCCGATAATCAGGGAAACGCGGCCGCCGTACATCAGGCGGGTCAGCATATCCATACCGTTGGTATCGGTGCCCAGCCAGTGCTCCTTGTTGGGGCTTGCGTAACGGTCAAACACATAGGTTTCCGTCATCTGCTTCACGCTCCAAACGCCGGTGCTGGCATCGTACACGATGTCATACTCGGCTTCGTTGCCGTCGGCATCGGTGTAGGTGAACTCGGTAATATTATCGTCAATGGCTTCTTCCAGGCGGTCGCGGAAGTCACGGCTGATGACCACGCTGGCATCGGCAGCGGAAACGACAAAGCGGCCGATGTAGGCAACTTCGCTGCCGCTCTGGGTGATATTGCCGTCAGCGTCCAGTTCATAATCCTGGCCATCGGCAGTAAAGGTGGTCTCCCCTGCTGCCTGGGCAGTCAGGGCGGCCAGCTTGGCATCAAAGCTCAGCTCGGCCACGCCGTCCGCTGCGGTGACCATATCCTTAGAGGCATAAGCCAGCACAGTGCGGCCCTGGCGGAAGACGTACAGGTCCTCGCTCAGGGTTTCCACTTCGTAATCGTTATCTTTATAGGTAAAGGTCTCTTCACCCTTCTTGATGGCCTCGTTGCCCTTGCTCTGGGCAATGGAGCCGAACTCCTGGCCATCGGCAACAACAAAGCGCAGTTTATCGTTGCGGGTCACACCCACATACTCTTTGGACATCTGGGTGTAGGTGTAGAACTGCTGGTCCTGGCCGTAAGGGCTGACCACGCCGCCAATGAAGGAAAAGACGAACATGGCAAGCAGCATCGTCAGGCCCACAACGGCCAGACGGTTGCGGAAGAACCGCTTGGCAACCAGCGCGCCGGGCGAAAGCACCTTAACGCGGCGGTCGTCGTTCAGGGAGTACTGCTCCTTTTTGGGGGTGTTGTTCTGGGTATTCTCACTCATGGGTGCAGTCTCCTTTCTTTAAGAAATGCGCACGCGCGGGTCAACCACTGCGTACATGATATCAGTCAGCAGGTTGCTGACCAGGGTAAGCACCGCCATAAAGGACAGGTAGAACATGGTGAACGGGATATCGCCCGCAACCATGGACTGGTAAGAGATGTAGCCGATGCCGGGGATGGAGAACAGGGTCTCCGTGATCAAGGCACCGCTGAACAGGCCGGGCAGGGAACCGCCGATGATGGTAACCAGCGGAATCAGGGTGTTGCGGAATGCGTGCTTATAGATGACCACATGCTCCGAAAGGCCCTTGGCGCGGGCGGTACGGATATAGTCGGCGTTCAGCACTTCCAGCATGTTGGTGCGGGTGTAACGCATGGTAGAGCCGATGGAAACAATGACCAGCGTGACGATGGGCAGCACCAGATGGTTGGCGCGGTCACAGAACTGGCCCCACGAGCTGAGCTGGGCATAATCACGCCCGACCAGGCCGTACAGGTCAAACCAGCCAAGCTTGACAGAGAACAGCAGCTTGAGCAGCGTGGCAAAGAAGAAGCTGGGCAGAGAGATGCCCACCAGAGCCACAGCGGTGATGACGTAATCGGTACGGGAATACTGTTTGGTAGCAGCCAGGATGCCCAGGGGCACAGCGATGATCATGGACACCACAAAGGAGATGCCGCCCATGACAACAGACAGACCAATAACTTCCTGGAATTTTTGAACAACAGGGACGTTCCACTTCCAGCTGTCACCGAACTGACCGCGCACTGCGCTGGACAGCCAGGTCATGAAACCGGGCAGGATGCCCTTATCCAGACCATAGGCTGCGTTGAGCTGATCCAGCCATTCCTGATACGGTTTTGCGCCCGGTGCCTGGGACAGCTGCATGGCCATGTTCTCGGCAAAAGAGCTGGGCAGGCTGCGCATCATCACATAGATGATGAAGGTAACGCAAAACAGGATCACAAAAGAAAGCAGGATACGCTTGATGACGTAGTTTCGCACTTGAAAAATCGTTCCTTCCTTCGCGGGCAGGGAGGCCGCGTTTTTAATGGCTGCGCCGCATGGCTCCAAAATACACATGAGCCGGGGCCTTGTAGCTTCGCCTATGGTGTACCTAAAAAGTCGAAAATTTAGGGCAATACCGCATAATTCTAAGTGCCGATACGGCGAGCGAGGTGCGGCAGATGCTAAGCCAAAAGCGCAGATAATACTGGAGTCTTATCGAGCATTTTGGCAGCGCAGATGCCGTGCCGCAGCCGCCGGAGCGGTGCTTAAGCCGTCAGGCGGGAATTGTGCGGTGTTGCCTTAGCCTGTTTCTACAAACACGACTGAATTTTGCGTTAAAAAGCCTTGGAATCCACAAAGGATTCCTGCAGCTTTTTGCCTTAAATTCGCCTCATGTTTGCGAAACATCCGTCATTTTCTTTGTTTTCAGATACACCTCATTACTTTGATACCGAATATGGGCATCCCCCTCCCTCGGACAGAGGGAACTGTCCGGGGGAATGGGACGGCCACATTTGGGCTGCAAATGTACCGTTGCTTTTACCACAGCAAGCAACCGCCCCCTTAACCGGATCGGTACAGAGAGCGGTTGCTCACCATAAATTCAACAACAGGCTGCGCTGAAAAAAATTACTTCAGAGCAATCTTGTTGATCTCAGACTGATAAGTCCAGTACGGGGTCATATCGTTGGGGATAGTAGTGGTGTCGACACGCTCGCTGGAGAAGATGGTAGCTTCGCTGCGCTGGTAAACCGGCAGTTCAACACCCCAATCCAGGATGATCTCCATAGCTTCCTTGTACATGGCCTTACGGGCATCCTGATCGGTGGTCTGGCGTGCAGCCTCGATCAGTTCGTCCAGATCAGAATCGTTGATCTTGTAGTAGTTGGTGGAACCGTTGCTGTCGTACAGCTGGTACATATCGGGGTCGTTGGTGGACTGCCATGCAGCAACCCAGCCTTCGGCAACGCCGGACTGATAAGAGCTGTACAGGTCAGAAGCGTTTGCCAGGTCGTTGACGGTCAGGGTGAAGCCGATGGTCTTGAGAGCAGCGGCTGCATTGGTCAGAACCTGGAAAGAGGGGTGGTCGCCGTTGCCGGAAGCACCGATGTTGACGGTGTATTCCATCTTGGCGCCAGCCGGAGCTGCGGTGACCTGGCCGTTTTCAACGGTGTAGCCGGCTGCTTCGAAGTAGCCGAGGGCGGCCTGCAGAGCAGCAGCATACTTGGTGTCGCCGCTCATATCGCTGGTGTAGATCTCGTTGCCGTCAACGTCGGTAGAGTAAGCGATCTTGTAGCCGTCGTCGGTAACGGAAGGAGCTGCCCAGGAAGTGTTGGACATGGGGTAGTTGATGATGGTTGCGGTGTCGCCGTAGTAAGAGTTGATGCCCTCATCACGGTAAGCTGCGATCACGGTCATGATGGCCTTGCGCAGGTCCTTGGACTCTTCAGAAGCCGGGTCGTTGCCAACCTTGACGTTCTCAGCGCTCAGGGCAATGTAGCCGTAGCCGCGGAAGTCCTTCAGACGGGTGGTGATGACAGAGCCGTCGAGGTCAGAATTACCACCATTGATGGTAGCGATCTGGTTGGCAGCTTCCAGAGAGTAAGAAGGATCGGAAATGTCGATGGTGCCGGCCTGAACACCGGTGATCTTATCGGCTTCCTGGGTCTCCTTCATGTTGACGTGCTTGATCAGGGCTTCGCCTTCGTAGTAGTTCGGGTTAGCATCCAGGTAGATGACACCGTCGCTGTACTTGTTGAAGGTGTAGACACCGGCACCCATGGGAGCGCTGGTGACAGAACGAACCTTGCTCAGGTCGCCCTTCTTGAAGCCGTAGGAGTGGTTGTCGTAATCATACAGGCTGCGGTCGCCATAGTAATCCAGGGAGGCGATAGGCAGCTGCAGCTGGTAGATCATGGAGTTGGACAGCTCGGTGGTGGTGATGGTCATGCTGTAGTCGCCGGTCTTGACGATGCCGGAAACGGTGTCAACGTCAGCGCCGGTGGCAACACCGGTGGTGGAGTAAGCATAAACATCAGCCGGAATCAGGTCAGACAGAGCAGAACCTGCGGTCTCAGCTTCCATGGAAGCAAAGTTCCAGTCATATTTTTCTGCGATAGCCAGGAAGAAATCCTTTGCGGTAGCGTCAGCGGCCAGGCCGTCAAAGCCCCAAGCGGAAGCAGCAGCGGCAACGTTGCCTTCGTCAGCGTAACCGGCAGCAACGCAGTTATCAACGATCTCCTGTGCAAATGCAGTGCCGCCTTCGTTAACAGCATCCCAGAAAGCCTTCTGCTGCTCAGCGGTGAACAGGCTGTTATCAGTGTTGTCCTCGCCTGCCTCAGCAATCAGCTTGGACAGGGTGGTCATGCTGTTGCGGTAATCATCCAGGCCGGCAATGGGCATGGAGTACAGGGTGGCGGAACCGTCATAGGTCGGGTCCATGTAAACATACAGGTTGAAGATGACGTCATCAATGGTGATGGGGGTGCCGTCAGAGAAGACCAGGTCATCGCGCATGTTGATGGCATAGGTAACGGTGCCGTCAGCATTCTCGGTCACTTCGCAGTCAGCGGGGCCATAGTAGGTGTAATCGGTGCCGTTGTACTCGCGGGTCTCACCCTCGATGCCCTTCAGGATCATTTCGCCCTTACGGTCAGCGCCCAGCAGGGCAATGTTGGTCAGGTCGATAACGTGCTGGTCAGCGGAAGAAGCGGCGAAGAACGGGCTGAACTTGCCCTCAAAGCCGGTATCTGCCAGAACCAGGGTGCCATCGCTGCTGCCGGTATCGGTAGCAGCGGCTTCGCTGGTAGCCTCGCTGGAAGCAACAGACTCAGCGCTGCTGGAAGCGGAAGAACCGCAGCCAGCCAGCAGGCCCGCAGCCATTGCAACAGCCATGGCCAGTGCAAGCACTTGCTTGGTGTTTTTCATGTTTGTATAACCTCCCAAATCATTTTGGTAATGGCGGCAATTTTAACACTACCAAAAGGAGTGTTAAATAAAGAAAGGCTTAAGCCTTTCCGCATTTGCGGTGTTCCCTCACCGCAAACAAATGTCACCAATAACTATGTTATAATATCGCAATTTTCAATTTCTGTCAACCAAAAAACGCCGTTTTGGCAACATCTAAATAAAAGTCAGCAGGATAACCATAACAGCACGCTGAATTTTGTAAAATTCTTCCGCGCCGCACTTTAGCGGGCTAAATTCTGCGTTATGGTGCAAGGTCTCTTACTCTTCGCGCCCGGAACCGGATTCTTCGGTATAAACCGCCGCCCGGATGGTGTGCCCTGCGGCAAAAGCAGCCGCAGCAGCCGCAGCGGCCAGCGCTGCAAATAATACTGCATACCGGATAGCTTCTTGTCCGCCGTTCAAGAACACATCCATACACTCCCCTACTGCAGCCAGCGCGGCGAACACCCCGGTCAACAGGCAGCGCAGCGGCAGTTTGGCTACCGTTTCTTCATACACATAGCTGCGCAGGCGTGCCCCGCCGCGGCTCATGCGGGCCAGCGCCCACACCGCGCTGATGCCAGCCACCAGCGCCCCGGCATACGGCAGCAGTACATAAAACTGCTGCATGGCCCCCGGCGCGGGCACCATGCCCGCCGCCGCCAGCGCCGCCAGTGCCCCGCCGCACAGCGTCCACAGCAGGCCCCGCAGTTTGGCATACGGCATGCTGCCGGTATAGCGGCGGTAGCTGCCCTGGTACAGGTAGCTGCCGTTGACATCCCTGCGGAAGTCATTCAGGTATTCCCGCCCACGGCGGGTTTTCTTTTGCTGCATTATTCGATCCCCCGTCAGGTCATAGTTGTCCAGCCACTGCTTGGCCGTTTCGCACACGCCGCGCAGGCAGCTTTCCTCAAACGGGCTGTCCAGTCCGGCGTTTTTCAGCAGCTCAGTAAACACGCGGCTGCCGCCCTGGCGGGTGTATGCCATGTAGTGCTCCCACGCGTTGGCGCGGTCCTTTTGCAGCATGGCCCAGAACTGCAGGCTGACGGTCTGTGCCAGGCAGTAGTCAATATAATAGAAGGGGCTTTCGTAAATATGCTTCTGGCGCTGCCAGCCCTCACCCTCGCTGTAGAACGGGATCTCGCCATCCAGCTTCATCCACGGCATATAAATGCCCAGCAGTTCTTTGCCAGGCGGCGTGGCGCTCGGCAGGGGTCAGGTCCGGCTTTTCGTACACGATATGCTGGAAGTGATCCACCATGGTGCCATACGGGATAAAGGTCAGCGCACCGGCCAGGTGGCTGTACAGGAACTTGCGGGTATCCTTGCCAAAGAAGCCCTCCGCCCACGGCCAGGCAAAAAATTCCATCGACATGGAGTGGACTTCGCATCCTTCCATGCTGGGCCACACGGTGGAATACGGCACGCGGTCACGGTTGGTGTATGCGGCAAAGGCATGACCCGCTTCATGCGTGACCACCTCAACGTCATGCTGGGTGCCGTTGAAGTTGGCAAAAATGAACGGCACCTGATAATCCCACAGGCTGGTGCAGTAGCCGCCCGCCGCTTGCCGGGGGTGGAAAGCCGTCAGCAGCTCATTGTCCAGCATGGTGTTAAAGAAGACGCCGGTTTCAGGTGAAAGTTCCTCATAGAATTTTTTACCCTGGGCCAGAATGGCATCGGCATCGCCGCAGGGGGCGGGGTTGCCGGAACGGAACATCAGGGCGTTATCGGCAAAGCTCATGGGGTACTGCTTGCCCAGGCGCTTGGCCTGCTCGCGGTAGATGCTGTCCGCCAGCGGCACCAGATACTTGACCACGGCGGCACGGAACTTTTCTACATCCGCTTTGGTATAGCAGTTGCGGCCCATGCGGTAGTAGCCCAGGGTGGTGTAACCCTTGTACCCTAGCTTTTTGCCCATCTTATCCCGCAGGTGGGTCAGCTTGTCATAAATATCATCCAGCTGTTTCTGGTTGTCCTTATACCACTGGCCCTCGGCTTTCCAGGCGGCCAGGCGGCGGGCATCGTCCGGGTCATTCTTGAACGGGCTCAGCTGGGACAGAGTGTACACCCCGCCCTCAAACGGGATCTGTGCGCTGGCCAGCAACTTGCCATACTGCTGGGTCAGCTCGTTTTCCTGCTGCAGTTCCTCCATGATATCGGGCGAGAATGCCTTGCGCTCAATTTCGGCGTTCACAAACATCAGGTCGCCGTATTCTTCGGCAAAGTTTTTGCGGTAGGGGCTTGCCAGCATGGCGGCGGTCCAGGAATCCTGCCACTGCTGGATCTGCGGCATGGCGCTGTTGGCAAATTCCATCTCTTCATCATAGAACTTATCCCGCGTATCAATGGTATGGCGCACGCTGGCCAGGGTGAACAGGGTATCCACATGCTTGTTCAGCACCTGCTCCTCCAAAAAAGCGGCGCGGGCAGCGGCATAGTCGGGGGCATTCTGCAAACGCTCGGTCAGTGCGGCAAACTGTTCTTTCAGGGCGCTCATGTCCGGGCGCTCATAGGGCATTTCGGAAAATTTCATGGGTTCGTTCTCTCCTTATTCTACAGTTTTGTTCGTGACTTAGGGATATTATACCATGGCGCAAAAAATAAGACCAGCCCGAAAAAGCCTGGCCTTCCATGATTCTGTATGATTTTACATGCTATTCATAATTTCTCCATTCAGGAAAAATTTTATTTTACTTTCAGGAAAGTTTTATCCGCTTGCATCCCTATGGTATAATAAAGCTGCAATATTAAGGCAACACCGCACAATTCCCGCCTTACGGCTTAAGCACCGCTTCGGCGGCTGCGGCACGGCATCTGCGTTGCCAAAATGCTCGATAAGACATCCAGTATTATCTGCGCTTTTGGCTTAGCATCTGCCGCACCTCGCTCGCCGTATCGGCACTTAGAATTATGCGGTATTG
>ENA-OQDT01001891-OQDT01001891.1-human-gut-metagenome-genome-assembly--contig:-NODE-1891-length-11506-cov-4.398190_pt1 | contig 11506 bp, 7 predicted proteins | sample MGYA00242786_ERZ504617 | MGnify/ENA primary metagenome ERZ504617 (study PRJEB26092, sample SAMD00036337) | human gut metagenome | host: Homo sapiens | study: EMG produced TPA metagenomics assembly of... | reverse complement strand
CATAAGGTGTCGTGTTGTATTTACCATAAACCTGGGCATAACCGGTAAGTCCGGCCTTCACTTTCAGGCGGTAATCAAATTCAGGAATCCTCTCACTATACAGTGCAGCAATCTCCGGCCGCTCCGGTCTTGGACCTACCAGAGACATATCACCTTTCAGGATATTAAAAATCTGTGGCAGCTCATCAAAATGGATCCGGCGGATAAGCTTCCCGACCGGTGTGATCCTGTCATCCTCTTTCTTCGCCAGCTGGGCACCCTTCACTTCAGAGTCCATCTTCATGCTTCTGAATTTCAGGATCATAAAGATCTGCTTATCCTTCGTAAGACGCGGCTGCTTATAAAAAACAGGACCGCCATCATAAAGCTTAATTGCAAGTGCGATCAGAATCATAAACGGAGATGCGATCACAAGCCCCGCCAGGGAAAATATAATATCCACAATTCTTTTGAAAAACAGCTGCTCTGCTGTCAGACGCAGGTTTCTGGAAAGAAGAAGCGTGGTATCAAATAAATGAATGTCGTCTGCATTTCGGAGCATAATATCAGAAAGCTTCGGAATAGAATAACAGCGGATATCCTTCTCAAAGCAGTATTTCAGAAGAAGATTTCGTTCGTGGGACGGGATATCCCCGATCACAACTGCTTTATATCCGTTGATCTTCTCCTTGATCACGTCAATGCCAAGGGAAAGGGGTGTCATTTCTTTAATGGCATATTTATCCTCTCTGGTCTCAAACTTATTCCTTAAATCTCCCGGATTACGTCCGCCATAAATCATCAGCATCTGTCTGGGCGGATACAGTCTGGTGTACACATAACGCATACCAACCACCCATATGACAACGATCACCAGATCAATCCCCGTCATAGCCAGCATAGGTGTCAGATGCTCTCCCAGACGCCAGCGGCCGATCAGGCACAATTGTAAATAAGTAATAAAATTCACGCAGCACACAGATAGGATCTGGGAATAGATTACTTCAAATACCCGCAGATAACCCACCTTAAAACCACCGTAAATTTTGTAAAAGAAGTATATCATCAGCACATACAGACCGATGACTACCTGATTACCTCTGTCAAAGCGTCTGCCGATGACCTCCTTGTGGGCATAAAATTTATACCAGATATAGGCGAAAAGCAATGTTTCAATAGCTATAATCACCGCAGACGCCAAAAACATGATCAGTCTCTTATATCGTTCGCGATTTTCCATTTTTTCCTCCAGTAAATTTCCTCTGAAATCTATACGTCGTATAAGTATAGCACAAAAAATCCCAGAGGAAAACGATTTTTTTCGTCACCTTATTTTGCCCAAAAATGACAGAGCAGGTTGATATCCAGACCAAACCGTGATAAAATCAGTACATATTGTGGTAAAGCAATATAGTATTTATACAATATGATATTTTATAATGTGAAGTAAATAACAGATTCTAAGTTTTGTCAATATGTAATTTTCAGAGTGATGGTTTACAGGTACTGTTGCTGGCAACAGCGATCCATGCAGGGGTGAGGGCGACCCAGCTGAAAGATCTGGATCTCGCATATGCACCGCCTTATTCCTCTGCCAAGGATCCTGTAAATATGGCCGGATTCATGATAGACAATATAGCAAAAGGTACCTTAAAACAATGGCATTTGGAAGATATGGATAAGATTTGTAAAGATAAAAGTGTTGTATTGCTGGATGTGAGAACTGTAGGTGAATTTAGCAGGGGTCATATTAATGGATTTAAAAACATTCCTGTAGATGAACTAAGAGAACGAATCAATGAAATTGAGAAAGGAAAGCCTGTGTATCTGATATGCCAGAGTGGGCTGCGCAGTTATATTGCGAGCCGTATTCTGGAAGGAAATGGATATGAAACATACAACTTTTCCGGCGGATTCCGCTTCTATGATGCAGTGGTTAATGACCGTGCACTGATCGAAAAGGCATATGCATGTGGTATGGATTATTAGAAATAAACAGGTTTATGATCTTTGTAGTGTTTCCAGTCTTTTCGAATTAAGGATGGTGATTTTGCCGCGGGAGAGTTTGACGAGCCCCTCGCCTTGAAAGTATCGAAGCATTCGAGTGATAACTTCTCTGTGGGAACCAAGATGGTTAGCGATAGTTTCGTGAGTGATTTTCAGTTCATTTGTTCCTTCAATAGAGGTCTCTTCTAAAAGAAATGAAGCAACACGCTTATCCAAACTCTTCCACATGATTTGTTCAATCAGCCACATGACATCAGAAAAACGGGTAGCCATTAACTCATTGGTATAGTTTGCGACGGGAGCAGATTCCTTCATAATACCTTTATAGATTTCAGCAGGGATGATCCAAAGATCAGTATCTTTTTCTGCTTCAATGGTTACTTCAAATTGAATGGATCGTATGATACATGAGGCGGATAAAAGACACATATCCATATCGAACAGACGGTAGAGTGTAATCTCCCGTCCTTCATCTGAAAGTATGTAAGTTCGAAGCTGCCCGGATTTAACCAGTAATAATCCAGTACAATCCAGGTTTCCGTTGTGAATGACTGTTCCTTTTTTTACATGCTGTGTGATTAAATTATCTGAAATTAGTTTTTTTTGTGCTGTATTTAACTCATTCCATACTGGAAAATAATTTTCGAAGCTCATAACAGTTATCTCCTTTATGAACATAGTATACTTGCTTTTTTAAGATGCGTCAATTACATAATTGACATATGCCATAAATAAAAATATGTCACTTCAGTTATTAGCGTTCAAGGTAAATTCTTATGTAATAATATCACAGAAGAATTTACCTTTTTCAGGTACAATAGAGATACTAAATTTGCAAGGGGAACAAAGCATTGGAAAAAAGAGTGGCAAGTGTCGATAGAAAAGATGTGTTGCCTGCGGAGTATGTGAAAACACTTGTCCGCTGGCAGCGGTTAAAGTTCATCGTGGATGCTATGCGGTAGTAGAAGAAACATTGTGTGTAGGATGCGGGAAATGTGCAAAATCCTGTCCAGTAGGCTGCATTAGATTTTAACAATGATAATGCTAGAAAAATCATGTGAAAACATGAAATGCAATTTAGAATAAAGAATGAACTTGATGGTCTGGGATTTCTAGACTGTCAGGGCCTTTTTTCTTATCTGGCAGCAGTTTTCTAGGAATTAAAAAGTAGAGAAAAGCCTTATTTTAAGGTGAATGGTATTTACAATACGAGGAGATAACGAAACTATGTCCGTTACCTCCTTTCTACATTAGCTTATTTATATGTTGATTATTTTGCACCTTTTTTCTTTTTAACAAGCAGTACAATGTTTATTATGCTGAAACTAGAAATAAGGAGCAAAACAGACCAGAGGAGCAATTCGTTGCTATCACCAGTCGGAGGCTTTTGGGTAGATGCACCATCACTTGTCAGTTTTGTCCAACCAGCATAAACTGTTTTGTTTTCGTTCAGCTTGATTTCCGTGATTTTCTGCATCAGCGTCTTATCGGAATACCAGCCGGTAAAGTCATAGCCGTTGCGGGTCGGGATGTAGTCGGAAAGGTTAATCGTCTTACCAGAAGTCGTGCGGATTGCATGAATACTGCTACCACCGTTGGTATCAAAGGTCAATGTGTAGTAAGTGGTTCCTTCGTCGTTGTTTGATTTTCTTTCAAAAAGAGCCTTTACAGTCACATTTCCTGCGGGCATGGTAAACTTACCTTCGCTGATCGTCACATCGCCGGAAACAACTTCCCACGACTTGAAGTGGTAGCCACTGTCCGGCGTAGCAGTTAGTGATATTGTCTCTCCCATCGTTGCGGATCCGGGAACAGCAGTTGCAGAGCCATTTCCATCATTTTCTACGGTCACAGCATAAACAGTTAAGTCATAGTAGAGTTTTAAGGTCAATATATCCGATGCACTGCTAATCTTTTTTAATGTCCCTTTGGTAATACTTCCTTCTGCATCAGGATTATAAGTGTAGCCTGTGTAGTTTTTTGGCTCAGCGATAACATTCGAACCGATAGCACCTCCAAGATATTCCGTTTCTTCCAGCGTATAACCATCGTTACTAGCCTTATAATGCTCCACGATATATTTTACCGTATCGCCAGGAGTGATTGGCGTAGGGGAAACAGATTTTTTCCAGTTAGCTGTAACGGTTACGTCGGCGTTTGGCATGGTAAAGGTCGTTGTCGCGCTGCTTGCATCCGCAAAGGCAACATCACGATTGGAGGTCCAACCACCGAACTGATAACCGCTGCGCTCACCAGCCTTAATCGTTACTGTTTCGCCCTCTGAATACTCTCCATCGCCCGAATCTTGTGCGTAGCTTCCGTTCACTGTGACAGCATACTGCGGCTGCTTTGTAATCAGTGCAAGCTGTAAAGCGGATTCGTTCCCCGCACTATCCTGTGCGTAAAGGGAAAGAACACCACCGTTGCTCTCCAGCGTACCGGGTACGGTGAAGGAGCCATCGTTAGCCGCATCGACAGATTTACCATCATTTCCGTAGAAAATCTTGCTACCCGCGTCCGCCGTGCCTGTGATTTGATATTCGCCCGTCATCTTGTCAGCGTAGAATATCGGAGCAGAAAGAGTCAGCACAGGCGGCGTTTTATCCACACTAACCAGCAAGAACACACTGGTCATATCCTTGGCGGTCGTATTGCCCGCAACACCTGAAATACCGTCGATTCTGAACATCAGGCTGCCCTCAAAATCGGGAAGCATATACCCTGATCCTGCGGTATTCTCACGAATCTCGGCATTCGTATCCATCCGTGTGACCTTGTAGGTGACACCGGTTGTTTCACAGCTTACCGTTAGCACATCGTCGGTACCGTCCACATAGGCATGGTACACGCCGTTTTCGTCTGCTATACAAGGCGTATCATTCATGGAGAGCATCAAATTCAACGGCGCATATTGTGGCAGATATTGCTCGGAAGATTCGACTTCCGTACTGTAGTATTTGCCGCCCTCGATGGTTCTGTATGCCCTCACGCCCACCTTGTAGGTCTTGTTTGCTTCAAGGTTTTCTGCCGCCGTGGTGGAAGAAATTTCTCCTTCTTCGTTCACCTCAACCGCTTGCCCGCCAACAGTAAGTGCCATATTGATAGAGGTGGCGTTTTTATCAAGGTTATAGCCGAAACCGGTGTCCTTGTATGTGCCGTCGTCTTGCTTCTGATAGATTGTCACGGCGTAACCATCGGCACTGTCTACCTTACCCCACGATGCCGTCATGACCTCGTTTCCAGCAAGGTTCAATGCAACGTTGTCAGGCGCAATCGGATGGTTGTTGTTCGTGTAGCTCACCTGAGTGTCGAACTGCTGATTGTCGATGGCGACGAGACCGGTCAGGGTTTCCACCTCGCCGTCCTCGTTGGTACTTTCAACGCTCTTTTCCGTCATGAGGAAAGAGGTCACATAGTAGCTGCCCGTGGATGCCAGCGCACCGCTCTGCGGAATCTCGACTGAGATATTACTTGCGTCCGTTACCTCCTGCTCATCAATCAGATAATCTGCTCCGCCCTTTTCATTTGCAAAATAGGTGCGAAGTACATACTTTGTACCAGTTTCGGCGTACTTGATTTGGCCAGTCACCTGCTGATTGTTCAGAGACAAGTCCAGTTCCTCAAATGGTGTTACAGCGGCTTCCTGGTGTTTTTTTAGTTCAAGCGAGCCCGTGTTGACCGTATAGGTCCCGCCTTCATTCAGCCGCAGGAGCGCCACGTTGTAGTCCTTGTTGTCCGTCGTGTTATGTATGATGTCGATGTCCGCATTGATGTCCGCGTCGGCATCAATCAGACCATCCTCACCCACCCAGTTGACACTAATCTCTTGGTTGTCTTTCTGAATCTTCAAAGCATCCTTGATTTCCTGTTCGGTGACCGTGTTCTCAAAGGCCAGCAAGATATACGGCGCTTCGTCTGCACCGGCAGTCACTGTGATTTCCTCTGTGTTCCCACCGCTAGCTACAGGTACACCTGATTCTTCCGCAAGCAGCATAGGGACAGCCTCGCCGCTGTCCTCCGACGGCATGGCCTGCACGATTGGATCGACGCCCTTGTCCGACCAGTCCCATTCGGGCAAATAGCCGAACGCGTTAACCTCAATATCCCAACCGCCGCCCATGCGGAAGTTGGTCTCAACGATATTCGGCAAGAGTACCCATGCCCGGGCACTGGCAAGCCAGCCGCCCACCTCGGTCATCGCACCGAGATACACGTCCATATTGCTAAACGCCTGCTTCATGCCCTCGCTGACGCTAGCATTCCTGATTGGGAAAACAGTCTGTCCTCCTATGACGAGATTGATATTCGCAACATCTACACCAAGACCGCCGAGGACGCGAATATTGTCCGGGAACTGCACTCTGCCCCTGACGCTGCCATTTGCGCCTACGCCAAGATAAAGGTTTGTTTTGTTCTCATCAGTACCGCCGAACGCACCCAGCTCGACGGAGGAGTTCAGGACAATAACATTGAACTCAGTATTCGGCAGATGCAGGTTAAGGGCCTCGGAGCCGACGAAATAGATACCCTTGTAGGTGGTTCCTTTATAAGTCCGCTCCTGTCCGTTGAGCTTGAGAGCATAGCCAAAGCTGTCAATAATGGATGCGTTCGTGCCGACGATACCCACCTCGCTGGCCGTAAGGGAAATCTCACTCGGTCCGATGACTACGTCCCCCTTGCCCTCGATGAGATGGAGATAGGTGCCCTTCAATGTGCCCCGTAGCTTGAGGGGTGGGATGGCGAAATAGTCACCGTTCACTGTATCAGCCAGATTGCTGAATCCCGGCTCCGCCGCCGTTGAGCTGTCCGATCGGCACCGGAGGAATGAGGGGAATGCCGGGGCTTGACGCGACATAGAAGTACAGCGTGTTGGGGAGCAGGCTGCCGTCTTGTTTGCTGCGTGTCAGCTCCAACTCGGCCTCGGTTTCAAAGAGATCAAAAGCGTTCAATTCCAGATTGAAAGCATATTTTTCTTTGCCCTTGAAGGTATTGACCTCGCCCTCGACGCTGGCCAGCTCCAGCGACAGCGTTTTGGCCGTGTCAAAGCTACCCGTTGCGTGAACGCCGTTGACCTTAAACTCGTTCTTCTCATTTAGGCCGTAGCCCAGTTCTTCCAGAGTGAAGCTTGCCCCCTCAAAGATGGTTCGGAAGCTAATATCACCGCTGAACACAAGATTTCCCGCCGCATCGGCAACAGCCTTTTCCAGCTTTGCATTGGCATATGGGATATCAACGTAAATCACAGCCTCATTTTTCGTTGGATTAATGTCAAATGTGAAACCGTCCTGTGTGAGCTTGATTTTCAAGTCCTTGCCTGCACCGCTTTTCGGCTGGTAGAACTTAAAGCTCGGTGCGTTCAGGCTCAGACCGCTATGAGTGATCGTTCCGTCCTTGTGGATGACGAGCTTGTTGTTTTTGTTGGAGGTATCCCATGTCGCCGTCACGGAGGGCGAGAGCAGTGCCGCCCCACCGGTAAAGGTAAATTCCGTGCCGTTTCTGCTCTCATAGTCGCCGCTGATGAGGGCAATAGGATCGCCGTATTGCTGTTTCAGGGCGTTCAGTGCCGCATCGTCGGCCACATATTCCACCGTCACACTGTCCCCGTTGGCAAAGGCGGCCAGCCGCTTGGCCTCAATGGAGATTTCTACCTTGTCCGCTTCTGTCGGAACATTCTCAGCACCTTTCTTCAATTCGCGGAAGCCCCAGAGGAAGTGCACATTCCCACCTGGTTCATTACTGTCGAAATGGTAAGCAACGTCGCCCTTACACTCCACATAGGTGTTGGCAGGACTACTGTCCGGTGTTACGCTGAATCTTTCCGGAAGAATAATATCAATGCCCTGCACATCAGAGGCTTGCGTCAGTCCTACAAATGGATTTGCCCAAGTGTAGCCGTCCACATAAACATCGCGGATATCGACCCCGCAATAGTCGCTTCCCTGAAAGAAGGCGTCCCAGGTAGACAGATTTTTCACCTTGCTGGTAAGAACAGAGCTTTCGGTCGATTCCGTATGCTGATCCGTATTGTAGACAGTGCGTCTCATCTTAATTGCAGGACTGTCTGTGGCGTTTGCGTGCCCCATGCCGGTAAAGTCGTCGAGGGTATAACCCCACCTTGGCACATAAGCATCACTATCAGTCGTAGGAGGGACATATCCGCCTGTGATATAGATACTGCTGACGGTTGTCAGTACGCCCCAGGTATCTTCTGACGATTCGTCTTCCTTGCACTGCACCAGCTCATAGTAGACCGCGGTCGTGGCGGTAAGCGTGCTGTCGGGCAGCTTGGTCGTCAGGTCATACTCCACTTTGATGGCTTTTGCATCGCCATTTGGCGTTTTATTTACAAAAGACACATTTTTCAGGCGGAGCGTTGTGGGATACACAAGCTCCTGTTTGTTATAGCCGTAGCCTTTCCATGTAACAAACTCACAGAATGGTTTTTGTTTGTCTGTTTCAAAATTTGTCCATGTCAGAAAAAGAGGGGAAACTGCTAAAATAAAGAAAAAAACGAGGGAGAGACGACATGAAAGGCAGAAAAAAACAGGCAGTACAGGTGGATGCAGTGAAGAAAAAAAGTATATGGACGAACTGGCGGTTGTATGTAATGTGCCTTCCGGCGGTTGTCTATTTACTCCTTTTCAACTACAAGCCGATGTATGGAATCATCATCGCGTTCAAAAATTACAGTATGAGAAAAGGAATTATGGGAAGCCCGTGGATCGGTTTTGCGAACTTTCAGCGTCTTTTTTCTTCCTACTGGTTTCCGATCATTCTGAAAAATACGCTGACACTGAGCCTTCTTTCACTGGTTCTTGGATTCCCGATCCCGATCATTCTGGCACTGGCCCTGAATGAAGTACAGCACAGCCGGTTCCGGAAAGGCTTTCAGACCATTTCCTATGCGCCGCACTTTATCTCGACGGTTGTCATGTGCGGAATGCTGACCCTGTATCTGAGTCCGTCCTCAGGTATCATCAACAAATTTATTGAAATTCTGGGTGGAGACAGCAAAAATTTTCCTGCAGGACCCGGCCATGTTCAAGTGGGTTTATGTACTGAGCGGCATCTGGCAGGAGATGGGCTGGGGAAGTATTATTTACTTCGCTACGTTATCCGGTGTGGACCGGTCCCTGCTGGAAGCGGCAGAGATCGACGGAGCCTCCAGGCTGCAGAAAATCTGGTATGTGAATCTGCCGGTATTGATGCCGACGATTCTGATCCTGCTGGTATTAAACTGTGGTTCCCTTCTGAGCGTCGGCTATGAAAAAGTATTTCTTCTGCAGAATCCGACGAACTTAAGCGCTTCGGAGGTAATTTCCACCTTTGTGTATAAATCCGGCCTGGAAAAAGCGGATTTCTCCTTTTGGTACAGCAACAGATTTGTTTAACTCGGTCGTAAATTCCATTATTTTGCTGACTGCAAATGCGATTTCCAAGAAGACCACAGAGACAAGCCTGTTTTAAGGAGGAACGGAAGTTATGAGACTGGATAAAATAAGTAAAACAAAAATAAACAATACCATTTTTGATATTGTATTGTACCTGATTCTGATTTTGCTGGCTGTGCTGATGCTGTATCCGCTTTTGTTTGTACTGAGTGCATCCTTCAGTGATCCGAAAGCGGTTGCAGGAGGAGAAATGCTTCTCTTTCCGGTCAGACCAACCCTGGACGGATACCGGTATCTGCTTCAATATAAAGAGATCTGGACCGGATATGCCAACACACTGTTCTATGTTTTCGTGGGAACCATTCTGAATCTGGCAGCCACACTTCCCTGTGCCTATGCCGTATCCAGAAGAGATTTAAAAGGGCAGAAATACCTGATGCTCTTTTTCATGATTACGATGTATTTCAGCGGAGGAATGATCCCGGGATACCTCAATGTGAAAAGTCTTGGTCTTCTCAATACGAGATCAATCGTTCTGGTAAACGGGCTGGTATCCACATTCAATCTGATCGTTGCAAGAACGTATTTCATGACTGCAATCCCGTGGGAAATTCAGGAGGCATCTGTGATTGACGGCTGTAATGATTTTCAGATTTTCAGCAAAATCGTATTTCCGCTGTCAAAGCCGATCACCGTCGTGATGGCCCTGTATTATGGCGTGGGACGCTGGAATTCATACTTTGTGGAAATGATCTACCTGAAAGACAGAGATAAAATATCCGCTGCAGCTTTTCCTCCGGGAAATTCTGACAAAAAGTCCTTCGCAAAAACGGCCATGGCGAACGGGCAAATCATTTTCCGCAGAAGAAATGATGGCGCTGATCAAGCAGGCAGATACAGCCAATATGCTCAAATATGGTGTGATCGTGATATCCGCGCTGCCGATGCTTTTGATTTATCCGTTTTTGCAGAAATACATTTGAACAGGGCATTATGATTGGTTCTGTGAAAGGGTTGATGAGACAGAGAATCTATACCTGATAAGGTATATTTAATAAAAAAAAGAAAAGGAGAACGACTATGGTTATGAAGAAAAGAACGAGACAGGCAATGGCATTTTTGCTGGCAACAGGTATGGTGGCTGGATTTGGAGGAAGCACCAATATCGTTGTGAAGGCAGAAGAAAATGGGGATGTTACGGTAAATGAATCCGGATATCCGATCACGAACAAAGAGATTACCGTAACGGTATCGGGTCCGAAACCCTCCGGCCTGGATGACTGGACACGCTGGCAGATATTGAAGAGTATGCAAAACGCCTTGGAATCCGTCTGGACTGCAATTTCTATGAAACTGACTGGGAAACACAGCTGACTCTGATGGTAGCAGGCGACGAGCTTCCGGATCTTCTGACCGGCTGCTTCATGAATATCGGTGATGTAAACGAATGGGGCGGAGAAGGTTATTTCCTGGACCTCAGCCAGTATCTGGACGAGATGCCGAACCTGCAGGCATATTTTGAAAAGTATCCGGAAATGAAAGCATTCTGCAGTACATCCGATGGACATATTTACGGACTTCCGAGACTGCGCGTAGATATGACGGACCGTCTAACCAGAAGCTTTATCAATAAAGTATGGCTGGAGAATCTGGGACTGGAAGTTCCGACTTCCATTAATGAGTATTATGATGCACTTGTAGCCTTCAAAAATCAGGATGCAAATGGAAATGGAGATACGGATGATGAAATTCCCCTTTTGTATACAGCAGCATCCGGTGGCTATTCTGCGATCGACATGACCTTCCTGGATGCTTTTGGAATCTTTACAAGAGATGTGGACTGTGCCTTCCAGGCAGATGAAAATGGAAAAGTAAAGCTTGCAAATATCAGTGATAATTATAAAGAATTTTTGAAATTCATGCATAACTGTATGAAGAAGGGTTAATGGAACAGCACTTTGTTTTCATACCTGAATAAGTATGAACTACATACCATTTTGCTTCTGACATAAAATCACCTTTCCGCTGCGGTCAACTATTTTATCAATAAGTCAATACCGTATCTTAGGATTACGTCGATCACCGCGATCAACGCTCCGAGGATTACGGAAACAGCAACAACTGCCGTG
>ENA-OQDT01001889-OQDT01001889.1-human-gut-metagenome-genome-assembly--contig:-NODE-1889-length-11514-cov-2.458417_pt1 | contig 11514 bp, 12 predicted proteins | sample MGYA00242786_ERZ504617 | MGnify/ENA primary metagenome ERZ504617 (study PRJEB26092, sample SAMD00036337) | human gut metagenome | host: Homo sapiens | study: EMG produced TPA metagenomics assembly of... | reverse complement strand
ATAGGTGGGTATCCATCGTAGATAGCATTTCCTCTACCAAAGATTCCACCGTCGTATCGTCATGAATATTATAAGTCGCTGGAAACCAGATACCCCTCTAGACATACTTAGCATCTGTAGAATTTCGGAAGGCTTGCCTAACAAGGTTGGGTACTTCTGCATTTCATCTTAGTAATCGTAAAGCATCATCCTTCATAAGTTTCAAGAAGTCTTTTTCCTTTAAGTCCAGTAGATGAATGTTTACCTTTTTTAGCTGATGAACTTAACTTCAACCGCCTTGGCGATTTTCTCAATGGTGTATCCTTCTTTAACCAAGACTGTACCCAGAGATGGTTCCTGAGGCTTATCACTTCCTTTTTTCTGAAGTGCCTCAATAATTTCATCCATAGTCATACTAGGCTGAAGGTTATAGTAACCACTTTTTAGATTTGAAATGTTCTTAAACTTGGTATAGTAATTAAAGACTTTACCAGATTTAATGACACCAGCTGATTCCAACAACTGACCGATGTAACTGCTACCTGAATTTTCAGGAATTTCAACACTAATAAACTTAGTCGACTTGACATCTTTTGCACCAACTGCATCACTAACATATCGATAACCAAAGAATCCAGCTAATGATAAGATAAGAATCAAGAAGACAATGATGTTTCTTGCAACTCGTCCTGCACGACGATTATTTTTATTGAGTTTTTGATTTCGGTTGGAGCATGAAATCGGTTCTTCGTTGATGATTCCGTCCTGTTTAACATCTTTTGGCGAAGACTTTTTCTTCTTCACTTTCTTACGTTTCTTTTTGTTAGATTTTTCAGAGGCTGCTGCTAAAGCAATACTCTCATCACCCTCATTACCATCAGTTACTAGATCTGACTGAACTCTTACTGGTTCAGAGTGATTACTTACTGTATGATGTTCCCGCAAAAATGCTTCTTTTTGACGTTCTGATGTCATCTTGGACACCAATCCTTTAGGATTCGTGTAGATAGCTTCTTTAGCCTTAGCTTCAATAAGCTCCTTAGCAACATCTGCAGGAATATATTCTTCCTCTGATTCCGCGTTAAGACTAGTTTCCCAAACTGGACGTTTAAAACGACGTTTCAATATTTCAGTCTCCTGAGGAATACTTAAATTTTTCTCCTTATCAACTTGCTCTTTAGGACTTGATATTACGTTTGAATGGACATCAGGAGCTGAAGAATCAGCTTGAGAATTAGAAGACAAGTCAACACTATATTGAAAATCTCGAACCGTCTCAGAAGTCATAGTTTTAGCTATAGCACTATGAGCAACAGAATGAGAACTCAAATTTTGGTTACTTACTTTATTTGACGCTGATCCAGAATCTATTGCATGGCTATCAGCTGACATTGAAAGTGGTGTCTCGGGAACAGCTGCACTTTTTTTCATGCTCCTCCTCACGAAGAGAACGGAGCCGTGTCGCTTCTTGTAAATCTCGAAGAATCTGATTTTTAAAGCTTAGGCTATCTTCAGCAGATTCCGAGTATTCATTATGCTTGTCCGTCAAGGCATACCTGCCTCTATAGTAACAAACGCCATTATATCTTAAAAAACCAGTTAATGCAAATCAATTGGTTCTTTGTCACAGTAACGTAACACTGGTATTACTAGCCTTCTGGGTTCTCCCAGACCATATTATACCAAATACTATCGCCATGGTTTGATTTGGACTCACCTTCGTCAATGAAACCATTCATCTCATAGTAGGTAATCAGGTAATCATGACAAGTCAAGCTAATCCTTTGACGTTTTTGAGCAATAGCCAGGTCTTTAAAAGCTGCAATCAAGGATGTTCCAACACCTTGCCCTTTAAAGTCTTTGGAGATAGATAAACTAGTAACCGCGATATAGCCTCCTTGACTAGCATTAGGAGTTACCTTGTAGAACAAGTCATCTGTAAGATATCGTTCCGAAATCATAGGTCCTTCGATATAACCAGCTACAGTGCCATCAATTTCAGTAATTAGGAAAGTATCGCAAATTGTCTCTAAACGCTCTGCAAGAGCCTCTGGTGTAGCAGCCTCTTCAGGCGAAAAATTTATCTTGTTCGATACAAACAACATCAGTCCAATCATTCGTTCTAGCGTGTCGAATAATCATCTAAGATTCCTTTCTATCCAAGAGAAAGAGCCGAGCGAAATCGCTACAGCCCTCAATATATTACATATGGGTTTGCAAGCTTGCTAGGAGCTCTTCAAATGAACGTTCATAAAGTTGGATGTCCCCAGCTCCCATAAAGACATAGATAGCATTGTCATGGTCAAGGAGAGGTGAAACATTCTCAACTGTAACCACTTTAGCAGGTTTATTGATCTTAGCGGCAAGATCTTCAACCTTTACATCACCGTGGTCAACTTCACGCGCAGAACCATAAAATTTGTGCCAGATAGACAGCATCCGCTTCATTTAAAGCCTCAGCAAAGTCATCAAGAAGAGCAATGGTACGGGTAAAAGTATGTGGTTGGAAAATAGCAACGATCTCTTTAGATGGGTACTTTTGACGTGCTGCATCAAGCGTTGCAATAATTTCAGTTGGATGGTGGGCAAAGTCATCGATGACAACAGTACCACTGATAATTTTCTCTGTGAAACGGCGTTTAACACCTGAGAAGGTTTTAAGGTGTTCCGCAACCAAGCCCATGTCAAAACCGGCTACATAGAGGTTCCCAATAACCGCAGTTGCATTCAAGATATTGTGACGACCATAGGCTGGCACATGGAATTCTCCAAGGATTTGTCCATCATGTTTCACCTTAAAATTAGACCCTGTCGTTGTACGCACAATGTCTGTTGCTATAAATGTCATCATTTTCTTCGAAACCATAGTAATAGATTGGCGCATTGGCTGTAATCTTACGAAGGTGTGGATCCTCACCGTAAACAAAGAGTCCTTTTTGCACTTGCTTAGCATAGTTCATCAAATGGCAGAGAACACATCATCGATACTTGTAAAGTAATCAGGATGGTCAAAGTCAATGTTAGTGATGATTGAGTATGCTGGGTGGTATGGCATGAAATGACGTTCATATTCATCAGACTCAAAGACAAAGTATTGCGCATTAGCAGAACCTCGCCCAGTTCCGTCACCAATAAGATATGACGTGTCTGTGATATTTTTCATAACATGTGACAAGAGACCTGTTGTAGAAGTCTTACCATGTGCACCTGCCACACCAAAGCTAGTGAATTGATCCATGAAGTGACCCAAGAACTCGTGGTAACGCTTAAAGCTGTAGCCATTTTTAATTGCATAAGCAACTTCAACGTTGTTATCTTCACGAAAGGCATTTCCAGCAATCAATTCAACATCTTCTGTGATGTTTTTTTCATCGAAAGGAAGGATAGGAATACCTGCTTGCTCAAGACCACGTTGAGTGAAGTAATATTTTTCCACATCTGAACCTTGAACCTTGTGTCCCATTTGGTGGAGCATCAAAGCCAAAGCTGACATACCAGATCCTTTAATTCCAATAAAATGATAAGTTTTTGACATAGTTTCTCCTTACAATCGCACTGCGATTAGTTTGCGTCTTCTAAATGCGTCAAATTTAATTCTTGAGCAACTCGGTGTTCACGGTAAGTTTGACGTTCTGGGTAATTATAAACCTGGCTACGTTTCAAGAAGTCATAGCTATTTTTCTTGACGTTCTTACGAGATGGGTTACTAGGCTGTTGATAGGTTGGGGCCACTTCTGCCAAGATGTAAGAATCTTGTTGCAGACGATTTGCCAAGTGATGGATCTTTGAGTGCTTCCCATTAGGTGCTAAAGTTCGCTTGATAGCACTTACAGGAGCTCCCAAGATAGAAGCTGTCACTGGTCCTTTATCCGTTGTTACAGCAGCTGGTTCAACAGTAGCCTCAAAGCTTGGTTTAGCTTCTACCTTAGGCTTAGTAGTCAGTTGACGGCTATTAGTATGCTTGGTTTGTTGAACTTCTTGGCGGAGGAATTTTTGGCGTTTCTCACGTACATCACGCTTAGCCTTTTCACGGGCTTCCTCAGCATAAGTCATGCCAGCTTCTTGTGTCTCCACTCGTTTTGGAGCCTGCTTACGATTGCTAGGCTTAGCTGACAAGAAATCATAGTTCGGCAACAAATCATTGTAGTCCTTATCTTGGTAAGGGCCACGGATATTTGTGATTAAATCTTCATTTTCGTATAGGCGCATAGAGACCGGTTCTTGCAAGCAAGGTTCCCCGTCTGGAATCAGCGGAAATTGTCGTCTTTGGCGATGCATAAAAGACTTCCTTTCATTTTCGAGATGATGCGTATCTTAATATAAATAATCGGGAATGGGAAGATACGTCTTGCAATATTCTATTATAACCTAATTCAAAAGATTTGCCTAGTAGCATTTTCACCTCTTAGTATTCCAATATCAAATATAACAAATTAAGATATTGCAATACCAAGAATTTCTTTAATATCCTCAACGGTCATGCTGGCACGGCTTTCATTGCCATCCAAGACGGTTGTTACCAGGTTTTTCTTGCCTTCTTGAAGCTCAAGAATTTTCTCTTCAATAGTCCCTCTTGTAATCAAACGGTAAACTTCGACATTTTGTTCCTGACCTATACGATGCGCACGACTAATAGCCTGCATTTCTACCGCTGGATTCCACCAAAGGTCAATCAGAATAACCGTATCAGCACCAGTTAGATTCAGTCCCACTCCTCCTGCTTTCAGAGAAATCAAAAAGGCATCTCGACTTCCTTGATTGAAGGCTCTGGTCATCTCCTGACGACTATCAGATGGTGTTGACCCTGTTAGCTTATATGAGGAAATTCCTAATTCTTGTAAGAGCCCCTCTGTAATATCTAACATCCCACGAAATTGTGAAAAGATAAGGACACGATGGTCTGACTCCTTAATTTGGCTAAGCAACTCTCTAAGGCTATCTAATTTTCCGCTATCTCCCGCATAGTCCATAAAGAGAGCTGGGGTATCACAGATTTGTCGTAAGCGGGTAATTCCTGACAAGATTTCCACCTTACGACGGTTGATTTCCTGATCACTTGCCGAAATTAATCCTTGTTGCATCTGTTGCAATTGTGCTAAATAGATAGCCTTTTGAGCATCTGACAATTCACTTTGGTGAGTGATTTCAATCAAATCTGGGAGATCAGGAAGGACCTCCTCTTTTTTACGTCTTAGAATAAAGGGGAGAAATATACCTAGCCACTTCCTTAGGTGTTAACTTAAGAAACGTTTTCTTAGCTGGTAAAAGTCCTGGTAGAATAATCTGGAAAATAGACCAAATCTCCAACAAATGATTTTCAATAGGCGTTCCAGATAGTGCTAAGCAATGTGGAACAGAAAAATCACGTAGATATTGGGCAATCTTTGTCTGTGTATTCTTCATGACCTGAGCCTCATCGAGAATGAGATAGTCATATTTGCCAGCCTTGTAAGCATCAAAATCCTGACGGAAGGAAGCGTAGCTTGTAATAATAATCTGGTGGTCTTCAGCAATGATGTCATCACGTTTTGGCTTGAGTCCATAAGAAACCGCTACATCTAACTGAGGGGCAAACTTTTTAAACTCATCCTGCCAATTGTAAATCAGGCTTGATGGTGACAAAACCAAAACTCGTTGTCCTTCTTCTAAATGTGCAGAGAGATAGGCAATAGTTTGCAAAGTTTTCCCCAACCCCATATCATCGGCCAAGATACCGCCAAAACCATAGTGATGCAACATCGATAGCCACTGAACACCTCTTTCCTGGTAGGGACGAAGGCCAGCTTCTACCTTATAGGTTGGCAAATCAAAGGTCTCTGGCTTACTCAAATGTTGCGTTAAGAGTTGGAAATCTTTTGAAAAACGAACAGAATCACTTTCTGAAAGAGCAGCCATCAATTGATAGGCAGTTAATTGATTGAGTTCTAGGTGACCTTTTCCTGAGTAACGAGCTCTCAGAGTTTTGAGACTCTCACTAATACGATGCGTCGCTTCGTCAAAAACAATCAACTGACCACTACGATTGATAAAATAGGGCGAGCTTTCCATCAAGGCTGCTAAAGCATGATCCACATCTTCGTCGTCAAGACTTGAAAAATCAAAGGAAATATCTAATAAATTTCCCTGACGCTCTACCTGAACCTGTGGACTCTGCTCAACCCGTAAGTCACGTAACTCCTGTCCAATCAGAACCGTTCCTGCATTTTCAAAATCTGATAGAGTATTTGTAAAGAAATCATAGAGCTCTTGACTGCTACTTAATCGTTTAGATGACTGAAAATCAGGGATGAATCCATGCTTAGACATCAAACGAAAAACTGCCTGCTCATGACGATAGTTACTGGTAAATCCTAAATGACTCAACTCTTGGCGATCATGTACCAAGAAACCATCAAAATCAAAGGCTAATGTAAGAATAATCTCACTGTCACCTTTCAGATCAAAGCGAAATCTCGGTGTGAAATCCTTGATATTAAAAGCTTTTGGTGCCTTAACTGGCCCCATAGTCCTAAAATCAAAAGACTAGCAGTCAAGATGGCTTGTTCATCGAGATTAAAGCTGACGTGCTTATTCAAATCACTTCCGATTGGAAGAGAGCGTAAGCCAACCAAAAGTTTTTGTTGTTTTCGATTCAGACGATAAAAACACCTTGATAAAAGAGAATACGATTATTAAAAACGCCTGACTATTCTTCTCAGCGACAGTCAATTCAATCATCTTGGGCTCGACACAAATATCAAACGAGAAGAGCTGAGCATCAGCAGTCAAATCCTCGACCAAAAGTTGGCGATATTCGGTTCCTTCCCATTCAAACCTAAAGCCATCCAAATCTTGCATCCGTCTCAAACCTTCCTCGAAAAAAAACCGTAAGGGAGACAAAGGTGACGTGCATTATTCGGTAAAATAAAGTCTAAATTAGTCTTGGCTTCATCTGGAATCATCCGTCCTAGGAAGTCTAAAAATGCCTGTGAAGCCTGGTCAAATTGAATAAGTGATAGGGGTTCATAGTAGTTCTTACCTATCTGATAATAACCTTCAGCCTCTACAAGTTTGAGGAAGGCAGGAATATCTCGAATAACATAAGAACGTTCATCTGGTAAGCGACGTAAACGTATACTCCACCAAATCTCTGAACCAAAGGTAGATTCCTCTCCCTCTACCATCAAGCTATATCTAACGGTATCATCTTCATTCAGGGAAAGGCCTTCTAAAAATAAACCACCAAAAGAGTGTCCTCGGTCTTGACCTTGAGAGGATTCTTGTTCCTCTTCCAGTTCTGCCAAGAGGCGCTGGCCTTCTTTATCATTTTTTAGATAATACTCAACCGCTGCCAAATGGGGACAATAGCCTTTTTGAGCGAAATAATCACAGTCACACGTGATTTCAGAATCATTGAGTGCATAAATTAAATGATGTTGGTCAACTGTTGTATCCAACTGAGTTTCTGAGACCTGATGAATGGTAATGAGATCCTTTTCAAAAAGTTCAATACCCTCATTACGGACTCTACCCGGCATCAATTTTGCCATAGTATTCACCCCTATCTTATCCCTCTATTATAGCACAAAATCCTTATAAACTAGGCCTTCACCAAGATAAAACAAAAAACACTCCCTAGGGAGTGTCGCAGATTATTATTAATAATCAAGTTTATCTGAGTGACCTGAACCATTACCAACATAGTAACCTGTCTTACAGTTGATACTGAAGAGGTAAGTTCCATCTGGAAGGTACAAGTTGTAGTAGCCATTACCATTGATGATGTTAACTGGCTCAAGGATGAAGTTATCTCCTGAGAAGTAACCACGTGAGTGTGATGTTTCGATAATCTTATCAAGAACACCGTCAGCCCAAATCCAAGCTGGGTTACTTGTATCTGCTACTACGTTTGCATTATAAGGCACACGTGAGCGGTCACGTTGAAGGATTGATGGGTTATAATTTGTGATTCCGCGTGTTACAACTGTTGAAGCTGCAGCCGAACCACCAGTAGTTCCTCCAGTCGCACCAGTTGAACCTGAGTTAGCTGATCCATTTTGCGCTCCAGAAGTATTTGATGCAGCCGAACCACCACCATTAGAAGCTGCTCCAGACGTGTTATCACCCGAAGGTGCAGCAGGACTAACAGTATTGGCGCTATCAGCAGCTGTCGCTGCAGATGTTACGCTCGCAGCCTTAGCTTTTTCTTCAAGCTGAGTCTTACCACCCTTAATAGCTTCTTGAATAGTGCTATCAAGACTCGCATTCCCAGTTGTTGTTACACTTTCTGGAAGATTATTAAAGTTAGCATCGGATTTAACAGCGATAGAGGCATTATAGCTACCATCTACAAGAGCATCTGACTCAAACTGACTGTTAATCTTTTGTACAGCTTCAATTTGCTTCTTCAAATTATCATATTTTTTCTTAGCTGCATCATAATACTTGGTTTTCTCCAATTTCTTGAGCAGTTTTTCCAAATCTGATAGCTTACCAAATTGATCATTAGCGAGTTTTGTTTGCTCGTCATCTGTGAAGAAATTCTTATACATTTCTTCGAAGGCCTTATTATCAGCAGCTGCCGTGTCCTTGCTTGATGATGACGTCACTGCTGAAGAAGCTGTGCTTGTTGTTTTTGCCGATTGGCTATGTGTTCCTTTATAAAGAGCATAGCTACCACCAATAATAGCTAAAGCAAGAACTGCTAGAGCACCGATAACAACACCTTTACGGCGGTAAACTGGAATGTCACCATCAAAGGCACTCTTATGCGATGGTGAAATAGACTCTGAAGAGATTCTGTCTTCTGCAGATGGGCGATTAACTGCCATAGACACTTTTGGTGTTATCTTTTCTTCATCAGCTTTTGCTCCAGTTACCCCTGCCACTGTTGATGCAATAGCCGCCAAATCGATAGTGTCTGAGATAGTAACATCATCCAACAAAGGGTTTGAAGCTTGTGGCTCAGTATCATCAATATTGGCGACAACAGGATTTTGTGGTTCTGGATCATCAATGTTAGCAATCAAAGGATTGTTATCATCAATATTATCGACCAATGCATCGTTATAGGCTGGCTGATTAGTTGAAGTAGAAGAATCAGCAAGTGCATCACCAAGGTCAAATTTTTCTGTTTCTGACGTGATGAAACGATCAGCATTCGTTGACGTAATGATAACTTCAGAACTTTGACTTTCTGGTTCTGCAATAACCTCAGGTTCAACAGGAGCATTCGGCAACTGCTTGTCAATATGAGATTGAGTTTCATCAGCTTTGTTATCTGTAGCACCAAAACCAAATGTGACCGGTGTTACTTCTTCAGTAGCTGTTGTTGAGTTGATTGACTCATTAGCCATTGATTGGCTAATCAAACCTGAATCCGCAAACTCCTGACGTTGCTTTTGAATAAAAGCATCCAAAGGTGATGTATCGCCGTCAGCTTCAATTTTCTTTGAAAATTTTTGTGAGGCAACTTCTTCACGGTGTTGCTTGATATACTTATCCAAAATGCTATCTGTTTCTGTTACACCAGCATTAATCTCAGCTTCTTTGCGGACAGCCTCACCGACTGTCATTTCCTTGGCATCTTGGAAATCTAGCTCTTGGCTACCTTCATAGCCATTTTTGTGTTTTTATCTTCTGACACGTTTTAATTTACCTTTCTAGCCTCAGAACGGCGAACACGTTCACCAAAATATTGATACAAATCAACACGGAGTGTACCGTTATAAAGCTTACGTTTTTTTATCGGCTTTCATACCGTATTTGCTTTCAAATTGTTCATCGCTGGTCAAGATAAACTTGCTCCAGTTTTAAGTGGCGCAAAAGTTTGACCCATTTCATTATACAAGATATCCACAGCCTTGTCATCCAACAAACGCTCACCATAAGGAGGGTTTGAAATAATGACACCATTGATTTTATCTGTTTTCAGGTCCTGTAAACGCATTTGTTTCAATTTAATAACATCTTCAAGACCTGCCTCACGAGCATTGGCTTTTTGCAATCTCAACCATACGGCCATCAATATCACAACCCATAATATCTAATTCAATATCATAATTCGCCTTGCTATCTGCTTCATCACGTACCAACTGTACTAAATCTTTATCCACCCAATTCCATGCTTCAAAGGCAAATCACGATTAAATCCTGGCGCATATTCATACCAATCATTGCAGCCTCAATACAGAAGGTCCCTGAACCACAAGTCGGGTCAATCAACGGTTTATCCGGATACCAGTTACTAAGTTCCAGGATAGCAGCCGCCATATTTTCCTTAATAGGTGCCCCACCTTTATCAGTACGATAGCCACGCTTAAAGAGACTAGCACCTGTGGTATCAATTAAAACCGTAGCCTTATCCTTTAAGATAGAAACTTCAATCTTAAATTCTGCTCCTGTTTCTTGAAGAGGCACTCCTTCTGGACGGTGGAAATACTTCTGCAATTTCTTAACGACTGCTTTTTTTGAAATCGCCTGAACAGATGGCTCATTATGAAGCTTTGATTTAACACATTTAGCTTTAGAAATTGGGAACTTTGCACCTAGCGGAAGATAATTTTCCCAGTCTAAGGCAAAAACTCCCTGAAAGAGTTCCTCAAAGGTACGTGCTGGAAATTCACCAACTACAATCTTGATACGGTCTGCTGCTCTCAACCAAAGGTTGGTCTCAGCAATTGCACGAACACCGCCTTGGAAACGCACCTTACCATTTTCAACCTGAGTGTCATAACCTAACTCACGCAATTCACGTCCAACCACAGCCTCAAGACCTGCTGCAGCAGTTGCTACTAATGTAAATGTTTCTTTCATTGTCATCCTTTTATCTCATTGTTACGAGTACAAACTTTCTTAACTGATGGCTTATTTTCCCACTCTTTTCTTTAGATATAGTTGTAAAAGAAAGAATTCTTGCTAAAAGAAGGCTGAGACATGTGTCCCAGCCTCACCTATATGCAATTTTCTATAAGCCATGTTTTGTTCCAGAAGTGACTAGGTACCACTTCCTTCGATAATCATCTGTCTACTGCAAAGCAGTCAGGATGGTCCGTTCGTTTCCAGCCATCCCATGCCCCTACCAAAGTTTGGGTTGCTAGCTTGAGGGGTTTACCGCGTTCCACTTTTTAGGTTTCCCTAAAAACTCCGTCACTGTGGCACTTTCAGAGCTACTAAAACCTATCCGAAGACTTAGCCAGTTCACTCGCCGTAACTTGAAAACAAGTCCCTAGGCTTATTAATTCACCTAGCACAAACACTACTGGCATCACAGCCAGTGCTAGCATGGACTTTCCTCATGGAAGACTAGCAACCATGCGATTATCCAAAAATTGCACAAACCAGTTTTATTCGACGATTTGTTTTCCAAAGACCTCTTTTTCCAAACGACTGATACGTTTTAAGATATCATAGTTTGAAGCCGAAGCAACATTGGCATTCGCACGTGATGGTTCACTTGTCGCACTTGCGTATGCTGGGCGACTTGCAGGAGCTGATGAAGCTTTAGCCTTAAGTTTTGCATTTTCTTCTTGCAATTCCTTAACTAGAGCAATATAG
>ENA-OQDT01001887-OQDT01001887.1-human-gut-metagenome-genome-assembly--contig:-NODE-1887-length-11530-cov-3.809348_pt1 | contig 11530 bp, 13 predicted proteins | sample MGYA00242786_ERZ504617 | MGnify/ENA primary metagenome ERZ504617 (study PRJEB26092, sample SAMD00036337) | human gut metagenome | host: Homo sapiens | study: EMG produced TPA metagenomics assembly of... | reverse complement strand
TCTCCACGTCGTGTACATCGCTTTGCATCTCGTACATAGCCATGGCAATAGCAGCAAATATTTCTCCCTGGAGCTTCGCCCAGTTTCTTTTCTTTAGCTTCCTGTTTGTCAGTAATACCTTTAGCCTTCATTGCATTACGCTTACTGAGGCTTACAGATACCCTGCCAACAATCTTGAAAGCAATGAAAAGCAGAATCAAACCGCAGAATACTACACTCATGGCAGAAATTAGACATACCGATACCGTCGCTATCATGCTCTTCGAATTTCTCCATCTTAGCATTGCTGTCGATAGTTTTGTTGTTGGTACTCGGAGTTACGTATTTCTCTGCACTACCGTCTTTAACTTCCCATTTTTCAGCGGCATCACTTATGCGTGCATAAGATTGGTTAGCTTGTAATACGCCTGCCGGTATGGTAATCTGATCCAGTAAATTGCGTCCTGAATCATATAAACCAATCCAGTTCTGTGTTTCCGGATTCAGCGTAAAGTTCGTGTGGAATGTACCACGTCTTGCTTCTCCATCAGCCCAGAATAATGAATGCTGACGAGGTTTCACCAAAGTCAGGACATCACCTTTAGGGATAAAGTAGCTGACAGTATCGCCCGGCTGGCTGCTGCATTTCAGATAGCAACCTGCGAGGTCGGCGCTGCCGTATGATCTGTTGAATATTTCAATCCATGCGCTGTGCAAGCCGTAATCGTCCTGATAATTACCTTCGTTGGTAATCAGTACTTCATTCAGCACCAGCTTATTGTTCGATTTCTTCTCTCCGCAGGAAGAGCATACACCTAACACCAGCAGCAAGGTAAAGAATATTCCGATTTTTGTTTTATTCATAATCGTTCTTGTTTTTAGTGTTAAAAGCCTGATTACAAAGGAATATTACCATGCTTCTTAGCTGGGTTGGACAATTTCTTAGTCTGCAACTGTTGCAAAGCGCGGATAATGCGGAAACGTGTGTTACGCGGTTCAATCACATCATCAATGTAACCATATTTGGCAGCATTGTAAGGATTGGCGAACAGCTTGGTGTATTCAGCTTCTTTTTCGGCTAGGAATGCGGCAGGATTTTCCTGTTCTTTGGCTTCGCGTGCGTATAATACTTCTACTGCACCTGCACCACCCATAACGGCGATTTCGGCAGTAGGCCATGCATAATTCATATCACCGCGAAGTTGTTTACAGCTCATTACAATGTGAGATCCGCCGTATGATTTACGCAGGGTAATTGTCACTTTGGGTACAGTCGCTTCGCCGTAAGCATACAGCAACTTGGCACCGTGGAGGATTACACCGTTGTATTCTTGTCCTGTACCCGGAAGGAATCCCGGAACATCTACCAATGAAACAAGAGGTATATTGAAAGCGTCGCAGAAACGTACAAAACGAGCACCTTTGCGTGACGCATTGCTGTCAAGCACACCCGCCAGGTATTTGGGCTGGTTGGCAACAATACCTACAGACTGGCCGTTGAAACGTGCGAAACCAATGATGATATTTTTAGCGTAGTGAGGTTGGACTTCCAAAAACTCACCATTATCTACGATGGCGCTGATCACCTCATACATATCGTATGGTTTGTTGGGGCTGTCGGGGATAATTTCGTTCAAAGAGTCTTCCAGACGGTCGATAGGATCGGTACAGTCTACATAGGGAGCTTCTTCCAGATTGTTCTGAGGAATATAGCTTAACAATTTGCGGATCATGGCTAACCCTTCTTCTTCCGTCTTGGCTGTAAAATGAGTAACACCGGATTTGGTTGAATGAACGCTTGCACCACCTAAGTTTTCCTGGCTTACATCTTCACCTGTAACAGTCTTTACCACTTTCGGTCCGGTAAGGAACATATATGATGTGCCTTCCATCATCAAGGTGAAGTCTGTCAGAGCAGGAGAGTAAACAGCTCCGCCTGCACAAGGACCGAAAATACCTGAGATCTGCGGAATAACACCTGAAGCAAGAATATTGCGTTGGAAAATTTCAGCATAACCGGCCAATGCATTGATACCTTCTTGAATACGTGCGCCACCCGAGTCGTTGATACCGATACAGGGAGCACCCATTTTCATAGCTTGATCCATTACTTTGCATATTTTCAGAGACATTGTTTCTGAAAGAGAACCGGCAGAAACAGTGAAATCCTGTGCAAAGATGTAAACTAAACGTCCTTCTATGGTACCACAACCTGTTACTACACCGTCGCCCGGATAATGTTTTTTCTCCATGCCGAAATTGGTGCATCTGTGTTCCACAAACATATCCATTTCTTCGAAACTGCCCTCATCCAGCAGCATGGCTATGCGTTCGCGGGCTGTATATTTTCCTTTATCATGCTGTTTTGCAATTGCTTTATCACCTCCACCCATGCGTGCTGTAGCCCGGCGTTCGATAAGCTCTTTTATTTTTTCAAGTTGATTGCTCATTTTACTTATGATTTTACAATTTACGATTAAAAAATAATTCTATTTACGCTTGAACCAGACTAAATATACTGACTTCAATCGTGAATAGTCAGATCTCGTGTTTTATGGTTTTTCGCAAAGCTCGGTCAGGACGCCCAAAGTTGATTTGGGATGTAAAAAAGCAATTTGCAAACCTTCGGCACCTTTACGCGGAGCTTTGTCAATGAGACGGATGCCGGTGGTTTCAGCTTCGGCTAACGCATTTGCCACACCATCTTCCACTGCAAAAGCCAAATGATGCATACCACCGTTGCCATTATTTTTTTCAATGAACTTTGCGATAGTGCTTTCGGGGCTTGTAGGTTCCAGCAGTTCTATTTTAACATCACCTACTTTCAGAAAAGCGGTTTTAACTTTCTGATCCTCTACTGTTTCGATATTGTAGCATTTCAGACCTAATACGTTTTCATAATACGGCAGGGCCTCTTCAATGCTCTTTACGGCAATGCCCAGGTGTTCAATGTGTGAGATTTTCATGATCTTATAATTTTAATAGTTTGGTTTTATACTCAAGTTTTCAGATAAAACTGCACAAAGAAAGTAATTTCGAGTTAAATAAAGAAATATTTCTTCAATTTTATTTCTTATTTGCAAGATGCTTCACAACACTTTAGACAAAAAGACAAAAATGAGTTAAATATAGAATTTGCACAAGAGTTTGTTCAGCCACTTCCAACTGAAGCGGAACCAGCGGCGTGTACTGCTCTGCTTGCCGCCAAAGCGGAGTATAAAGTCCCTGTAACCGTGCTTTTTGAACGGTAATCCTGCATCCATGAATTCCAAATGTGCATATCCTTTTTCGTAAGCATAGGTAATAGGTGCCCATACGGACAGAATACCGGGGTAAAGAAAAGCATAGGTTTTCCGCATACCTCCTGAGAACCACAGGTAGGCACTTTCTTTTGAGAAAAGACAGATAGAACCACCGATGATTTTGCCTTTATATTTCACAAGAAACACTTTGGCTAATTCTTTTTCCGGGTTCTGCCATGCTAATAACCGGAAAAAGCCGATGTCCGGGAAATGTTTTCTTATCTGTGAGGAATAGGCTTTTTTCAACATTCGTGAGAAATCTTGTATATCTTTCTCATTGTCGGCTATTTCCATGATGGCACCATTTCTCAGAGCTTTGTTTATTTGTCTTCTGCGAGACATGCTCAGCCGTTCGTAAGGAGCTTTACTGTGCAGTGAATTACGTACTCTTAGCCAATTAATGGCGAAATAGTTGTTCTTTCTGAAAGCTTTGTATCCGAATAGCGGATTTTCCAAGTTGCGGAACTCGATGAGGAACGATTTGCATAATACTTCGTTGGTGAGATGTTCCAATATTTCCCCGAACAGGTCTTCCTTATTCTGTTCTTCATCAAAATACTCGCCTGTGCCATAAATTTCGCATCGTTTGATGATTGCAGGGGGGAACAGGCGCACACTTTTCCGGATGACTGCCAGCAGTTTGCCTACAGGACGGTTTCCTATATAGGCTACGATAAGCAAAGGTTCGTATCCCCGGGTCATTTCAAAGACATGAAACAGCTCGGTAGAATGGAAAATGTTTGTTCCCGGCAGAGGGGGAATGGCATTTCCTTTGCGATATGTACTTAATCTGACAGGCATCTCTAATTGCAAATTTATTGTTTTTTGTTTATCAATCCACATTCTAGTTGTATATTTGTGCAGAAAAATAAATTAACAGGGTATATTATGGAACAATTTAGTGACTTAATAAAGAACAGACGCAGCATGCGTAAGTTCACGGATCAAGAGTTGACACAGGAAGAGGTAGTTGCTTTGTTGAAGGCTGCTTTGATGGCTCCGTCTTCTAAACGTAGTAATTGCTGGCAGTTTATTGTGGTAGATGATAAGGATATGTTGGAAAAACTTTCCCATTGTAAGGAGATGGGGGCGGCTTTCCTAGCGGATGCTGCTATGGCTGTAGTTGTGATGGCTGATCCGTTGGCTAGTGATGTCTGGATTGAAGATGCGTCAATTGCTTCCATAATGATCCAGTTGCAGGCAGAAGATTTGGGGTTGGGAAGTTGTTGGATACAGGTGCGTGAACGTTTTACCGCTACCGGGATGCCCTCGGGTGAATACGTGCATACGTTGCTTGATATTCCGTTGCAGTTGCAGGTGGTTTCCATTATAGCGGTAGGGCATAAGGGTATGGAACGCAAGCCTTTTAATGAGGAGCATTTACAATGGGAGAAAATTCACATTAATAAATATGGAGGCAAGTAAACGTGGCTGCTGTCAATCATAAGGATACGTATAAAGCTTCTGCGGTGTTTCTCATTGTGATGGGGATGCTTTATCTGATCGATAAGTTTATAGGATTTGCTTCACACGGGTTGCCATGGGTTATGCAGAAAGACAATCTGTTACTGTATGCAGCTGTTATTTTCCTTTGGTTCAAGGCTGATAAGTCAGTAGGAATTGTATTGACGGGTATATGGCTGATATTGAATATCGGTTTGGTGATAGCTTTGTTGGGACAGATGTCTGCTTATTTGTTGCCGGCGGCTTTGTTGCTGGTGGGAGTTATTTTATATTTAGTTTCGACCCGATGATGAAAATAGTTCTGATAGGAGCTGGCAATGTGGCAACCCATCTGGGAATTGCTTTACAAAAGGCGGGGTGTCTTATCTTGCAGGTATACAGCCGTACAGAGGAATCTGCTTCTGCATTGGCTGCCAGACTTTCAGTAGACTACACTATTGTGCCGGACGAGATACGTCGGGATGCCGATTTGTATATTGTAGCGCTGAAAGATGCAGTTTTGCGACAATTGGCTCCTGTATTGGTGAAAGGAAGGGAGCAGGCCTTGTTTGTACATACGGCGGGTAGTATGTCTATGGATTTATGGAAGGGATTGGTAAAACGCTATGGGGTACTTTATCCTATGCAGACTTTTAGCAAGCAGCGTGAAGTGGATTTCAATACTGTACCTTTTTTTATAGAAGCATCTGCTCCGGCAGAAGTGGAATTGCTGCGTATGGTGGCAGTTCGTCTCAGTCCTAAAGTGTATGAAGTGACTTCCGGGCAACGTAGGTATTTGCATCTGGCGGCAGTCTTTGCTTGTAATTTTGCAAACCATATGTATGCATTAAGTTCACATATACTGGAAAAGCAGGGGATTCCTTTTGAAGTGATGCTTCCGCTGATAGACGAAACTGCCGGCAAAGTACATGAACTTTCTCCCACACAGGCGCAGACAGGTCCGGCTGTACGCTACGATGAAAACGTAATAAGCAAACATTTGGAGATGTTGGCGGATGAGGAGTCTTTGCAGGAATTGTACGAAAAGATAAGTAAAAGTATTCATAATCTCCCTTTGTCTGTCATTCAGGCAAATAAAGAGGGAAAGAACTCATAAGTGGTATGATAAACTATGATTTAAAGAAAATAAAGGCATTGGTATTTGATGTAGATGGGGTATTGAGTGCGGAAACTATTTATTTGCACCCCAATGGTGAACCCATGCGTACGGTTAATATCAAGGATGGGTATGCATTGCAGTTGGCTGTGAAATGCGGGCTGCATGTTGCCATCATTACCGGTGGAAATACCGAGGCGGTGCGTAAGCGTTATGAGGGGCTGGGTATCAAAGATGTCTATCTGGCTGCTGCGGTGAAGACCCGGGAGTATGCCCATTTGAAGGAAAAATATGGATTGCAGGATGAGGAGATACTCTATATGGGCGATGATATTCCCGATTATGAAGTGATGCGTTTGTGTGGGCTGCCTTGTTGTCCTGCTGATGCGGCACCTGAGATAAAGGAAACAGCTGTTTATATTTCTCATCGTAACGGGGGATATGGATGTGGCCGTGACGTGGTGGAACAGGTCTTGAAGGCTCAAGGAAAATGGATGGCTCATGAAAAGGCCTTCGGGTGGTAATGAAATAAAGAAAAGTTATGTTGGAAAATTTAGAAAAATATAAAATAATCCTTGCTTCCAATTCTCCGCGCCGCAAAGAATTGTTATCCGGCTTAGGTATAAAATATGAAGTAAAAACACTACCCGGCATAGAGGAAACCTATCCGGATACATTGAAAGCAGAGGAAATCCCTTTGTATATAGCTTGCGAAAAGGCGGCTGCTTACCGGAATACCATGCATCCGGACGAATTGATTATTACTGCCGATACCATTGTATGGTTGGATGGTGTAGTCATGGGCAAGCCTCATAACGAGGATGATGCACGGCAAATGTTGTGGAAGCTTTCCGGCAAGACCCATCAGGTGATAACCGGAGTTTGTCTGACTACCGTCGGGGCTCAGCGAAGTTTTTCAGCTGTGACAGAAGTAACGTTTGCAGAATTGTCCGATGAGGAGATCGATTATTATATCCGGGTTTACAAGCCGATGGATAAGGCTGGTTCTTATGGTATACAAGAGTGGATAGGTTTCATTGGTGTCCGTGGTATTTCAGGTAGTTACTTCAATGTGATGGGGCTTCCTGTACAGCGCCTGTACACGGAACTGGAAAAAAACTATAAGTCAGTATGTGAACAGTAGGGGCCGTGTTTTTGTTATTTATATGAACTATAAATGGAAAAACAATTATGGCTTATAAAATAGCTTTTTACGACACGAAACCCTACGACGAACGCTCGTTTACGGAGGCTAATGAGAAGTTTGGCTTTGATATCAGGTATTACAAAGGCCATTTGAATATGAATAACGTGGTGTTGACCAAAGGAGTGGATGTGGTTTGTATCTTCGTAAACGATACGGCTGATGCCGAAGTTATCCGGGCAATGGCGGATAATGGTGTTAAACTGCTGGCTTTAAGATGCGCAGGTTATAATAATGTGGATTTAGCGGCAACGGCAGGTAAGATGAAAGTGGTACGGGTACCGGCTTATTCACCTTATGCCGTTGCCGAATTTACGGTGGCGTTGATGTTATCACTCAACCGCAAGATTCCCCGTGCTACAATGCGGACACGTGACGGGAATTTCTCCCTGCACGGGCTTATGGGATTTGATATGCATGGCAAGACTGCCGGAATTATCGGTACGGGTAAGATTGCCAAGATTTTAATTCAGATATTACGTGGATTCGGTATGAATGTTCTTGCATATGATCTTTATCCCGATTACAATTTTGCCCGTGAACATCAGGTGGTTTATTGTACTTTGGATGAACTTTATCATAGTTCGGATATCATCTCCCTGCATTGTCCTTTGACAGAACAGACAAAGTATCTGATTAATGATTATTCCATCAGTAAAATGAAAGACGGAGTGATGATTATCAATACGGGGCGTGGGCAGTTGATTCACACCAATGCCTTGATAGAGGGACTGAAGACTAAAAAGGTAGGATATGCCGGTCTGGATGTATACGAGGAAGAAGAGCCTTATTTTTATGAAGATAAGTCCGACAAGATTATTGATGATGACACTTTAGCCCGTCTTTTGTCTTTCAACAATGTGATTGTGACTTCTCATCAGGCATTCTTTACCAAAGAAGCAATGACGAATATTGCTCATACTACTCTGCAAAATGTGAAAGACTTTGCTGAAAGTAGATCTTTGGTGAACGAAGTAGCGGTGGGGAGAGTCTAATCTCCCCTGTAGTAATATAATAAGGAGTTGCGGGCTATAAAGTCCGCATTCTTTTGAACCAGTTCCCTTTCACCAAATTCGGGGAATTGTGCATCGGGGATATAGTGGTTGTTTATTACATATTCCATCAGGTCCGGTGGGCATTTGGTCGGGATAGTAAGCAGGCTGAATGCCTCTTGGGCAGCCGTTGCGGCATCATACATCGGGTTAAGAGGGTCACTGATGTATTTGCATATATCTTTCGCCAGTAGAATACCTTTTTCGGAATTCACCATCATGATGAAATCCTTATGTTCCTTCATTTGGGGCAAAGTGTGATTGGAATCGTCCGGCCATTGTAATACTTGGGTAAGGAAACGGTGTAGTTCCTTATATCCTTCCAGATATACGATACGGGCACCGTTTGTGCCTTGCGTGAACAATTGATAGGTATGGTGGTTCCTTTCCTTCATTTCATCCGATATTTCGGGAATGGCAGGGTATAGTCCTTCTATCTCTTCCCAACATTCGGTTTCTCCGTTGGTCAGCAGGTCAATCCATTCATGAAGAAACAGGGCAAGGGGGCCACATGGAATGATGAATTTGTCGGTTTCTGTAACCTGTGCAATATATTCTTGTACAGATGGTTCTGTGAGATAAGTATGTCCGAACAGCCAGCGTAGTTTATGGTTTGCGTTCTCTTTTCCTTTGAAGTCCATAAAGAAATCCTGTAACGTGTCATTGGCGGGAGCCGTTTCATACTCTTCATCCAATATCCGGAAAAATGAATGCGAGGTTTCTTCGATATTCCTGTCCATCGGATTGATATACGGATGTTTATATGGAGCCTTCTCTAAAGTGTTCCAAATGATGAAGCGGATATCTTCTTCATTGATCTCATCTTTTATATAATCCGGCCGGATGGTATAGAAAGGAAGTGACGTATCATATAGTTCCAGATGTTTTTTGATGAATGCTTGCCATAGACCTAAACCTGAAATGACATCTTCAAAATAGGCAGCGGTGTAAAGACATAATTTCTTTTTTATGGATTCGGGAATCTCTCTTATCGTACAAGTGGAGTATAATCGGTTAGCCAGATCGACAAAATATCTGTCTGTAGCCTGTTGTTGGATGTAAGGATGGATAGCCAACCAATCTTTTATGTATAATTTTATGGTTTGCATATTAGTTTATTTGAATTATTTTTATTGCAAAGATATTCCTTTCATTGTAAAAAGGAAGGAGAATATCGGGATATTTACTTTATCTTTGCAATATTCTAACTTTGAAATACCTATAAAAATGGAAATAGATTTAACAACTCCTGCTTTATTATTTTCTGCCATATCGCTGATTATGTTGGCATATACTAATCGTTTTCTTTCATACGCTCAATTAGTGCGTACGTTGAAGGACCAATATCGTGAGAATCATTCGGCTGTGACAGCAGCACAGATTGCTAATCTCCGCAAGCGTCTTTATCTGACACGTGCCATGCAGGTGACAGGTATCGGAAGTTTGTTGCTTTGTGTGGTCAGTATGTTTTTAATGTATATACAGTTCTACCTTATATCCGTATATATTTTTTGGACTGGCGCTTGTGCTGCTCATTATTTCTTTGGGGATTTCTGTGCGCGAGATTTATATTTCGGTCAAGGCGCTGGAATTGCATCTAAGCGATATGGATTCCTGATTTATTTTTTTGAAAAGATATTTATCATAAAGGAACAGGTTGCCAGTGTGATACCTGTTCCTACTACTCCCTGCCATCCAAACCAGTGCCAAAATATTCCGGCAAGAAGTGTACCTATGGAACCGCCAATAAAATAGGTCGTCATAAAAATGGTGTTGATACGGTTGGCCGCCTTCGGGCTAAGAGAGAAAATCGTAGTCTGATTACTCAATTGGATGCATTGCATGCCTATATCTATGATAAAAATTCCGATGATGATTCCCACATAGGAGTTCTGACCGGAATAAAGCGAGAACCACGCTGAAAATATCAAACCACAACCGATGTAATTCAGTCGTTTGACTCCCAAAACCTGTACATAGTTTCCTATATACGAGGCGGTGAGAGCTCCTGCTATGCCGCATAATCCCAATAACCCTACAATGTTGTTTCCCGCAAAAAAAGGGGCTTGTTCCATCTTAAATGCCAATGAAGTCCATAGAGCAAGAAATGAGCCGAAAGCAATTCCGGCACGTAAGGAAGAAATACGCAACTGGGGGTATTCCATAACCAATGAAAACAAGGATTTCATCAGATCACTGTATCTGCCTTTGAAATTACACGGCATGTCGGGTAGTACACGCATGATGATGATGACACATATCACCATCATCCCGGCTGCCACAAAGAAAATGAACCGCCATCCTAAATATTCACCGATAATTCCGCTTACTACGCGCGAGGCCAGGATACCTGTCAGCAATCCCGATACAATCATACCTACATTTTTTCCCTTGGTTTCGGGAGTGGAAAATTGGGCAGCTATGGGGATAAAGATTTGTGGCATCACCGAACAAATGCCGGTCAGTAGAGAGGCAAATAAAATGAGATGGATATAGGGAGTCAGTGCGATGGTTAGTAATGAAACGACCAGGACTGTGAAATTGATTAGAATAATGGTTTTCCTTTTAAATAAATCTCCCAAAGGAATAATGAACAGCAATCCGATGGCATAACCTATTTGGGTAATCATTGCTATCAGGTTGGCGGTGAACTCGGATGTTTGGAGATCACGGCTGATGCGGTTTAATAAAGGTTGGTTATAATATAAATTGGCAACGGAGATTCCCGCAATAATTGCTAGCGTCCAAAGTAAGGAGGCAGGTAGTCCTTGGTTTTCTTTTAATTCTTGTTTCATGCTGCAAAAGTAGTAATTTCATGAAAATCATGTTATCTTTGTAAAGAAGAAAAATGGGAATGAAAATGAAGAATTGGATAAAAACGGTCTGTTTTCTGCTTTGGACCTGTGTAATGTGTACGGCGTGTATTGATGATGATGTGGAGGAAGGTACTGTTGATTTACAAACAGGAGAGAGCATTCCTGTTTTCTCTGTGGTAATGGATGATGGACAAATAATAACTTCCGAAACTCTGAAAGGAGAGGTTTCTTTGATTGTGTTTTTTCATACGGGGTGTCCGGACTGTCGGAAAGAACTTCCTGTGCTGCAAAAATATATACGGATTACGGTCGAAGAATCCGGATGGTTTGTATTAGCAGGGAAGAGAGCTCGGCAGAGATTGTCCGTTATTGGGACGAAAATCATTTGACCTTGCCCTATTCGGCCCAAGAAAACCGCACGGTATACTATCAGTTTGCTAAATCGGGAATACCTCGTGTTTATGTCATAGATAAAGAGTTGGTTATCCGTAGTGTTTTCACGGATAACCCGTTGGCAAGTATGAAGATTTGGCTGAGGCTATAACCGCCAGTTTGTAATTTAGGCATGGTATTTAATTATATTATTTCTTTGTGGATGGTGTATGTTTATAGCATAC
>ENA-OQDT01001886-OQDT01001886.1-human-gut-metagenome-genome-assembly--contig:-NODE-1886-length-11533-cov-2.669560_pt1 | contig 11533 bp, 9 predicted proteins | sample MGYA00242786_ERZ504617 | MGnify/ENA primary metagenome ERZ504617 (study PRJEB26092, sample SAMD00036337) | human gut metagenome | host: Homo sapiens | study: EMG produced TPA metagenomics assembly of... | reverse complement strand
ACTATAACTCATAAAAAATCATTATTCCTATTGTTTTCGTATCAATCCCTTTTTATCGCAAACAGCAGTAAGAAAATGCAATCATCATTCCGATATGAGACAATCCTGCCAGACCGGACAGCATCCCATTCCCCATTTTTCCAAGCTCTATTCCGAGAACCTGCACAATTCCGCGAATAAGCATCATCAACCACCATGGCAGGGCAATTGCGATATTATAGAGAACAAAAAATTTCTTAAACAAAAGATTTTCCGCCAACATTGTTACTTTTGCGAAAAGAGCCGTTATAAGAAATAACAATGTTCCCATCACCAACAGATGAACATGCAGCACTCCTAATGTAGTCGGCTCTGTATATCCGTTCCATTTTGTAAATTCCCGATAAAATACGCCTCCCGCCATTGCAAATATAAAATAAACAATCGCTGTATTTATAATTCTTTTCATATGTATCTTCTCCTTAGTTTTTACTCCTCATCTTTTATGCATCTATACTTTCTCTATACTTCCTCTATACTTTCTCTATGCTTTTTCGTTTACTTATGCTTTCTTCCTGTAAGCCTGTATATAATTTCTTCCAAATAAAACGCCTGCCATGAAAAGTGCCGCTCCCAATCCTGTGTAAAATACAGCTATAAACCGCTCCGGCAGTAAATGGAATGAACGAATAATAATCCCGAAACTTATCATAAACGCCATAATTAAAAATGATTTCAAATCAAAAAATTTATAAAACAGTTGCTTTTCTTCTTCATATCCTTGAATTCTTATTGTATGTTTATTTGTCAACTTATAAAATACCATGAACCAAAAGAGAAGAAACACGATAATTGTCACGATATAATTTATTACAGTCTGATATTCAGCATAAGTTTCAATCCCGATCCTCAAAACGTTAAATCCTGCGATCATCCAGACAAGACTTGCCAAAAGCAAAAGATTCTGTTTCTTTATCTTCATAACCCATCTCCGTTCCACATCAACTCTTTCTCTTAATACAAATAATTTTTTACAAATTCCAAAAAGGACTCTTTTTCATTTTGTTTTTCCAGTAATATTGATAAAAACAAGGTAAATATATAGTCCGTAAAAATTTTCGGCAGTCAGATTTTCTGTAAATATCCCTTGACGTATTTTTTCATCATTTTCCAAAAAATGTGCCATTTGATTTTTTAACCTCAGAAAATATACTTCCATCGCCTTTTTTTCCTTCTTGTCTTTCTCCTGCCGTAAACCCCAATGCATGCATGGAAAAAAATTTTCGGATAACGGCTTCGGCTATTTTCAACACCTTCAAACAACAGGTTTAAGTATTCCACAATATTCTCGCATTTTTCTAAAGTTTTTCCCATTTGAAATATATCTTTCCACACTGCCTCTATTGTAGCAGACAAAAGTTCTGATTTTGAAGAAAAATAATTATACAAAGAACCTAGTGCAATTCCGCATTCAGATGCAACGGTTCTCATATTTACTGCGGCAATTCCTTTTTTTGCCACAATCCCACAGCTTACTTTCAATATTTCTTCTTCCGACGTAACCGCTCTGCTCAACTCTTATCACCGTCCTCTTTATTCTATTCTCCTTTCCCGCTTTCCCTTTTCAGTTTTTTTAATATGAACATTGTTCATGTTAATATTCTATACAATATTTGTCAAGTTTTTTCTCCTGTTTTCCAATTTTTCTCTTTACTCTCTTTTTACAACTTCAAAAGAACCGATTCCCAAAAGAGAATCGGTTCTTTTATATCGCCTCACAATATTATATTATGAAAACTTTATTCTTATTTTTGTTCTTATTTTTCTTTTTATTTTTGATAATAAGAACTGCCGCCACAACGGCGATTGCAGCCACAAGACCCGCGATCGGAAGCCATACGTTCTTATCGTCGCCTGTCTGTACCGCACCGGAATTGTTCTTTCCTTCCTCTTTGCCGGATGTCGGAGGAACTTTTCCTTTCTCTTCAACAGTCACGTTGACCGTTACTTTCCTGAATTCTTCCGGAATTGTGATTCCTTCTTTTGTCTGAAGTGTTCCTGTCAGTTTATATGTTCCTGCTTTGTCTGCTTTATACACATCTGTGTTCCATACGATTGACAGTTTATCTTTCGCCTTGTTATCAAGTGTCACTTTCACTTCTTTCGGAAGGGCAAGTTTCTCTGCCGGAGTTCCGAATTTCACAGTAAGGTCAGCAAGTTTTTCTACTGCTATAACCACTTTGTCTTCCGGCTGCGGCGGGTCTACTTCTCCGCCTTTTTCTTCTACAGTTACGTTGATCGTTACTGTCTTGAAGTTGTCAGGAAGTTTAATTCCTTCTTTTGTCTGAAGTGTTCCTGTCAGTTCGTACGTTCCCGCTTCGTCTGCTTTATACGCATCTGTGTTCCACTCTACTGACAGTTTGTCTTCTGTCTCGTTATCTAATGTTACTTTTACTTCTGTCGGAAGAGCGAGTTTCTCAACTGAAGTTCCGAACTCAACCGTAAGATCAGTAAGTTCTTCTACTTTTGTAACTACTTTGTCTTCCGGCTGCGGCGGATTTACTTCGCTCTCTTCTACAATTACATTGATCGTTACTGTCTTAAACTTATCAGGAATCTTAACGCCTTTCTTCTTCTGAAGTTCTCCTGACAGCGTCTGTGTTCCGATCTGATCTGCTTTGTAATTATCTGTCGTCCATTTTACTTCAAGTACATCTGCAACACGACCGCCTTCCAGTGTAACATTTACTGTTTTTGGAAGATCCAGTTTATCAGCAGCAGTTCCTTTCTTCACTTTAAGATCGGCAGGTTTCTCTACGCCTACAACTGTCTTTGCATTCCAGTCGTCTACCGTCAGGTTAATTACTGCAGGTACAGCTTTGTTTCCTGATGCATCTACAGCTACGATACGGATACTGTAGCCTTTGCTTTCATCCGCGTTTTTCAATGTATATTCTGTCTTATCGCTTTCAGATACGATCACGCCGTCTACATATACAATATATGTAACTTCGCTTCCTTCCGGATCTTCTGACGGAGCCCATGTGATCTTCACATCTTTTTCACCTTCTTTTACTACGCTGATTCCACTTACCTGTGCCGGAGCTTTTTCATCTGCCGCCGCCACTGTCGTGAACGGCTCGCTGCAAAGAGCTTTTTCCGACTCTACTTTATTATGGTTTACTCCTACGATCATAAATACATAAGATGTACCCGGTTTCAGATTCGTAAACCGCACCGTTGTCTCTGTTGTTGTCACAGGTTCTCCTGCATTATCCGGAACAGTATCTGTAATTGCTTTCAGCGCTTTTGCTGTTCCTTCATGTTCTACAGCATATACTTTATAAGACTCTGCCCTTGGAAGTTTCGTCCATGAAACAGTTGCTTCTGTACTTGTAACTCCCATTACAGTTGCTTTTGCATCTTCCGGAATCGTCGGAGCCGGAATTTCTGCCGCTTCAAGTTTTGCACCTGCTGCGTTCAAGTCTGCTGCAAGCTTATCAGCCTGCTCTTTTGTCGTCTTGTCGTCATTCATTCCCTTAACGGCATTGTCGTATGCTGTCTTAAACTCGTTCCACAGATTTTCTGCGTAATCGTCTTTATTCAAACCGCTGTATTTTTCAATCGCAGCCTGAAGCGCCGATTTATCAACAGAAGCCGCTGCCGGAGTGAATACTTCAAGATAATCAATGTTTACGTTAATGTTTCCATGATCTGTTGCCGCTGTAAACTTGATTGTATGTTCTGTATTTTCCAGATCTGTCTTTTCAAATACGCACTGCTGCGGTGATCCGCCGGATTTTTCTTCCCAAAGAACTGCGTCGCTTTCTGCCTTTCCGTCCAGTTCTACAGTAAATTTGCCTTGCGTATTATTTTTCTGAGCATAGAACTTAATGCCTGTTCCTGTAAATGTATAGCTGAACCATGCTCCTTCTGTACTTGTCTCCGTCTTAGTTCCGCCGTGATGCTTATCAGCTTCTCCTGTGTACGGATTACTCCAGCCTGTTTCACTCCATGTGATCTTCGGATTCTTGGAGTTCTTATCATCCGAGCAGTCCTCGATGATCTCTGACTGCGCTGTCACATCCGGGATTGCAACTGTAATCTCGCATGTGCCTGAGATTTCGGCATTTTCTTTCGATGTCGCTTTTACTGTCACAACACCGTTTGCTGTTCCTGCTGACAGAAGACCGTTTTCATCGATCGTAGCTGCCGCGCTGCCTGATTTTGTTGTAACAGACCACGTAACACCTTTATTGATCGCCTCTGCAGGAGTTACTGCCGCTTTCATCTGAAGCGTCGATCCGGCTTTGCTCACCGTCGTCATTCCGCTTGCAGACGTTACCTCTACTTTTTCAACCCGCGCCGCTTCTGTATTCAATACATTAAACGCGTCAAGCTCTACTTTATCTCTGCTTGCAGATGCATTTTTCTCGCCCATCGCCCGTAACTTTAACCGTATGGATTCCGTATTCAAGCGTCTTATCTTTATGCTCTTCTGTAGAGAATATTTTTGCCTGTCTTTTTTGAGTTGCCGAATAAGTATCTGCTGTTGCCCATACTTCTCCGTCGATAGAGATTTCAACTTTACCTCTGTCGTTTTGTGTACAGGAGAATACTTCGATACCCGTTCCGCAGAATGTAAGTTCCGCTGTCTCTGTTCCTGTCGGGTCTTCTAAGTATTTCACTGAACCGCCGTAGTTTCCTTCCTGGCTGATCCAGTTGCCCCAGCTTCCTGTATATTTGATACGTTCGTCCTGATCGTCGATCATGCCGATCATGTTACGGTCAGTCATCACCGTTGCTTCCGAACTAACTCACTTTCTTTTCCGTCGATCACAGCCGTAACTTTGTACTTCAATGTTCCGAGCACATCCCAGCGTCTGTGTCTGTCCATTCTGTCGCTTTCAGTTCTGTCTGAACCTGTACCCACTCGCCGCCTTCAATCTGACGGTATACATTATAAGATACTTCTGTTCTGGCTTTGACCGCATCCCATGTAAGAACTGTCTCTCCGTCTTTGATCTTCGTTACCTTAAGACCTGTAGGAGCTGCAGCTAATGTATTATCAGGGATAGCAGTGATCGTATATGTCTTTCCTGCTTCTGTATTGAAGGAAATACGATCTGAAGTCACCGGTGTGATCTCAACGAGGTTTCCGTCACTGTCTTTTACAGTTGCAAGTGAAAGATTTGCGTACTGAACAACCGCTTCTCCGCCGTTATTAGAGTGGATCGAAGCTTCTGTCAGTTTGTTGTCTGCCCATGCCATATCAACCGCAAAATTACCGCGGGCAAGCAGACCTTTCACATTACCTGTTCCCCATGCTTTCGGAACTGCAGGCATCAGGTCGATGTGACCCATGTTGCTCTGAACAAGCATTTCCGCAACTGCCGCTGTGTAACCGAAGTTTCCGTCGATCTGGAACGGAGCGTGTGTATCCCACAGGTTTGTCATGATCTTGCCGCTCGTGACCATTTTGGACAATACGTCGTATGCTTTATCGCCTTCTGCAAGTCTCGCCCATGTTGCGACACGCTGAGCCATTGCCCATCCTGTCGTTTCATCAGTTCTATTCTGCATCGATACTTTCGCTGCCGCCAGCCATTCGTCGCTCTGAGCGATCAAGTCTCCCGGATATAATCCGAGCATATGGGAAATATGACGATGACCATATCCTTGTCCCATTTGATTACCGTTCTCATCTGTATTTAACGTTGTCTCGTTATACCACTCTTTGATCTGTCCGCTGGCACCGACCTCGATCGGTCCTTTTAAGTCAGCCTGATTCTTTTTCCACTGTGCGACTTTCGCTTCGTCAACTCCCAAAGTCTCTGCCGCTGTGATCGTATCTTCATATAACTGCCAGATCAACGAATGCTCATATGTATTACCTGCAGTTCTCGGTCCGTGCTCCGGTGAATAACTCGGAACAGATACAAGCTTTCCATCATTATCGCGCATCAACATTTGATCGTAGAGCGTCGCTTCTTCTTTCATCATCGGGTAAATATGAGTCTGCATGTACTCTGTATCTCCCGTAAACTCATAATATTCCCAACAGTTCTGAAGAATCCACGGAACGCCTGCCGGAGACCATCCCCAGTCAAATACCCAGCCCGGGTTCGTCCATCCGTACGGGTTGTTCTGTGTATGCGCCATAAATCCATTTTCAGGATTTGCTTCCGTACTCTCAACGCCCGCGTAAATCTTCGCCGTAATACGTCCAGGCTCTCTAAGAGAGTCTACGTAATTAATCAGCGGTTCTGCGCATTCCGCCATATTCGTCGTATATGTCGGCCAGTAGTTCATCTGCAGATTGACATTCATATGATAGTCCGAATGCCATGCGGAGTTATTCGCTCCGACCCAGATTCCCTGCAAGTTCGACGGAAGAGTTGCTCTTCTTTCATTCTTCGTTCCGTCTTCGTTCACAGGAGTCTCTCTCGATGATCCCATCGTCAGATAACGTCCGTACTGGAAGAGCATCAATTCCAGATAACGTTTTTCTGTTTCGGAAGCCGTTCCTTTTTTATATGCCTCCAACAGCTTATCCGTTGTCTTGTCAGACACTGCCTGTCCGATGTTAAGATCTAATCTTCCGAAAATATGATCGTAATCATTTACATGATCTTCTTTTAACGTCTCATATCCGCCGGCTTTTACTTTCGCCTCAGCTCCGGATACATATCCTTTTACCAAAGCAGCGAGCTGTTCTTTTGTCCTCGCCTGTACGGTATTTCGGATAATCGTTTTTATAATCCGTTCCGATGGAAGTAATGATCGTGATCGCCTTCGCACCGCTTACCGTGATCTTACCGTTTGTCGAATCGTCTTTGATCTGCCCTGCTGTTCCATCGTCTTTGATTACCTTCGTATAAGAACTGAACTTCAACTGGTTATCTTTAAGCTGTCCGTCGATTGCGATTGCATTGTCGGATACTTTTTTGTCAAACATTCTCGCGTAAGAATCTGCTCCCGGCTGGTTTTGACTTCCGCCTTTTTCCTCATCCGGTTCTACACGAACGTCAAAATCAAGCGTTCCTCCGTCTGTTGCAGTCAGACGTGTTACAAGAACGTTGTCAGGATAGCTTACGAAGTTTTCTCTTGTATAGTGCGCTCCGTTGAGATCATAATTCACTCCGGCTACCGCCGTGCGAAGATCCAGATCGCGCGAATATCCCGAAACGTTATTCTTTGTAACATTTTTGAAATCCAGATACATATTGCCATAACTTAAATAATATCCGTATCCCTGTACTCCGGCGTCATCACTGACTCCGATAAGCTGTCCTGCAAGATTACTGTCAAACCCTTGTCCGCTTTTCAGTTTCTCTTTCAGTTGTGCCATAACCTTGCCGTTCTGACCTTTTGATTCAATATTACCGCCGTTATATTCCGGTCGGCTGTCTGAAGGACCGCCGGACCAAAGCGACTTTTCATTCAACTGAATTCGCTCTGTCTGAACACCGCCAAACACACTGGCTCCAATCGCGCTGTTTCCAAGCGGAAGAGCCCACTGCTCCCACCCCGTATACGAATTGGGCGCCTCTTCATCATACCACAAACGCAAAGCATTTCCCTCCGTTTCCTGTGTCTGTGCCAAAGCAACGTTATCCTCGGCCGCTACAGAGAAAGGAGCTGCCGATACAACAGTCGCCATCGCAAGTGCGACAGATAACGCTTTCCCGCCTGCTTTTGAAAGCTTCCTTTTCATCTTTTTCCTCCTTTAAATTCGCACAGAAGTACAGCCATAAATAAATTAAGCCGAATACTCCGATGCTACGTTGTACTGTTTATCATATCACACTTTTATTATATTTTGTTATATTTTTATGATTTAAAATAGTAAGATTTTTTATATTTTCGCCTTTTTTACTACATAAATTCTAAGGATAGCCGCAGCCATTTTTTGTATATATAGTCTATACCGCGTCTATCCTTTTCTCTTTTTACGTTATATTTACCTTATACACAGGTCGATTTTCTCCGATCTGTCACCTGCAGTTCTTCCGATAGATGATTTCCAGTCCTTTCAAAACAAGATCATCGTCTCGAATAATCTTTCTTCTGCAATGAGGAATGATTTTTTCCGCCACTCCCCCTGTCGCAACTACCGTTACATCGCCGTCCACTTCTTCTGACAGTCGATCGATCAACCCGTCGATCGCCGCAGCGCTGCTGTAAACGATACCGCTTTTCATACAGTCCACCGTATTTTTTCCTATAATATGCCCCGGTTCTTCCAGACTGATCCCGCCAAGCTGAGACGCATTGGCTGTAAGGGAATCAAGAGAAACTCCGATCCCCGGATAAATCATGCCGCCGATATAGTTTCGGTTTTTATCTATAACACAAACCGTGTTTGCCGTACCCATATCAAAAATAAGAAGAGGCGTCGGATATTCCGCAATCCCTGCCACCGCTCCGACAACAAGGTCGCTGCCAAGCTGCGCCGGATTGTCGATCCTGATATTTAATCCGGTCTTGATCCCCGCGCCTACGATAAGGACTTCCTTTTTTAAAATCTTTTCAACCGCAGCTTTTACAACCATCGTAATCTGCGGAACAACCGACGAAATGATACCGCCTTCTAAATCTGCCTTTTTAATATGGTAGATGTCGAGTACGTTTTTAATATCGATCGCATACTCCAGTTCCGTCTTTGTCTTAACAGTTGAAATCCGTTCTACGAACACGCATTTTGAGCCGTCAATGCAGCCGAGCACGGTGTTTGTATTTCCGATATTAATAGCCAATATCATTTCTAAAACCAAGCCTTTCTCTTACATTCTTTTTCAAAAGCGCTCTTCCGATACATAAAGTCAGCACACCTGCCACGATTGCTTCCGGAACGCCGTTTATCCCGATAATAGAAAGAATAAATGTGTATACGCCCGATACCGCCACATTATTTGCCGATGCATATGCTTCCCTGAAAAACAGAAAAATCAGATTCATAACAAGCAGCGTATTTGTCATTGCGCCCGCCACGCCTGCAGTCACAAGTCCAATGCTTGACACACCGGTCTTTTTTGTTTTTTCATTTGAAAAACGAATGATAAGCTTATATACATAATACGGTATAATTCCCACAAGTATGCGGGGAAGAAAACAGATAATCACACTTCCCCATCCGCCGCTTACGCCTGCAATACTGTAAAACGGAGTAAATACAAACGATGTCGGTGTCGGATTCATCGTATTGTTAATAAAACTTGTCAATCCAAAAAGGAATCCTAAAGCTCCGCCTTTTTTCGGTCCCATCAAAAGCGAAGCGATAATAACCGGGATATGTATGATCGTCGCACGGGTAAATCCAAGCGGGATATATCCGAGGAAAGGGGTAAAAGCCATCACACATATGACAGCTCCGAATATTGCCACCTGAACCATACTCATTGTACTGAATTTACTTGACGAGCGCTGTTTCCCCGACGTCTGCCGATCTTTGCTCGCGGTCTTTAGATCCGCTGCATACTGATCTGAGCCGTATACTTCTGCCGTATTCATTTCTTCCGCACATGATACTGTGCTGTTTTCTGTTACTGTTTTGTTTTCCATGTCTGCCTCCTTGTTATCATTCCCTTTCGGGATACAATACATTTGCTTTTTGTCTGCTTCTTATCGTTCCCTTTCGGGATACAATACATTTGCTTTTTGTCTGTTTCTTATCAGACTTTTCTGGCTTCTGCAATCATCGTCAAAAGTTCTGCGGCTGTCTCCTCTTTTGTCATTTTTCCGAGTGAAACTTCCTTCTCTTTCGTGATGACCGTTACGACATTTGTATTTCCGCCGAATCCTGCGCCTTCCACACGAAGACTGTTTGCGGCGATCATGTCAAGCCGCTTCTTTTCCAGTTTTCTTTTTGCATTTGCAATCAAGTCTTCCGTTTCCATTGCAAACCCGCATAAAAACTGCCCCTGCTTTTTGTGTGCTCCGAGATAAGCCAAAATATCGTCTGTGCGTTCCAGCTCAAGCGTCAGATCCGATCCGTCTTCTGTCTTTTTCATCTTGCTGCCTCTTATGTGTTTCGGTCTGTAATCCGCCACTGCTGCCGCTTTGATAATGATATCCTGTTCCTGCGCCCGTTCCTTAACTGCCTCGAACATCTCCTTTGCGGAACATACATTTACAACATTTACAAATGCAGGTTCTTCCTCGGCAGTTGGCCCTGATACGAGCGTCACCTCAGCGCCTCTCCTTGATGCGATTTTTGCAATAGCATAACCCATCTTTCCGGTAGAATGGTTTGTAATATACCGTACCGGATCGACCGCTTCCTGTGTCGGGCCTGCCGTTACAAGGATCTTCAAACCTGCCAGATCTTTTTCATATGCGATTTCCTGCAAAATGACATCGAGCAGAACGTCCGGCTCAACCATCTTTCCGGCTCCGGTATCTCCGCATGCAAGGTATCCCACTGCCGGATCTACAACACCGTATCCGTATACCTGCAAGATCTTTAAGTTGTCCTGCACGATAGGATTTTCATACATGTTCGTGTTCATCGCAGGCGCGATAAATTTCTTACATCTGCATGCCATAACCGTTGTTGTCAGCATATCGTCCGCTATGCCGTGGGGCGACTTTCCCCGATCACGTTGGCGCTTGCCGGTGCGATCATTACGATATCCGCTTTCTTTGCCAGAGACACATGCTCCACGCTATACTCAAAATTACGGTCAAACGTGTCTACAAGACACTTATTTCCCGTCAGCGTTTCAAACGTGATCGGATTGATAAAATTAACCGCATTTTTCGTCATAAGCACATGTACGTCCGCATGAAGCTTTTTCAGCGCACTGGCAAGATACGCGATCTTATACGCAGCGATACTTCCGGTAACTCCGAGCAAAACTGTTTTGTCTTTTAACATTTTCGTACCCCCTTTCCTTTTGCTCCGCTTCATTATATTAGTATCGTATATAAAAAAATCAACCTGAACTAAATCGTATGTTCAGGTGAAATCCGCCTTTTTTCAGGAAATGTATTCTCAAAGAAAATCACTGTCTGCATTACGCATTTTCCGAGTTTTTCTGAATCTGCACATGCTGCGTAAGCTTACACAGCAAAATACCTCCCGTACTGTTTCCGAGAATCATAATAAGAAGCGGAACAGCATATTTTGTCGGTGTACTTACAAGACCAAAATAAAACATATTTGCAATACAGTGCTCGAATCCTGCCAAAATAAAGACCGAAACGCAAAGAAAGACTGCGATCGTGCCTAAAATATTCGGCTGTTTTTTAAAATGTTGCCACGGCAATATACATCAGCATTCCACAACAAACAGCCAGCAAAAACAAACTAATATATGTATCTGACAATTTCGTTTCTACGATCGGGCCCGCCTTCTCAACCAATCTTACTCCGACACGGGTTTTGTTTCATAAGAAACGCCAATAATATTAACACCGATTCCGTTTCCGACCAAAGTAATCAATGTCTCGGCACAATTTTCTTTACAGATATATCCGATCTTGCCGGTAAAACAAATTTCAATTCCAAATTGATAATCGTAAAAAGTCCTAATCCGAATAAAAATGACGC
>ENA-OQDT01001884-OQDT01001884.1-human-gut-metagenome-genome-assembly--contig:-NODE-1884-length-11548-cov-2.605113_pt1 | contig 11548 bp, 10 predicted proteins | sample MGYA00242786_ERZ504617 | MGnify/ENA primary metagenome ERZ504617 (study PRJEB26092, sample SAMD00036337) | human gut metagenome | host: Homo sapiens | study: EMG produced TPA metagenomics assembly of... | reverse complement strand
ATGACGCCGATCTCGCCGACGGTTATGTGGATGCCTACTTCGAGGCAATCGACTGGATCTGGAAGAACAAGACCTTCCATATGAGCGAAGTGCTCATTGGCGACCTGTACCCGGCATACGCCGACCCGGCCAAGCTCGTCGAAGCAGGCGACCGTTGGCTCGCCGCGCATCAGGATGCCGACAACGCGCTGCTGCGCATGGTCAAGGCCAATGTCGAGGCATCGCATCGCACCCGTATGGTGAGCGATTTCAACGCGTCGATTGGTGAATCCGCCCGGTGATGTGCTGGGCATGGGAGGGGATGGGCCGCGGGACTCATCCCCTCCGTATTGTTGATATTCGGCGGATACGGCAAGTCAGTGAATAGTCTCAGAATAGTCTCATGACTCATTTGGGACTTCGAACGTGACAGACACGTGCATCGACGCACGGATTAATCATATCTGGAAGCCCCCAATGCGACGAAGACGTGCGTGCATATACGGGAATGTAGCGCAAGGAGTCTGCAAATATGACAACTCTGTGTGCAAGCGCATGTGTTCGTCATATGGAGGGACATGGAGATGAGACGAATAAGATCATATTCGCACGTATGTAACGCATCAGGGTGTGCCACAGACGGCAAACGCATACTTGCGCACACGGGTACAGCTCATCCATGACGAATGATGCGCGGTGAAAGGGGCACTGGTGACGTAGACTGGAACGGAATATAGGAATGCGCGAAATGGAATAGAGGATGTATATGCCGCGTATGTTTGGAACCGATGGTGTTCGAGGGCTTGCCAATCGGGATCTCACCGCCCAGTTGGCCTTGGATTTGGGGGACGCGGCGGTCCGTGTGCTCGGCGACGACGGTGGTCGCGAGACGAACCGGCACCGTGCGCTGATCGGCCGTGACACACGTGTTTCCGGCGACTTTCTTTCGCATGCTCTGGCTGCCGGCATGAGCGCCGGCGGATTCGACGTGATCGACGCCGGGATCATTCCCACGCCGGGTGTCGCCTTCCTCACCAGCGTGCTCAATGTGGAGATGGGTGCCGTGATTTCCGCCTCGCACAATCCGATGCCCGACAACGGCATCAAGTTCTTCGCGCGCGGTGGGTTCAAACTGCCCGACACGAAGGAAGACGAGATCGAGGCCGTGCTCGGCCAGGACTGGGAGCGTCCCACAGGCGCCGGTGTGGGGCGTGTGAGCCACGATACGACGACCGCGACGAACCTGTACATTGACCACCTTGTCTCGGCGATCGCCCCGGAAGGCAACGAGCAGCCGCTCAAGGGCCTCAAAGTGGTGGCCGACTGCGCTAACGGCGCCACCTCGGTGGTGGCCCCGGAGGCGTTGCGTCGCGCAGGCGCCGACGTCATTGTGATCAACGCCTCGCCGGACGGCTACAACATCAACAAGAACGCCGGCTCCACGCACCCGGAGTCGATGCAGGCGATGGTGAGGGCCTCGGGCGCCGACCTCGGCGTGGCCTTCGACGGTGACGCCGACCGCTGCCTGGCCGCCGATGCCGAAGGCAACATGGTCAACGGCGACCAGATCATGGGCATTCTCGCCCGTGCCAAGAAGCGCGAGGGCAAGCTCAACCACGACACGCTCGTCGTGACCGTCATGAGCAATCTGGGGCTCAAGCTCGCATTGAAAGAGATGGGCATCGACACCGTGCAGACGAACGTCGGCGATCGGTATGTGCTCGAGGAGATGCTGCGCGGCGACTACAGCCTGGGCGGCGAACAGTCCGGCCATGTGATCAACCGCGAGTTCGCGACCACGGGTGATGGCACGCTCACCGCGCTCACACTGTGCAACGAGGTGGTGAAGTCGGGCAAGTCCCTCAAGGAGCTCGCCGCCGACTTCCCGCAGCTGCCGCAGCAGCTCATCAACGTGCCGAATGTCGACAAGATGGCGGCCAAGACGAACAAGGCCGTGCTCGAAGCCGTCGCCCGCGAGGAGGAGCTGCTCGGCGATACGGGCCGTGTGCTGCTGCGGCCGTCCGGCACCGAACCGCTCGTGCGTGTGATGGCCGAGGCCGCCACGCAGGAACAGGCCGACGAGGTCACTGCGCGTCTGGCGCAGATCGTCGCCGACGAGCTCGCATTGTGAGCGCACGTCAATCAGCGAATTCCAGAAAGGTCTGAACATGTTCGGAAAGAAGAACCATGTCGACATCGAGCTCAATGCGGATGTCGAACGTCTGCTCAAGTCCGCGAAGGAAGGCGTGCTGCCCATAGTCGAAGCGGGCGAGCCCGTGCTGCGTGAGCAGTGCGTGCGCTACGACGGCCAGCTGAGCAAGCATACGCTGCACAAGCTCATCGAGACGATGCACAAGACCATGCTCGACGCGCCTGGAGTGGGTCTGGCCGGTCCGCAGATCGGCCTCAATCTTGCCATTGCAGTGGTGGAGGACCACGCGAACGGTGATGATGACGGCGATCCGCGCGAGATAGCGGAGTTCCCGTTCCACGCGATTATCAATCCCGTCTATCGCCCGGCAGGTGAGGAGACGCGCTCCTTCTACGAAGGGTGCCTGAGCTTCGACGGCTACCAGGCGGTGCGCAAACGCTACCTCGACATCATCGCGCATTGGCATGATGAGGACGGCAAGGAACATGAGGAACACCTGCATGGCTGGCCGGCGCGCATCTTCCAGCATGAGACCGACCATTTGAGCGGCGAGCTGTACATAGACCAGGCGGAGATCCGCTCGCTCACCACGGTCGAGAATCTCGAGGACTTCTGGGCGCAGGATCCGGTGCCCACGCAGGCGGCCAAGGAGCTTGGCTTCGAGCTGTGAGGAAGAGGTTATCCACGGGGCTGTCCACATGCGGTGGGCGGCCCCGTTTCGTCATCCACAGGTGCACGAATGCGCCGAGATATCCACAACGCCTCCCCGTGCTACACAATCGGGCATGATTGGCCTACGATGAACACATGACCTACGAACAGAATACGCAGTGGCTCGAGGCGAGCAAACACGACGTGACGCAATGGGCGGCCGTGATGGAGCGCGACGCCGACGAACGCATCATCGATTGGGATTGGGTGTGCTCGCTCGACTTCGTTGCGGGCGTGGGTGCCGGAGCCCGACTCGACCTGGTGCATGACGAGTACGACGCGCATGCCCTGCTCATGCAGGACTATGCGATTCGCGAGCGGCTCGAGGCGATTCTCGAGAACGTGACGAGCGTGTTCATGGGCGACTTCGACCGCAATCTCGATTCGTTCCGGCTCGCCCGCGCGCTTGCGTACGCCAATCGCAGGCTCAACGACGAGATCACGCTGATCATGGAGCAGGGCAAGGTGCGCAGATTGTGGAATGTGGAGCGCAGATTCGAGCGGGGCACCGCCTTCGTTGTGCTGCACGGCAATGAGGACGCCCATGCGAACGAGATCGTGGACCGTTCCGCCCAACTTGCGCAGGAGCGCGCGCAACGGCGCAACCATGCGATGAACCAGCGCAAGGCGGGGTCGCAGATGATGCAGCAGGCGAGTCTGTCGTCATTCACCGACGACAAGGTGCTGTCCGAGGAATCGGGGCAGACGAGCCGTCCGGCGGCTCCAAGACGTTCGGACAGCCAGTATGACTGGCGCATGGCATATCTGCCGGGACGCGATGTGGACGCGGTGCTCGGCATAGACATAGAGACCACGGGCACAAGCGCATGGCGCGACTACATCATCGACGTAGGCTTCGAGCGCATGAATCTGCAAACGCCGGCGCCGGAGGGGGCGAAAGCACGTGACGTCTACAGCGAGACCGACTATGCCGCGGATGGTGCATACGATCAGTCGCGCCTGTCGTTCGGCGTGCCGCTGCGCTGTGCCGAGGTGGCGAACCCGTTCATCGCGCAGCTGACGGGCATTGACGTGACGAAAATCGCGGGCGAGCCCATCTTCGACGAATGGCCGCGCATGCAGCAGGCGTTGCTGGAACGGCTCATGCAACAACCGTATGTGGCGCACAACGCCACCTTCGAACACCGGTTCTTCATGGCGAACGTGGAAGGCTACGCCGAGGCATACCGCAACGGCGAGATCACCATTCTCGACACGATGCCGATGAGCCGCCATTGGGATGCCGGCTCCGTTCCCTCGCCCGGCCACCCGCACGGCGACAACACCCTGGAAGCATATGCGAAACGTCAAGGAGCGCTTGACGGCAACAGCCATGAACGGCATTTGGGGCTGGAAGACGCCCATATCATGCTCGTGGCGATGCGCCACCACCTGGGCACGCTCAAGGTAGCTGGCGAAGGCCCATGGGGGTCCGGCAGGCCGTGGAGGCGTGGGAGGCAAGCACACCGGACGGCGCCGCTGAGCCCAGACGCCCTGCGGCACCCATGCCGATGCGTCACCACAGCAGCAGCGCGAGATCCTCCTTGGCCTCGGGGAAATGCTCGACGTATTCGACGGCCTCCTCGACCATGTCTTCGGCGATGAGCATCTGCTCGTAGATCACGTTGCGCGCGTAGCGCCCTTCGCCGTTCGCATATTCCTCGACGATCTGGCGCACCTGCTCGTCCCAGTCGCCCTCCTCGCTGCATAGGGCGTTGAGATTCGCCAATGCGCGCGTATCGCTCGGGTCGTAGGCCTCGACGATGCGTTCGCGGTAGATGCGCTTGAGCTCGTCGCGGTTGTCGATGCCCTGCAGCGCGATCTCTCGGATCGAATCCCACTGGTATGGCACCAGCGTCTCCGGGAACAGCATGATCTGCTGGTTCGGCCGTTCGCGTTCGATGCGGATCGCCAGACTCAACAGTTCATGGAAGCGCTTCGTGCTGATGAGCCGAAGCGCCAGCATATCGGCCAGCGGTTCCATGTCGGTGTGGTCGCGCAGCAACTCGTCGGCCGCCGCATCGTCGCCGCTGATGCGCAGCAGGTCGTGGCGCAGGAACTGCACTGCCTGTTCGAACTGCTCACGTGCGTAGATATGCAGACGGCGGTTGAAGGCCTCTGGATCCAATGTCAGATTCAGCGCCATCTCATCGTCCGAATCGGCGTGCGGCACTACGATGCCGAGGTCGTCGTCGGCATCGAACTCGGCGGCCATCATCTGCTCGAACTGCTCGTTCACTTGGGCAATGTCGTCGGTGGGAGCGGCCTGTGCATGCGGGTCGCTTCTGTTGGGCGATGCCCCGTCGTCGGCGTTTCTGGCATGCGAGGAGCCGGACGGGGTGTCGAAATTATCCATCTCGTCGAGATTCGCGCGCATGTAGTCCACTGCGCGTTCCAGCGACTCGTAGGCGAGCACGCGTGTGTCGTCGTAGCTGGCGAAGGAGAGCGTGCACGAGAGCAGCTCGATCATCTTCGTGGCGTTCAAATGAAAGTATTTGCTGCAGGCGACGTCGGTGATGCGGCGCAGCGCGGTGGCCGCGACGTCCGGGCTCGCATTGCGGGCCACGGAATCCATGTACACCTGCACCTGCATGATCGTGTCTTCGAGGAAGTCCAGGCCCTCGTTGTCGCGGTCGGCGCAGTTGTTGAGGAACTCGGCGGTGATTTCGAGCGCGCGTGCCAGATTGTTCACAGCGTCGAGCCAATGGTTGCTCGCCACCGCGTTGCCCACCACGCAGCTCACCCCCTGCAGTGCCTGCGAATCAATGCGGAAGGTGGGCATATCGCGAAGCGGCATCTCGATGCCGTCACCCGTGCGTTGCGCACCCGGCACAATGGCGGCGAGCGAGTCGAAATACCATTGCATCGACAGCGTCATCACCGTCTCCGCTTCGTCCGTGGGCGCCACCGGCGTGCCCAGACGCTCGGCGTCGTCGTCACGCGACTCCTCGCAGATTGAGGAATCCCAAAGGAACGTGGGCGCATGCAGATCGTCGTTGTTCAGGCAGCTCGTGCCAATGAAATCCTCAATATCGTACAGTTCGTTGTAATACACCGGCTGGGTGTGTCGATTACGTAATCCCACGGTGCCTCCTTATGTTTCCCTCCACCATATTGTTGTTCCATACTGTCACGGTTGCATGAATCGTCCGCGAAACGGTATGCGAACGGCGAAGTCTGCTCACTATGTGAAGGAATCGTGTGCGTTCGGCGATCCGCGGGACCGGTGATAATGGTTGCGTGGGCACATCTGCAGATTCTGGCGATTCCAAATACGCGCGAGGCACGCGCAGCTACACGATGTCGCGCATTCGCGGCAAGGACACGTCAATAGAGCGGCTCGTGCGCAGCTATCTGTTCGCACGGGGATTCCGATTCCGCAAGAACGACAGGCGTTACCCGGGCCATCCCGACATCGTGCTGCCGAAATACCACACAATCGTCTTCGTGAACGGCTGCTTCTGGCATATGCATGAAGGTTGCCCGAAATTCAAGATGCCGGGGTCGAACGTGGGATTCTGGACGGCCAAGCTCACGCGCAACCGCGAGCGCGACGGAGCCCAGCACGAGCAGCTGCGGGCCATGGGCTGGCGGGTGATCGACGTATGGGAATGCGAGCTGGAACGGCAGTCGCGTGACGCGCGCCTGCAATCGCTGGCATCGCAGATTCTGGATGCGCCCGTAGAGGGAGCGGTTGAAAACGGCGGCGAAACGGCAGATACTGGGCAACAGTGAGCAGCTCAGGGCGAAGGAGTGTCATATGACAGGTGCAGACGAACAGACGAAGGATTCGCAACGGCAGAACATGCGGCCGCCGTTTGCGAAACGCGCGGCATTGGCCAGGCCGTTCATGGGCATGCGAATCAGCAATGAGGCGAAGCGTCTGCGCGCGCAAGGTGTCGATGTGATCAACCTCAGTCTGGGGCAACCCGATTTACGGTGCGCCGGAACCAGTGCGTGAGGCGATGCGCGACCTGTATGACGGCCGTCCACTGCCGTACTCGGATTCCATGGGATTGTCGGAACTCCGTGAGGCGATCGCGCGGTTCTACCGGACGGCGCATGACGTCGAAGTCGATCCGAACGCATCGTGATCACCGAAGGAGGTTCGGCGGCACTGCTGCTGGCGACCGCATTGAGCGTCGACGAGGGCGACGAGGTGATCATCGCAGACCCGTCGTACCCGTCGAACCGCGAGCTGGTGCGGTCCTTCGGCGGCAAGGTGGTCGACGTGCCCACGTCCGCGGCGACGCGCTTCCACCTCGATCAGCCGCTCGTCCGGCAATACTGGAGCGAGCGCACACGCGCGGTGATGATCACGTCGCCCTCCAACCCCACCGGTACCACGATCGCGCCCGACGTATTGCGTGACGTATGCGCGTACGCGGCACACCATGGTGCATGGCGCATTATGGACGAGACCTATTTGGACCTGACCGACGTGGAGGCAGACGGCAGCCGTGTGGAGTCGGCGCTCGCCGTCGACCCTGAAGCCATGGTGTGCGGCAGTTTCTCGAAATTCTTCGGCATGACCGGCTGGCGTTTGGGGTGGATGGTGGTTCCCGAGTTCGCTTTGGATGCGGTGGACAATCTGGCCACGAACTTCTTCCTCGGCGCCCATACGCCGTCGCAGTACGCCGCATTGGCCTGCTTCACACCGCAGTCGCTGCGCATATGCGAGGAGCGCCGGCAGGAACTGCTGGAACGCCGGGCATTCGTGGTGGACGCTCTCGCCCGCATCGGACTGCCGTTGGAAGTGGTGCCGAACGGAGCGTTCTACGCGTATTTCAACATCAGCTCCACCGGCCTCGATGCGCAGACCTTCTGCGAACGCGCGTTGCATGAGGCCCATGTGGCGTTGACGCCGGGCGGTGATTTCGGACCTGCCACCGGCAGCACGCATGTACGGCTCTCCTATGCCGCATCGATGAGCGATCTGGAGGTCGGATTCGAGCGTCTGGGCGATTTCGTGGCCTCGTTGCGCCGTTGAATGGGCACGACTCGGCTACAACTGTTCGAGGGACTCGAGCTGGGCGCGGGCCTTGCGCAGCTTGGCATGCGCCTCGTTGCGCCGCTCCTGCGTCTTCGCCCTGGCATGGTCGCCCTCCAGTTTGGCGATCTGCGTGCGCAATTGGGCGATTCTGCTCGCGCGTACGATACGCGCGTCGAGATCGGCGAAATCCGTGCTGCCGAAGATCACCTGCGAACACAGCGAATCCCACAGGTCGTCGGTGGTGGCAGCGGCATCCGCAATCTCCAGCAGGGCTTCTCCGGAGGGAATCCATGCGCTCGCGAATTCATGGAATGTGGGTGCATGCCCACTGCGTTCGCTCAATGGGCGACGCACGACGAAACATGCTTCCTCGCGCATGGCGCCTTCGAATTCCACGTTGCGCACGCAGACGAACACGATGCCCGATTTGCGCTGTGCCTGAATGAGCTCGACGATGTCATGCGGCGCCTCCTCGATGCCGTCGGCGAGCCGCAGGCCGATTACCAGTACTTCGGGAATCCGGCGCCCCTGTTCCACGCCTGTGTTTGCGGCGCGCAGAATGGCGAGCATCGTGATGCCGTCGATGGCGTGGATGAGATGCTGCTTCGTTTTCGCCGAGACGGCCACTTTCGCCACGAACATGCCTTTCGGCAGCGTTCCCCTGGACTCGGGAACCGCGCAGGAACGGGGGAGTGCGAGCGTCAGTGCGCTCAGCGTGCCGCAATGTGCCTCAATCGCCATGCCAGCCTCTTTCGTCGGCGTGTTTTCTAGCGACTCTACTGCATGGCGGGCGCGCGGCACGCGTGTATCTCGAATTTACGGCATGCGACGTCGGAAAAACAAAGTGCCCCAGACGCGATTCGAACGCGCGACACCCGCTTTAGGAGAGCGGTGCTCTATCCACTGAGCTACCAGGGCAACGAATGACCATTATACAACACGACGCACGGTATTCAACACGGCGAACCGATTTCAAGCGAAATCATCTCATCGGATATGCCGCTCGTGACACGCATCGGCTAGGCTTGGCACGCAGAAGCGGAAAATGGCCGGGAGGGCGGTCGAGCCGGCGACAAGGGAATGGAGCATATATATGGCGATGATGCGCAAACACAGGTGTTGGGGGCTATTGCCGGCTTATTGGCGTTGGCGTCGCTCTGCAGCTGTGCGTTGCGGTTGCTGCCGGTTGATTTGCAGACGTTGCCATACGTGTCTGTCGTGCTCGCCGCCACGCCATGGTTCGCCATTGTGTCGGTGGTGTCATTGGTGTTGGCGTTGATCTCCACGCGCTGGGTCACCGCGATTGTGGCCGGCGTATGCCTGGCGATCCAGGTGTGCTGGCAGCTGCCGTTCTACCATAACGGCACCCCGCTTTCGGGAAGCGCGCTGTCTTCACAGTCGCTGCCGCGTGCCGACACTGCCGACGCCGTGGCGCGCCTGATGACCTGCAATGTGTACAAGGGGCATGCCGATGCCGCCAGCAATCGTGAACGCCGTGCGCGACAACCATGTGGAGGTGTTGGCGTTGCAGGAGACCACGCCGGACTTCCTCAAGCGCCTTGAGGAGGCCGGCATCTCGCAGCTGCTGCCGTATTCGCAGACCTCGAGCGCCGATGGCTATTTCGGCAACGCGCTGTTCTCCGCGCTGCCGTTCGAGAATCCGAGCCAGACCGACGTCGATTCCATCGCCTCCTATATGCCCGGCGGCACAGTGGGCTTCGACAACGGGGCGATTCCGGTGCGGTTCGTCTCCGTGCACACGCAGTCGCCCACGGAGGGCAGATTCGAGAAATGGAGCAGGTCGATCGCCGAGCTCAAGCAGCTCAACGAACACCCTGACACCGACTATATTCTGATGGGAGATTTCAACTCCACTTGGGACCACGCCGTGTTCCGCGACATGCTCGGCACCCGTTTCCAGGATGCCGCCGAGGTGAGTGGCCACGGACTGGTGTTCACCTGGCCGGCAGACAGGAAGTACCTGCCCGCGTTCGCCGGAATCGACCACATCGTGACGAGCAAGGACGTGACCATCGGGCAGGTCAACTCGCTGACGATCCCCGGTTCGGACCACCGCGCGCTGCTCGCCACGGTGGACGTCTCCGGCCTGCGTCACTGATCAGGATTCCAGATTCGACTGGGTCCCCGCCGTGTTCGCCGTCTGCGCCTGCGCCTGTTGGGCGGCGTCGAGCTTGGCGCGAATGGTGCTCAGCAACGACTGTGCGCGCTGTGCGAGTGCTTCACCGAGCTCCCATTGCTTCATGGAGTCCTCAAGGCTCAGGCCTCCGTTCTCAAGTGCACGCACCGCTTGGATGAGCTCATCGCGTGCCTGCTCGTACGGCAGCTGTGCGATGCGCTCACGCTCCTCCTGACTCAGGCTCGATGCGGTCTGCGGTTCGGTTTCGCTCACTTCGGTGATCTCCATGTCTTCCGCCATGTCATTCCTCCCGTTCGGTATTCGTTTCCTTGGTGTTCGTCTTTCACTCATCGTAGACGGCCTGTGCTTGCGAGACGACCTTGCCGCGACGCAGGGTGAGTGTGAGCTCGTCGCCCACCTGCACCTGCGAGGCGTCGTCGATGATCGCGCCATCGGCGTTCTGCAGCACCGCATAGCCGCGGTCGAGCGTGGATTGCGGGCTCAGCGCGCGCAGGGTCGCGGCGAGTCTCTCCACCTGCATCTGCTCCTCGTCCACAATACGGCGCAAACCGTTGCGCATGGCGCTCACCGCGTCCGCTATGTCGCGTTCGTGGGGAATGAGCATGGTGAGCGGCTGGGTCAGCGACGGCCGGTTCGCATAGCCTTCGACGAGGCGCTCCTCGTTGCCCGCGCGATTCGCGATGAACGTGCGCATGCGATTGATGCCCTCGGTGATGAGCTGCTGCTGCTCGCGCACGTCCGGCACGACGCGCTTGGCGGCATCGGTCGGTGTGGAGGCGCGTACATCGGCCGCCAGATCGATGAGCGTCCAGTCGTCCTCATGGCCGATCGCCGAGATGATCGGCGTCGCGCAGGCCGCCGTGGCGCGCACCACGCGTTCGTCGGAGAACCCCATGAGGTCCTCGAAGCTGCCGCCGCCGCGCGCGACGATGATCACGTCCACATTCGGGTCGGCGTCGAGTTGCTGGATCGCCGAGACGATGTCCGGCGGGCATTGCTCGCCCTGCACATGAGCGTGCACAATCGTGAACCGCACGCCGGGCCAGCGCAGGTTCACGTTCATCACCACGTCGCCTTCCGCGCGTGCCTGCGGGGCGCAGATCAGCCCGATGTTCTTCGGAAACTCCGGCAATGCCACCTTGCGGCTCTCATCAAATAGGCCCTCGCCCTTGAGTCGCATGCGCAGTTGGTTGATCTGCTCCTGCAGATTGCCGGCACCCACGCGCTTGATCATGTCGGCGCGCAGGCTCAACCGTGTGCTCTTCACGTACAGATCGGCCTTGCCGTGCACCACTACGCGATCGCCCTGCTTGTAGTCGCGCGCCATCTGGGCGAAGGCACCGAAGCCGAGCACGCTCATCGAGACGTCCTGGTCGTTGTCGCGCAACGTGAGATAGGCCGATCCTGAGCGTCGTGTGTTGATTTCGATGATCTGGCCCTCCATCCACACGGCGGGCCATCGTTCAACCGCGCTGTGGAACTTCTGGCTCACCATGCTCACCGGCCATGGATTCTCCGCGGTCGTCTGCGCCGCCATGCGCGGCAGCTCATTCGG